>Ga0209780_1001748_pt1 | contig 14735 bp, 11 predicted proteins | sample WorMetexBAHAMAS2_FD_187384 | JGI IMG/M metagenome (GOLD analysis project Ga0209780, IMG submission 187384) | Marine gutless worms symbiont microbial communities from Max Planck institute for Marine Microbiology, Germany - Inanidrilus exumae... | ecosystem: Host-associated > Annelida > Digestive... | reverse complement strand
CGGTCAAGAGGGTCGAACTGCATCACAGTGCCAAATTTTGTCGAAATCGCTCGAACCGCGGCCGAGATATGTGAGTTTCAATATTATGCTAGTTTTGCTTGAAAATGCCTGTTCACGCCCCTTTTTGGGTTTTTTGGGGCAGATGGGCGTGGTCAGGGTCACGTGACCCGTTTTCTTAAATTTTGCCCCAATCATGTCTTTACAGTTGGTGAAACTATAGGCAATTCAGATGTCGTGTGTGCTGATTGAACAGAGTTGTGCTAGTGCATGAATGATAGATTACTGCCCAAAGAAATGTGTTCAGGGTTACGTGACCTTTTTAGGTTTCTGAAATAAGTAATAATATCTCGGAAACATGGTTGCAATGAAAGTCTAATGCGAAACCGTATGTGGCCTCTCTAATGGCACCATTGCCAATGCCCTTGAATGACCTTATGCTGTTTGAAACCTTACTAATTGCAATACCTCGTGAAACATAGCACGAATTTACTAACATAGTGCGACGCGCAGTTTTTCTGCAGTAGCTGAGCTCATTGTTATTAACTGAAATTGTAACTGTGATTGTAACTGTGGAGAAATATGAAAAAATAGTTGTAATTGTAGATGAAAATAAATTAGCCCCATACGGGACTGACGGTCGACTCCTACTTACTGCCAACTTCAAAGTCACTTGACACAAAAACTAGGATAAAAATCAAACATTCGGCCCCGAAAAGCTTTAGGTATTGCCCCTAATGTAAGAATCCGTGGTCATTTGCCAGCCTTCTTTATAAATGGGGGAGGAGATAGCCTTTGAAAATTGCCAAATTTCCGATTTTCAAGGACTTGTGACCTTGACCTTGACCTTGGATCGGATCATACTGCATACCTTCATGCATCACTCGTTGACCTCTACCTACGTACCAACTTTCATTGAAATCGAGTGAACTTTTTGTGGACAGACGTACGGACGGACGTACGGACGGGCGGACGGACATTTGCGATCCACTTTATTAAGTCGACTCGGAGGAGTCGACCTAAAAACCATAACTTAACTCACAATGACTTGATGTTCGACGGTGCGCTGCGCATAGGACGGCGTGGCCACATGACGGCAGCCCGTGACGCTCGACTGGGAGCCCATTTCAAACTTGATCGATCTCGCCGGCTGCCGATCATTGCCGTTTACTGATAGGCATCGATCCGACGAATTAGTGAGGACGAAACGACGCCGATGGACAAGAAAACGCTATGTCTGGCCAGTTCATTTTTATCATATCATCATCATCATCATGAAATTTATTTCAATTTATTAGTTTTGCGTACACAAAACATCACAGACAAATTCAAACGTCAACAAAAGAGGAGTAGTTAGGCTTAAAAAGCTCTTACGGCTCCCCTACAATTACTACAGATATTGATGCAAAACAGTACTAGAGATACACGTACGCACAAAAATAAGAACCAAAAATATTAAAAGAGTTTCAAGCAACACGCAAAATAAACTTTAGAAATGGGACGTCTGAACGCAGTGAGGGAGCTAAAGTCAGTATTAGAAGGAACGTTGATAACGTTCGCAGAAGAAAATAGCGCGGACACTGTGCTGCGGGTGAGATTCGAACCTGGGTCCTCTCACACCGCAGTCAGGCATGCTACCATTAGGCCACTGCGACACTGCATCTACCGAGTCGTGCTCCCCTGTATCCGCAGCAGCGGCGACGAGACGATCAGCAGAGACGCAGTCGGTCTTGATTAGGTGATCGCTGTGTCAGCGGAGGACTGTCATAAGTCAATCCTAGAGTCCAGTTCCTGCGTATTGTCCGAGCCGATGCTGTTGTATTTCGATAATCGGTTTTTCACTACCGCACTGGTACCACGATTTAGACCTGTGACCATCCACAGATCATCTTGTAAGTAAGTAAGTCTGGACAGTCATATAACGGCGCCAAAGGTAGCTCGGTAGTCTGGTTAGGGCGTCGGACGTGCAACTCAATAATTGTCGTGAGTTCGATCCCCGGTCGCCGCACTATCGGTCGGTTTGTACTGGGATGGGTGACCGTCTTCGGGCGGTCAAACCACTTCGATATGCAACCAGCCACCCAGGCTAATTCAGCCTCCTACCCTATATGGCTTGGGAAACGAGTACCGGTCAAAGTGCCGTGATGCGCTGCGGCTGAGAGTAAAGGCAGGATGGCTCATTCCATTCAATTAAAACATGTTAAAATACGTTATAATTCACTAAAAAATCGTTATTTAGAATCATCGCGCGTCTATAAGGCCCGCTGTATAGTGTACCAGTGGTCCTCCTTAGTTTGCTCTGTTAGTTCCACTCGAACAGAACAGTACTTTTTGCAGCTGCTTATTTAATTTAATTTAATTTAATAATGTATACGTAAGACCTAACGTGAACACATAAAAGAAGCATTCATAAAATTTAAAAACGTTAGCTTAATGACGACAACCAGAAAAAAACAAAGTTCTAAATTAAAACCTCGAACGTAAAATTTGTTCACATTATATAATACGTTAAATACGCGTATTTTTACCAAACGTACGATATGTTTAATACGTACGAAACAACGATGATTGTCTGGAAACACTCGTCTGAGATGACCTGTTGTGTGTCGAGTTGCAAATGAGACACTACAGCTGAGTAACTGCAGTTATTACCGATTTGTTTGTGTTATTAGCAAAGCAAAGCAAAGCAAAGCAAAAGAAGAAAGAAGGGCGCACGTTTCAGAGCCTCTATACCCCTAGTTTACATAAGAATAAATCGAGTACCAAAGTACATTATATACAGTTATATAATATTATTTCTATTACCAATTCCGGTTAATTCTGCTTTATAATTAAATTTAATTTCCTGATTAGGTCGACTCGGAAAAGTCGACATAATAATAATAATAATAATACACAAATTTCTATACCGCCATAAGGTCGTAGCTTCAGAGACGGTGGGTCTCAAATGTCCGTCCGTCCGTGTGTATACGTCCGTTTATCCACAAAAAGTTTCTTCGATTTCAATGAAATTTTGCATGTAGGTAGAGGTTGATGAGTGATGCACGATGGTATGCAATGTGACCCAATCCAAGGTCAAGGTCAAGGTCACGAGCCCTCCAAAGTGGGAAAACCTTCCATTTTCAAAACTATCTCCTCCGTCATTTAGAACGGGAGCTGGCAACTGACCACTAATTCTTGAACTAGAGCGCAATGTCTATATTTGATCGGGCCTCGTTATGCCAACATTTTAACCGAAATCTAACCTTTGACCTGTTTGTATTCTATTACTCAAATTCTCAAATTAGTATTTCTTTTAAAAATGCCACTGAAGACCTACGTGGTAACTGAATTTTTCGACTGTTCGAAAACTAGGCCTACAACGCAACACTTGGTTGCAAATAATACTCCAACTCTGTTGCTGGTGTGGACGGGGCTTAACGCCTGTCCTCAGTATTAGCAGACCGTCGTCACAACTACGAGCACAGTTTGCCTTCATCGATGTCTCAGTTTTCGTTCCCTACCGTTTAGACATAAGCCAATCGTCAGCATGTACGGCATCAGGTTTTCACTTATAAATCTGCTAAATAAATACGCGATTTTGCATTTTTGTGAGCAATTCTAAGAACAAATTTGCCATTTCGCTTTTATATTTAACTCACCTGTCGATATATTGCAGGGCATAACCAGCTAGAACCAGATGATATATTGCGATATATTGATTGATTGATTGATTGATTGATTGATTGATTGATATACGACTCGTACTGACACTGTGATAACAAGAATCTCAGTGGTTGCAAAAAACGCGCGATGCTGTGGTGCTGCGATGCTCCATTTTATTAGGCCGCATCGCAGAAAAAATCGAAGCAACAGCTAGATGCGGCATATTGCTATACAGACGGCGTACCGTGGTCTGTCTGTGTGTCTGTCTGTCTGCTGGTTATGCCCTGCAAAATGGCTGAAGGGATCGAGATTCCGTTTGAAGGGGTGACTCGGATGTGTCCAAGGAACCGTGTATTAAATAGGAGTACCGCGCGGGTTTGTCAGCGATAGCTGAGCTACTTGTATGATACAAGCTAGTATACTTATTGTACACAGTTCATGTGTTGTAGTTGAATCTAACTTATCGAAGTTTTGTTAATCGCTGCTGAAATAGATTTGACCATCCGCTGCAAGGTGTCGCTGTCGCGCTAACGCGCTCTGTCCTTCACTTCCACCACGAGGACTTTTCAGTTTACACGCACACATTCTAGACCAACGCTATAGCTAACTGGACACGTTGTGCTGCGACTTCTGCTTTCAGCACGAATAGCCTACGCCGCTGTCTACTGTTGCAAACCTACCGTTCACTGCAACAGATAACGTGACCCTGTAGACCTACTGAAGAAGCTCCAACTCTGTCGTAAGCTCCATTGAACGTTACAGCGTCCAGTAAATTAATATCACACAGACATGTAGACACGTAGATGTTCGAACAGGAGGCCAGTTCGCTCCCAGAGCGTAGTACCGCTATAAAACAAGCTCGGCTTCTATATACATCCTACTACAAATGCGCCTGCGCTCGCTGCATCTCTTGATTTACAGGATACAGAAAGTGTATGTAATTCGATAATTAACCAGAGCTCAGCAAGTGCTGAGACCGCCGACCGTGGCGAAATAGCATAGCTTCCTCTTGAGGACGTCATTAATTCTGTCTGATGATCTAACTCCTGCGGTTAGCACAATGTTTCTTGAAACTACACGAGACCATGTATTCCAAAAAATGTCTGATCCATACAGCCTTTTTTGCACAGAGACGCAAAACGTTGGTGGCATGATCCGAAAATTAAGTCCGACACCCAACTTCTCGGGAGGTCTCAGGATCCATTTTCAATACAAAGTAACAGTGTTTTCTGTCGTAACGCCAAGTCACAAAACCAGCTCGATTGGTTCAGGCATTTAGGCAATTTAGCTTAGTTAAGTTATCATTTATTTATTTAACTTAATGTTTAATTATGTACTTTTTCTGCTACCATACCACATTTGTAGTGAAATACAGTTGTGTGTGTGTGTTTAGCCGCAATGCACCAACGTTACACACGCGCGCACGCACGTACACCGTGAGCCATAAAAACGTGCCACTTTATTTTTCACTGTAACTGCCATATTTTTTTTTGGTGGATTTTTACACTTTTTGCACCAACAGAAACAGGAAGAAATATTCTACAACAAAGTTATTTAACAAACTGATGACGTCATTATTGCGTCACACTGCAGTGTTCACTTCACTGAGTTACTTGTGCGTAATAATAATAATGTAGTGGAAACGGAATATGGTAACATGTTGAGCTCTGAAAATTAAATTTAGATCAAAACATACGGAAAGCTAAAACTATTTTCGATTTTTCCCAAAGAATCATCAAGAATACCCTAACAAAAATTGAAAAGACAAACATTGGACTATTTTTGTACACAACCAGTTTCATCGAACGCACAACAGGAAGCCGTTGGTCACGGTCATCACAAACTGCAGATACCATTGCCGCAACTGAAGACACATTTAAGATGAATTTCTAAATTTTATATCGGTTCTGAAAAGTATTTATTGTTGTTTCTATTGGTACATAAAGTGCAAAATTTACCACGAAATAGCAAAGTTATAGTGAAAAATTAAAAAGCGGGGAAAAGCCCAACGTGTAGCCGCACGGTATGCGCAAACGTGACCGTGCATTTCTTACTTACTTACAGACTGGCTATGCTACTGCCACCTAGCGAATGACCTTCAAAAATCAGCGCACAGCGTATTTTAGCCTACGTGCACTCACCGCCCATGCAAATGAGCCACAAGATCTCAGGGATTAGTGGATCCCAGTTCACCAAATTTTTATCAGACGTGGAGAAATCGTCGTCAATATTAACGCAATAGTCGGCGTTGCGATATTCCCATCTGCTGTAAAATGCCAGCAAAACAATAAAGGCAGGGTATACCAACTTGTCGCCGTCTCGCGCCACAAAATTGGTTGCCACGGCAACGTCCCTTAACCGAAGTTCACCGAATTCTTAGCCGTTGTAAACTTGTCATCCGCGGTTTTAATGCAACAATCCGCGCTGCGATCCGTTCACCCATTGTCGAATGGAAGGGGCGACATTTAAAAAGAAAGTAACATCGGTAAAACATAAGCCCGCCGGCGACACCGCGACGCCGGGCGGGATAATCAACGTTGTTTGTTGGAGTGTTTATCGTCTGACTGAGCGAGAGGCGTGACCCTGCTGATGACGGCGACAGAAGACGACGACGACGAACGTCTTTCGAAACTGGCGACTCATCGTGCAGAACAGAACGAAATTGATGGCACCGTTAACCAGCGCCATGATGTCGAACAGGTCTCCAATATCAAGGCAATGGCAAGGACGATGCAATGATGAGAATTGTGGATACATGTAGGGGTCACCGGAATAGTTTACCACCTAGGGTTAGTGCTAGGGTTAGGGTTTGGGTTTACCGTTATGGTTACGGTTGAGGTTTATGATTAAGTTTTAGGGTTTACAGTTAGGGTTACGGTTGGGGTTAGGCTGGTGAACTACCGACACATACATCTACTGAGTGATGTCGAACAGGTCGCCAAGGTTGAGGTAGATTCCGTCGGTGTACTGCCTGTTGACGCCGCTCAGAATCATGACGACGCCTTGCGGCAGTTCGGTAGCGAGGAACAGAATGACGATGACGAGTAGAATCCTCGTCGTGCGGTTGGTTTTTCGCTGACGCTTGAGTAGCCTCAGGGCGGACGCGCTCTTGAGCGTCTTGAGACGAGCGTCGGCCACCCGCATCGTCTTGACCAGCAGCGCGCTGAGCACGGTCAGGACGAGGCAGGGTACCAGCCTCACCATGATCGCCTGGATCCAGAAGTTGAGGCTGTTGATAAAGCGATCGATGTCGGAGCCGAGATTGAAGACGACCTTCCACACGAGCGCGCCGGTGAGGTTGTCCGGCGGAGTGTGATTATCGGCGAGATATTCATCGCTTTCGTTGATCGCCTCCATGTGGACGTCGATGTTGATGGAGTTCGGAATGCAGACGACGATGCTCGACGCGAAAACGAGTACAACAGTCAGTTTCGCGCGCTGTTGATTGCACCAGACGGCGCCAATCTGCGGCAATCTGCAGTCACGCGCCACAGTTTCACGACAATCTATGCAAACGTAATTATTATACAGAGTTGCTCAACACTTATGTGACTTGTTTCTATACACTAATTGACAGTGACGTAATTTCTTCTTTTTTTCACTGGCCGCTATGAGGTAGGGCAAGGAAATGTAAACGTTCTGCAGCACTTACAGTGAGATCGCAGAGATGGCGCTATAGCACTAAGCTTTTCTTAAACATGTCGATTCAATTTTATTACTGGCCCGCCTACACATAGTGTAGAGGGGCAGACTGGTAACGGTCGCTGGCGTCTGTCGTCATCGTCGTCTGTAACACTTGCGCATATGCAACGTAACTCACCAGGGGCAGCACGCGACGGCGGGCCAGTCATGTTACGTCCCGTTAAGGCGACACCTTGTTCAAACAACGTGACAAATCTTTACCAGTTAACATCTCAAAGTACGACAACTTGACAACATAGAAATCGTAGATTACTATGACGTCGCTTTATGTTATCTATGTATTTCAACTGTGTTAGAAACAACTGATGCAGTTGATGCACCCTCCTTATCATTGGTTTGCCAATTTTTACTTCGCTACAATAGGGGCGCAAAGTATTGTGATCAGCGTCTGTCTGTCTGTCCGTTTGTCTGGTTGCTCACATAGCCTATCTTAACAACTACAGTCCAAATTTCACCATTTTTTGCTCATATTACCCGTGCCTTAGACTTACTTGACGGCAATACAATTATGTACTTCCGGTTTTGTTGATGAGATGCACGTTTGCATATGATAGAGGGAATAGACCCGAATCAAAGACTACGCGTATGTTTCGTTCAATACGCCAGGTGGCAGCACTGAAAGTGAAGCCTGCCGTCGCCGACTACATCTTGTATCTAGCTGCATATTAATATTCAGACATACATACAATCTGTCCCAAAAAGGATCCCTGGCATTTTAGCCGTAACTTGAGCAAACATTATCCGATTTTAATATATATGGCAGAAATCATAAATTATATACAATATAGGCAAAATCAAAATGTGCTACATTTTTCCCACCAGTCGCTCAACACTGATGCAGCGTAAACTCGATCAAAACTTCATTTCTTCATTTCATTTCTTCGTACTCACCTATTCCTTCACCCATCACTTCTCCTCTTCTGATTCACCACTCTGTACATCTCTAACTCCCTCTCTCTTTCACTCCCGGCTTAAACCTACCTCTTTCACAAATCATATCCCCCAGTTTCACTTTTTCCTCCCGGACTGCCTCCACGGATCTTTGCCTGGACCGTCCGTTTCTTCTAAACTACTCTGTTTTTAATTTTTGTTTTTCCTTATTTTTTCGTTTCTGGGCCGTGCGCTAGATTAAGCTGGCCATCCCGTCAGCTTTTGAGCGCACGTTAATCTACTGTATCGTATCGTATCGTATGGGCTACGGCCCCCAGCGGCCGAGAAATGAAGCGTGAATATGAGTCGCGAGTCAACAAGACGAAGAAATCAAGCAGCAGCTGGTTGTTAGGCATAGCAGCAATGACAGCGTAAGTGAAAAGATGCTAATTCCATCTTTCTGTGTTTTGCAAGGTAGTGCAGAAGCACTAGCTAGGTGAGGTGGGAAAATAACCATGCTTTTGATTCCGTAATTCTCATGTAATATTTCAGCCAAAAATTGTTCAAATAGGATTCACGTGGCATAATGCTTGATCAAGTTATAGCTTAACCCTTTCCCGCCTGAATATTTTTCCGGAAAGCTGCAAAATTCCACCAATATTCCACCGCGGACTTAGTCATTCTAACCGCCGAATCGGGGCGCTAGCGACCCGATACGGCGAAAAGGGGTTAAAATGTCGGAGATCCTTTTTAGTGACACGTGCTTCGAAGATTCGATCAGATTCGATGCATCAACAATTTTGTTCAAAAACTGACCCAACTGCCTGAACCGACTTAAATCAACTGAGACGGTCACCAGGATATATCAGCATATACTACGGTATGCGCTCACGTGGCATATTCGTCACGCGGGAAACAAATGTATCCGTTCTCCTAATACTCGGGCGTAAATGTACGCTCGCCGCGTCGGGTGCTGCCCCCTGGTGAGTAACGTTGACTATGCGCCGCCTGCTCTATTGAGGTTAGAAAGATACGCACTACTCAACGGTAGAAAAATGACGGGACAAACAGACAGACAAACAGACGGACGGGCGAACGTCAGGCCGTTACATTATTCTTACATAGGCCTACGCTTAGACGCAGCAATGTCACGTTATGCGTCACATTTCGGCTATCGTGTCAAGCTTATGAGCACGTTGTACGTCTACAAGTTCCAATTAATTGTGTTGTTGGCAAGACAGCAACATCATTATTTCCCGCCAGTGCATGTGTAATCCGGTTTTCTATTTTGCCCGCCGACGTCGCTTGAAAAGATTTATTTATGACTAATGGACTGAATCGAACTAGAGTCCGACTACAGATAGCAATCTCTGTTACAGTAACAAAAAATTTTAAAAATATTATTTTCATTTGTGTTCTTGGAACATTTTTAATTTTTGCACAGAAGTGCATCTAGTGAATAAATCACACGACCAAAAATATTAATTTTAAGTTTTTTTTTCAAACAATCAACGTTTTACCGCGTGACGGCGCTATGCTAGCCGCGCATAAACAAAGAACAGAACACGAACAGACACAGACATTTTCTGGAAAACTGTCGAAACAGTTATCTAAACATTGTGAGTTCTCACGCCCACAAATCGCATGCAAAAACGGCTTGGTAGTCTGTCAGCTAATACTACAGGTTCAGTTGCTAGGCAGGTGCACGCGGGACAGAAAGAGAAACATTCAATATGTAGCCTAGCGTAGGCTTGCGACGCTTGTTGCAATTCAGAGCTTGCAATTCCGCGGTCACGTTGGGACTCAACATTAAAAGCCAATTTTTGAAAACGAGACTTCATTTTCAATTAAGTCCGCTTCCCTTCAGAAAAATGCCACAAAATTACTTTAATTGCCGAAGCCCAGTTTGTACTCCAGAATGAGTGAATGTTAACATTCGTGGAACAGCTGTTCGTAATAAAGTTCCGGAAGCTAAAAGGGGCGTTATTTACAGTTATGGCGGACAAGTCATAAAAACCGAACAGTTGTCGCACGGATGGTCTTTCCGAGAAAAAGTGTTGCATATGCTTAGTTGATGTTCTGCTAGACGTAATACAGATGTCATAAAAATGTAATCGCAGAGGTTTTAGAAAGCTTACATCTACGAAACGTGTAGACTGGACGCTGCATGGAGACAGATGATATAGCTTGCTTTATCGGCTGACAAAGTACATCCCAACCTTCATGAAGAACAAGGAATAGCAACAATAGTGACGGCAGACAACGTATCCGATGTGTTGATACCCCGCAGCTTTGTCTTACCATTGTCTGAATTAACAAGTCTCCGCTGCCACTGACAGACCCGCGCGACGCGGTGCTTCACGACCACCGTGTTGTAGACAGATGTCGACGGTCAGTGTGATAAACTGGTGACCGACGATCATCATCAGTATACCACACTGACCTTCCACCTAAGTGGACAGCACCTGAAAGGATTGACGTGCAGTTGAAAAATTGTCTACGTTCAGAGTTTGGGACAACGTTTCAGAGGTAAGTATATTTACATTCAAAGATACCCGAATTTCTTTCCAACATATTAAGCCGATGGAAGCCTATGTGCCAAAAATTAGCTCGATCTGTTTAACCGTTTTCGTACAATGCCAGCTTGTAACGGAAATGGGTTGGTTTGGACTTTGGGGCAGTTAGAGGTCACTCAAGGTCACAGAAAATAGCGCCATTAGATACAGCGCATGCGAGTTCCTATTAGCCTTCAATAGTCTTGCACCGCGTCTGAGATATGGCGAGCTATTGGCCGAAAATCGCCGTTTTAACTTACCCAACCTGTATTTTGGCGCTTCCGATGGAATTCCGCCGAGATTTTTGGCGTCAGAAAACTAGAGTTTCTGCGATATCGTACGAAGTTATTGCATGATCCTATGTTTAGCCGTTTTGGTACAATACCGGCCAGTGACCAATATACGGACGGACGGGCAGTCAGACCCGACGACAGCATTTACCTCTCTAGCATTGCGTCGCGTGACAAAATCCAGCATGTAGTCCGCCCGGCGCAAAGTGCCTGCAAAAGTCAGAGGTTACGCGACCAAAGTTTACCAATTTTTACCCGCGCGGCGCAAGCGATGCGCGGGTAATAGCCATCATCGTGTGTCCGTCTGTGTGTCCGTGTCACACGCCGGTATTGTATCAAAACGGCTAAACGTAGGATCACGCAAATAACGCCACGTGATAGCTCATGGACTCTAGTTTTCTGAAGCCAAAATTCGTTGGTGGACGACCCCTTCCCCCCTGAAATTTGCGCTCAAAGTGACTTACCCCCTTTCAAACAGCACAATTTCGACCAATATTTGTTCACAGCGCCTCAACCGTGAGCGCTGGTGAAAAAAGTTCAATTAGCACTAATGGGAAGTCGACCACGCGCTTTCCAACGAGCCATAAATGAATCGTGTACATTACCCCTAACTCCCCAAAACGCGATTTTGCTATTTTGTCCAGTAAATTTGTCATGGACATGACCCACACATACAAAAAAACAAAAGTTCAAAGATCAGTCGGTCAAAAAGATACAGTGGAAATGGGGGAAAATGGACGGACAGACGGACGGACGGACAGACGGACGATCCTGATTGCTTTATGTTTCCAGCTAACGCGGTGGGTAATAACTGAAGAACGACAGGCGATCGCTGTGATCGCCGCGATCGATAAAATTTTACTTACCTATCAACCTACGACATTGGAACAGAACGGGCACCTGGCGATCACGTGACCAACCTGATGATGACGTAACGGAACGTCGCCAAGGCGACCGTCAGCCAGATGGAGGCGGTGTGGACGACGACGCTGAAGCGAGCGTAGAAGAGGAGAAAGCGCGCCGCCGACAGCGTGTTCCTCTGAACGGACAGGCCGACGCCGTAGACGACGTAGAAGAGCAACGCGAACGGCAGGTAGGCGAGCATCGTCAGGCCGTCGGACACGGCCAGCCCGGTGAGGATGTAGTTGGTCGGCGAGCGCATCGACGGCCGCGTGAGGACGACGATGTTAGCCGAGTTGGCGACGATTCCGACGACGCAGACGACCACAGCGACGTGACCGTGAAACTGTCGGTACCAGAAGAAGAACAGCTCCAGCTCGCTGTATCGCGCAACCTCGCCGACCGTCGTGACGTTGACGTTGCCATGACGACCCTCGTCGGCGTCCTCAGCCGCCATGTTAGTTAGCTGTAACGACAGTCGACAGGACATCGGTCAGTTGTAGCAGTGGCGACAATAATGATGCGGCTGGCTAACGGACCGCAAAATAGGCCGTAAAATGTCACCAATTTTATTTAATTTAATGTCGAAAGTCTTGACAAAACGTTAAAGTGGTTTTTTCTCTCTGCCATATGTACTGTGAAAAGAGTACAGTAACGAATAAAAGTTAATGGGATTTAGACATAATATAATATTTCGAATGCCTAATAAAGGCGCCAAAGGATGCCTAATATGTCATTTTACCTATGTCTCATCTATTTGTTGCCAAAGACTGTACCTAATTAAACTCATTCGAAGCCAAAAAATGCCTCAGAATAGATTGCATATTATATTTGTTGCCTTAGTCATCAGTAGAATTTCTTATGTCTTGTCTCCTAGGGCTGGCTGACTAAATAGTCAACAAATAAACAGGATTAACGCCTTTCTTTTGAAAGCTTGTCGATTTGGGATCTGTAGCTCTACATGTATTTTTGATGTATCAGAATATCTCAAAATGGTTGACAGTAGATTATTTAATAGTATACAAAGCCCTTCCCATTGTCTCTGACATCTACTTCCACCAGAAAAGCAGCACTTTGGCCTACGTCCCAGAGGACATTGTTATGCACTCCCTATATGCACAAATAACCTTTGTAAACGCTCCTTTATTCCCCGATGTCTATTTTGTTTCCTTTAGTAACTGTTTTTTATTCTTATCTAGTGTAGCTATTGGTCTAGGCCATAACATTTGCGTTTGTCATTTGTTATCTAATAAAGAGATCAATAATAGTGTCGATATCCTCTTCGCGGACTGTTAGCCACTGTCCCATGCTCTGTGTCGACGACTCGGCGGACTAACCACCAGGCTAAAGAGACTGTAACCTTCGGCCCGAATTTCCTACGGATCAAAAATCGTAAATGCTAACATTTTTGAACGGCTCAAAGATTTTACACAGCTCAGAGATTTTAAACGGCTTATTCACTAATTACTAATCATGTGCATTTTTACCGACAAATAAAGGTAAATTTGTATGAAATATGTCGAAATTTGTTGTGTTGCTTGCTTTCAAGATAACGTTGAGAAAATGTATAGACTAACAGGTAAGTTCAATTGATTACAAACTGCAGACTAGTCTATTAGCGGCGTATCTCAGGTCACGGTTAGGCCCAGAAAATTAATCAGCCTCTGGACTATGGTACCATCACGCCAGCAGTTACTCATAATAGTCATCGTGTGGCTTGTCCAATGGCGGACGTTGCCGTTTCTACAAGACTGCTCATAGGAATCACTTAAGCTAGGATGTCCCCAGTATAGCTCGCTGGACAAACGCGGGTAAGTTGGGTAGCCGGAAACCAGAAAACAAGCTGGACTGCCCGTATGGCGGCCCAACGCGCCCAGCAGGTAGGCTTAGGCATTTTGGTTTAAAGTAGAATTTCAAAGGAGGTAGAACAATCATTCACACTATTCATACTGCTTTTTTGCCGGTACTAATTGGTGTAGTAGAATATTAAACTGTCATGCCGGAACGCTGTATAGACGATTGTAGCCTACACATTTGTACTGTCCGTGGAACGTGCGTTCCGGCCACGCTAAATGTTTTCTTTGGGGCCCTGGGACGCTTTTGGCCGTAATTCTGGGCCATGGAAGGGCGTTCCGGTGCGTTCCGCTTTACTTGAACCCCTGCTTTGGGCTACGTAGTGCCGGCGGCCTACAATCGCCCAGTCGCGACTCTGTGATGATTTTTCTTCGCAACAGACGGCGCCACCCGCCTGCCTCGTCGCCGTCCTGGTAGAACCGCCGATGTTGGTCCGTGACTGTTTGTTCGTCAAAGAAAGTACTTTATTTCGCAGCTAACCTCTATATCCTGCAGAGGTCACACTGCCACCTGTGGACGCGGCTGGTAGCAGTTATAGCTACTCTGCAGGCTTTTAAGTAAGAAAATTATGACAACAAGATGTACGTTCCAACGACCGACGGGATGCGTAGCCAAAGGTATCAGTAAATGCTCGTTTCAGCAAGTGACGAGGTAGTGATGCTCATAGCGTATTGGCAGGATAAACGATCGTCATGGGGCATCAGCAACTCATCACGTTCCGATAGAGATATGCGCCAGGTTGTGCTGTTCCGCATATGGGAGCAGCTAAATGAAATCGACGGTGGCAAGGAGCAAAACGTCTAGCAAGTAGGAGGCCAAAGAGGCGATACATTAAAAACTGGCGACAACCCCGCCAAGGGGGCAATTTTTGTGGGGGCAGGTTCTCCTGCCCCCCCCCGCTGGCGCCGGCGCTGGCCTAAGC
>Ga0209780_1001747_pt1 | contig 14736 bp, 7 predicted proteins | sample WorMetexBAHAMAS2_FD_187384 | JGI IMG/M metagenome (GOLD analysis project Ga0209780, IMG submission 187384) | Marine gutless worms symbiont microbial communities from Max Planck institute for Marine Microbiology, Germany - Inanidrilus exumae... | ecosystem: Host-associated > Annelida > Digestive... | reverse complement strand
TTCTTGGGGAGGGGCAGCTAGCCTCGGCCACTCAACGATTTTCCTATATTTTAAATGCTTTAGATAGGTTCTCTTAGTACACTACTATTGCAATTGCAAATGAATAAAGTAATAAACCTAAAACTGAGTAGTGAGTAGTCATTCCAACAGCTTAACGAATAGTGAAATAAATGCAGCTGGCATTAAGTTATGCATGCCTACTTGCCTAGTGCCTACCTGAGCTAAATGAAGGAGAACTATTACTGTGCTTTATTCCGGGACACTTAATGGACCCGGATTGTTTCTGTCTGGGACTCGGGACACAGACCTGCGATTCCAGGACAGTTCCGGTCATTCCAGGACAGTTGGTGACCCTAGATGATGGGTAGGGGCTGGAATGCCGAACGTGGCGAACGCCAGGAATGCTGCACAGGCTTAACCCTATCCCTAAGCCTTTTCGGCATTACGGTCTTTCCCTGTGATAACTGGCAATATGCCATAGTTATTCCCGTTTTTATTGCAAAAGGCAGTATAGCATCAGACCCTGCCAGCTACCGCCCTGTTCTCGTGTAATTGTGCATAAAATGTTAAGTTGTCTTCTCCATAATAAAGTAGTCAATAAACAGCTGCACAGTTTCTGTCTGGCAGATCAACTGCAACAAATTTACTTAAGCAGCTAAGTGACTGGTGATCGGTGATGACAGCAAGACAGTAAGTACCGAAACTAAGACAGTATCCTTTTAGACAAAGACCAAGACCTAGACACTGGGTCTCAAGACCAAGACAGTAACCTTCAGGTTTCAAGGCGTACAGGACACTAACGTTATCAACCTTGCAAGACCAATGAGCAGACACTATGAAGACACTCATCTCATAACTTAAGCACTTCTGTGGCCTTTATTGTTGGTTCCATATTGTCCATTTGTTAGGTCATATAATTTTTAAATGTCCTTTTCTTGTAAATGCATTTTTTTGATAATTTGTGAACGGCTCGGAAAAGAGCCAAACATAAGTGGTGCCAATCATCCTTCATGGCACACCAGTAAGCCTTGACATGGTTTGCACACAGTAGACTTTTCAGCCGCTGATGTTTAGTGTTGTTACAACCACCGAACTTTCACAGCCACCGCGGTGGTTGGCTACTAGCCTACCACCGAACCAACACCAACATCGCGGTGTTTTACGGTGTTCTTGGCGGTCTTTCTGGGCGCTGTTTTCTGAAAACTGCCCCTCACTTCCGCAGAGCAGCGATAGTCATCTAAATGTCGCATCATTTAATCCCACTTGAACGTACAATCAGCGACACCACCCGCCCTCCCCCACGTGTCCACTTCCCCACTCGGAAACGACAGGACTCCTGGTCTCATGTAGTGGACCCCTACTGTCACGTGCAGTGAGCAATTGGCCCATTCCAGGACAGCCGGAATGACTCATCTCGAAGCCACGACATACACCTGTTTCCAAGTAACAACCCTAGACTTTACACCGAATTCGCCACTGACACCGCGGTGGCATGTCAAAAAAACCACCGCCGACCGATTTGCAAATTCCTGCCACCGTAACAACAGTGAACACTGCCAGTGAAGAAGCACATTGCACTGCTGTATTTCTGGACCTCTGAAACCAGCATTGCACAGACGATGCCCAAATGCTGCTGCCTATCAATGAGCACTTCGTCACTCCTGGCACCGCAGTTTAGTCCGATGAATAGGATGACACACCAAAGTTTGTTTTGTGAGATTGTTTAATGTTTATGGACAGGAGTCAGTCATAATAGAGGTAGTGTGCATGTGTGAAAACAGGTGTATGCATATTGTTTGTAAAAACTAGTTTGCCAGCCTTATAAGTTTATTATTAATTACGAGATTTGCTCCATAGCAAGTTAGCAACTAGTTAAATTTGAGAGTCTGATGCTTTGGTCCTTCCAAAATTTGCAGGCACAGTTAACAGTCATCAGCCAGCAGCTTTATGTATCACAATGATGAGATTGTGGCAGATGAGTCATACTGTTGCATGATGTGTGCATTGTTTTATTGGTGTGACGATGTACAGATACAAAGTTCAAACAGCAGAAGCTGCCAGCATGGCAGCCTATCATGACTGCAGGCACGGTTCTGCCGGTGCTGTTTGCCGTTGGAGTTGCTTTTATTCCACTTGGAGTTGCTCTTCTCATCACATCGAACAATGTATGTGTTCTGCCCTTCTCTATACGATTATTGCTTTTGCTTGTTTGTAATTTGTGTAAACACAGTTGATGCTTATGATTGATTGAAAGATCAAATTGCAACCGTTTATCAGCTCTTTTAAATGATAAACTGCACCTTAACCCGTGAGGAAATTTGTGTTCATTGCAGATCAGGGAGAAGACAATTGACTACACTGATAACTGCAAGCAGGCAGAGTTTCCTTTCAGCACTTGTGCTGACTTCCTAAAAAATAACACTGGTGGTCGTTGCTTGTGTCGTATAAAATTTAATTTGACAGAAGCTTTTGAGGTTTGTGCAGAAACTGTGATTCTCCGTTTTGTATTGGTAATAATTAACTAATTTAGTAGGAATGATAACTGCTTGTTGTTACTCGTTTCAGTAAACAAATCCAATCTGAAGGCATACGCCGCCATATTAGCAGTTTGCCACGTTGCGCAGTGGTGCGAGTTTGGGTATAGCTAGGTTTAGGGTTAGTGGGATTACTGCGGGTTAGGTTATGGTAAAGTAATTATAACCGCATTAGTCATTTTGAGGACAAGTGGCAGTACTTGCTGGTATACGTGATGTAAGTGATGGTTTGGTTACTTATTCCGACAGGAGCAGACTGTATCTGATCATTAACTAGTACTCAGGACTAACTGTTTGTTGTAGGGTCAGGTGTATATGTACTACAGTTTGACAAACTTTTATCAGAACCATCGACGCTACGTGAAATCACGCGATGATTACCAGCTTCTCGGTGCACCAAGAAGCTACTCTGAACTCAGTTCCGACTGTGAGCCGTATCGTGGTATTGCAAACAATTCACTGCCTGGTGGTGGAGTGCCGTATGCTCCTTGTGGAGCAATTGCAAACAGTCTTTTCAATGGTTGGTTAGACGCGTGCATTTATATCCGTCAGTTTTGCAATGCTTCGTGAAGTATGGAGGCTGTGAAATGTTTGCCATTCGTTTATGACTATGCCTATCTCTTAAGGAGTTGCGGGTGGAGTCTTGTGAATTACTCGTAGGAACAGTCAAATGACATTCAGGGGTCTTTCTGTTGACTCCTGCCTAGTCCATCTTATCTCCTGTTTATAGTTAGCAACTGTCACCTTTTGTCATTATGTATTCTCTTATTTGCTGGCTTGGACATGCTCACTGACACTTAACTTTTCATGCATCATTGGAGCAGTTGCGGCTGATGCCTTTCCATATGCCGTCAATTATTTGCATAGATTTCAGAGCAAATCAAATACGGTTGTCTTAGTCAGAGTCACTCAGCTTCAGCATCAGCTGGATATTGCTGTTGGTTACTAAGAATAAGATATTATTTGTTTGGTATTATATTTGCATAACTAGTACAATTTAATGACTGGTACTTGATGAATTTCAGACACTCTGACAATCGATTATGAATCTGAAGGAGACAGGCAACCAGTTGGCCTCGTCAGAACTGACATTGCTTGGACAACTGATAAGAGATCAAAATTTGGAAATCCAGCAGGATTTGATACTAATGCACGTAAAGGTAACGCTAGTATCCACTGCTTCTCTTTCAGACATAAATGTCAAATCATATAGCGGCTTCACATTTGTGTGCTATCCAAATTTACAGTTGACATTAACAGTAGTTTACTTACTTAGTGTACTTATTGTTGCTGCTACATCGTAACCCGGCGTAACTTTTGTCATTAGTTTATTTCCTGGCATTGGTTCAGTTCAGTACTGTTGTTTTATTAGTATTTGTCATTTTTTCATATTTAAAAGCTGCTCAGGGTTAGTCAGCTGTTCCTATGTTTACGTTCTGTTCTGGTACACTTAGCTTGTTTTTTTCTGATGTAAACTGAACGTGAATATTGATCAAAATGTGATAATTGAATGTTCTTAGTTAGTTGTTTAGTTTGCAGTTGTGTCTGATATTTCAGCCTTTAATGGCACAACTCATCCTCCCAACTGGCAGAAGCCGGTGTATGAGTTAGATCCCAGGGATCCAGAGAACAATGGTTATGAGAATGAGGATCTCATTGTCTGGATGCGCACTGCCGCATTGCCAAACTTTCGCAAACTTTACCGGCGCGTCAACCACACTGGAGTATTTGAGAAAGGACTTCCAGCAGGAAACTACACTCTTAACATTGTCTACAGTTAGTAACCTTTTTGTTTACAGGTATTTGTGGAAAATGTGTTTCCTGTGTGACAGCATATGCCTTTGTGTGTCTTCTTTAAAGTGGCTCAAAAACAGCACTGTTGTTCCAGCTCAGAATAAGTAGAAGTAAAATTTCATATATATCTAGTGCTTGATTTTAATAACTCCGGTGACTCGCTTTATTGAATTATAGTATGACAGTAACCAACTCATTTTTCAGGAAATGTATTGCTTGTACTGTAGAATAATAACGCCGGTAGTCGAAGAATTTTGACAAGAGGCCACATCACAGGGGGATGGACTTTCATGGTGGGAAAACTTAATAAGACACCAGCCCGGTGCGAGCCTTGCCACTGGCTGCCGCCATCCCACTGTTGCAGTTACTGATTTTTGTTGTAGTCTGAAACGCTGGACTAGTGATTCCCATGCTTTTCAATGGGCCGGACAACCCCCATACATTGCCCCTTCCCCTTCAGGGATCTGGATTTCATCTAATATGTTTTTCCTTGGGCCCACATGAGTCAGCCTCCCAAACGGCATCTTGATCGGTTCAGCTGTTTTTCTAGGCCTTACGAGAGTGACCTACAGACCGACCAACCACGCTACTCTGTCTATAGCAATAGCCTGCTATCGCTACAATGTGGCCTATGATGTCGAGATTTCTGTCCTGCTGCTGTAAGGTCGTAACTTCGGTGTGGACATTCAGTCTAAATCTACTACTATTATTATATTTTTCTTTTTCGTCCGTGATTTTTCATCTTACTCCAAGAATTAATCCTTATCAGATTCTAATATTTACAATATAGTTTTACTTTAAAGATGCCATATGACCTGAATTGTGTTGAAAGAGCCATTAAACCCCAACCAACCAACCGTGTACATTTCATGTGCAGCGTATCCAGTGTCATCATTCAATGGAAGAAAAAGGATGGTACTCACAACGACATCGTGGCTTGGTGGAAAGAATCCGTTTCTTGGAATCGGCTACCTTGTGGTTGGCTCTGTCTGCATTGTGCTTGGTGTTATCTTTCTTATTATACACATCAAAGTCGGGAAAAGGTGAGTTATATTTATTTTTGTGTCTATATTTCTAGTTGCTGACATTGTTATGACAAGTGCTTAGACCGATGTTACATTTGTAATTTTGTGATTTTGTCACACATTTTTATCGCACGATAAACTTGCAAGTGTGACATGGCATATCACACAACTCTGTAATAGACTAACAGTCATGCAGCCCTTTTCTAAATAGAGCAGTACTTTGTTCTTCCAAATAGAGCAGTGCTGTGTTCTATGCATCTTTGTCGCAAAACTGCTGTGGATGCTGATTGGTCAATTTTCATTTATGTGACAGAGTTGTGTTGACAGAGTTATGTGACAAAATTGCAGGTGTGACGTCGGTCTTAATTTGTACTTTGTACAGGTATGTTAATGTCCCAGAACTATACATATGCATTACTATGCACAGGTTGCAGTTTCACAAAGCCAGGAACATCTCAGCCTTACAGAAATAACAAATGACTGGAAACCATTGACATCACTTCTGTTTTGCAGTTAGATAAATGACATTAGCATTTAATTTTATTCTCTGCTTTCCTATAAAAGGACGAAAATTGTGAAATATCAAAAGTGACTAATTTTCAGCAACCACTGCGAAGTGTTTGTGCTGCTGTTGACAATCAAATCATTACCATAACTGATGACAGGGATGGATTGGCTGATGTTGATGATTCTTGCTGAGGCCATGTAATATCTGTCCATTAGATGTAACACATTGGTGGTTGTGAATAAATTAATTTTGTTTGAAGCAGTTTGAGTTATGTTACTTTGAACCTCTGAACAAGATAGTAGTTAGAAGATTAATATAGCCGATCATACTTTGTTTGTGATTGAGTAAATTGTTTATAAAACGCATGCATATCAGAACCAGTACAGTCACGTTGCTCATTGAAATGTGAACTGCATGTTGAGGCAGACTACATGATGTTTTTATTTTGCCTGCATTAGCTGGGTGGCCAGTGATGGTCGTGACAACAGTGTTGGGTGAATATGATTATACATGTAGTTGTTTGTTTTGATTCACTCAACAGCTTCTCAGTGTCGTACCACAGGAATATATACACTGTGGTTCAAAAACGCTATCCCTTGTATTCATATGACTGTATTTTCTACAAATGTTGACAGATTACTATAATATTTGGCATACAGTGTACTGAGTTAATTTGCAACATGATAATTATTGATTTACCCACCTCACTACGTACTGCTGCTACACTACCTGGGGAAACAAGTCAAGTGCATAATGATAACTTTCAGTCCTATCAACCACAGTTAAACATTACAGTTGCACAGTCTAAAACAGCATTTAGTTTATGTGCGCAACCAGTTTGAGTTTAAGTTCAATTATTATAGCAAGTGTTCAAAACGTCCTCCTCTTTCATTCACACAGGCCTGAAGTCTCTTCCACCATTTGTCAATAGCATCGTCCAGAATGCTCTGCGACAAGATATGCCATGTGTTGATCAAGCGCTATCTGACATCGGTCACGTCTCAAACTGACGTCTGATACACAGGATTCTGTATCATCCCCCATATTCGACTCAACAGGACTGAGGAAATCAACGTAATACACCGTGTGCCAAATATTATAGAAATTTATCAACAGTTGTAGAAACTACAGTCATATGAATAGGGGGAGGTGTTTTTTGAACCACAGCATTTATATATATGCTGAGCACCTGCTGTTAGTTTCACAGTAATACACTTGCACATATTATGCAGTTTGCTGTACTTTTTACGTTCATTATGTATGAATTTGTCTAGGTTTGATACCAGTGCTCACTTGCAAAGTATAATTTATGCTGCTTTACTGTTTTACATATATTAAAAATGTTTTCTGTAGCATGAAGTTGCTAAATGAGTCAAACAAACCAGATACAATTATGACAAAACTGAATAAAATAGGAATTTTTTATACTGGTAAATAATGGGTTTATTTGTTGCAATCTATGTCGTTATAATGCCAGAATTGTGCCAAACACTTCATTGTAATGAAACAAGCTCACTGCTGAGGATAACCGACGTCTGTCCAGATCCGTGGGTGAAAACAGAAGTCTTACGTCACCAACGAAACGATGGCAAAGGCAGCCAGTGATAATGCATTCCAGAATGATGCAGCCACAACAAGAAATGCACGGTCGCCGAGGGTTGATTACCATGTCGAAGTAACAGTCACATCGGTCGTAGAAGCAGAATCTTTTGTTTCTGCCGTGGAATTATGTCAGCCATGCGTGTAAAGTTGCTGGATAAGTAAGCAAGCAGGAGTGGTAGACGACGACTCACAGCTTAAACTCTATGCTTTCTGGGTCAGTGAACTCGTTTTACTGTAGGTGTCACGTGGTCACATTGGTGAGTGCCGTACATTATTCTCATCTCGGTCTGCAGTCGGTTAAGTTGGCTGGCAGAGATGTAGGTAATGTCGTTCTATAATTACGTGTACATGATGGGAGATTGATTGACTGGACTACCACTGAGAAGTGGCTGATTGGATAGTGGAGCAACCTAATGTTCATGCTTCTCCACAGGTTGCCAGTTTTGGCAGCGTTCGTGAACTTACCAGTACCATCAGCACAATTGGACATTTGGCTCAGTTGTAGTCAGTGAGCTATAGTTGTATTGTTGTTGACATACAGATGAGCATGGTGCAACCGATGCTTAGTATCGAGACCAGTGAAGCTAGCCATATACAAAAGAAACAATAATAGTCTGCGACAGATCCCTGTGGCATGTGGCACATGGGACCATCATGGAGCAGGTCATAAACTGGTGGGCGCCGAACGAACAGTGTACAGTGACGACCTTATTCATCTGAGCACTACATCACATATGTCATAATAAGTATCAAGCAGTGCATGAAATGTGTGGAATAAAATACTCTTACACGTAAAAATTAAAGTAAATTTCAATTTTTCTATAATTATGTTACATATGTTTCAAAACAAACTCGTTAAGTAAGATTATTTAAACGGATGACATATGCAAATGCTAACAATAATACCAATAAAACTTCTGCAAAATTTGCAGATTATCAGAAATGTGCAAGAACTATGTTAGGTTGCCTAGCATATACTGTCATATGACAGTTTTCTGCGATAATGTTGCTGAGTTAGAAATTGTGATTTTTATATAACTATCAACAGTTATATTACATTTGTCGATTTTCTGTTATTTTTTTATCAAATTTTTTCTACTTTATAAAGTCAGCATTTAAAATTGATTTGCTTTTATTTTGTTTGATTAAGTGTAGATATATCAATTTATCATATATCAGTTTTTACCCACGTGATGCTATGCTAGTGCGGTACTTGCCATCATCGTGTGTCCGTCTGTCCGTTCGTCCATCACAAGTCGGTGTTTTACTAATACTGCTAAACCTAGGATCTGCAAACAACGCTGTACAATAGTCCAGGGACTCTAGTTTTCTGATGCCAAAAATGTCAGCAAAATTCCAAAGGAGTCACCCTCAACGGGGGTGCCAAAAGAGGTGGGGTAGATTCAGATCCATGCTTTTTGGCCAATATCTCACTATAACTCAGAAACGGTGCAAGATAGGGTCATAGTTACCATGGAAGGAACTTGTATGCGCTGTATCGAATAGCGCTATTTTTAATGACCTTGGGTGACCCCCAACTGCCCCAAACTACCCCATTGAGTAGTAAGCTGTAATTGGATGTGTGCTACCTCTTTTGGGTGGCGCCATCTGGTGAATGCTTACAGAGTAAGGGCAGGATGGCTCATTCCATTTATGGATAAACATGTGGGTGGCAGATTAAATTATGTGATCTTTCGTGAACATGTGCCATTCCGGAGCGCATTAGAGGCGTTTGCGTAATGTGCTATACAAGTCGTCACTTTATTTACTTACTTTTCTTGTCTTTGTAGTGGTCGGAGATAGAGACTTCCAATTTGGTAAGCAGGTTGATCGTAGAAAGTGCTAGCCCACGGATGACAAATCATCCTAGAAAGGGACATGGTCAGGTTACTTGAACCATTTAAATTTTGGTGGGCACCAATCATATCTCCGGAACGGCTGAAGCTAGAGTGATCAAATTTTGTATGCAGGCTATCGCGTGATCTGTTTGCGTTATTCAGACAACATTAGGCCAATATTTCAACTGATACAGAGCATTGTGCAGGTCTCTCGGTGACAGCTGAGCTTCTAGTTTCCATAAATCATAGTTCTATGTAATGCAGCTGCTGCAATGTCCGTGTTTGTGTGATTGTGGTATGTTTAGTGCTGTTGAACTGGCACAGAGTGTTACAAGCCGTACAGCATACTAACTTATACAGTTTGGAGATGCACGTATGTAGAAGCCACTCTCGGCTACAGTGTCGTGTCTACATGAAATTCCACCTGAATAACATATTGTTCAGCTGCAGTATTATTGCATTTTGTGCTCAGTAGAGTTATTAATATGTTAGTCATTTCTTGCATCGTTACTTGTAACTGATCACTGCACTAGAAGACCTTCTCACTTCAGGTCATACCAACCGCTTAAATGGCAACACTGTTCAGTGGCTGTTACTTATTTACAGTTTTAAATTCAGGCCTTCTATTCAGTCATGGTCGGTCATCTCATTCACAACAGTGGCTGATCTCTTGTTTTCTTCCTACAACCTTTCACTAACTGGTTATATGAAAACAGAATGTTAAGTGCCAATTGCCAAATGTCTAGGTGACAGGTTATTTAATTTAAAAGTTATTTTCCATATCCACAGACACACTCTCACATCACTTGTTGTTCTCCCTAGATGACTAAAATGATTGGTAAATCAATACATGTATAAAGCACATAGTTGTTGTTGGGTGCAGCTGCTGCTGTATAGACAAGCTACATGCTCTAGTTGCGGCCTGGAGCAGAGCTCTAGTATTTATTGATGATTATTAGCATACTTACATACTCGTTATACTCATCATGTGTTAAAGAATTCCATTTACAATGTTAAATGTGTTAAATGTCTCACAAAAATCTGTACACTTTTTTAATTCTTGAATAACTCTGTCAAAAACTAACCGATTTTAGTGATTTTTGCTGTGTGAAATTTTCAGAAAAGTTGACATCAAAAGCTTATAAATTTGCTCACCTCACCTGTCGACTGTAGCCAGAAATCAAAAAAGTCATTTTCGACAATACTACTACTGGTAATACATATTTCTGATTATTTGCGTTATTACAGCAAGACTTACTGCACCAGCACATTGTGCTCGTGACACAGTCGAGCTTCTGTGCTGTGAAACACTTTAGTTCATCAGTCCTGACATGTGGCTAGCCAACAATCCGGATCTAAATTCGGTAGATTACCGCATCTGGTACATGATGCAGAAGCGTGTGTATCAAGTACCAATCCTCAATATGGACGAGTTGTTGCAGCGGCTTGTTGAGATATGGACTGAATTTCGGAAGTACATTGTGGACGATGCGATTGATCAGTGGTGTAAAAGACTGGAAGCATGTGTCCATGCAGAAAGAATAGTAAAGGAAGAGTATTTGTGTAGCACCATTTATGCTACACTTAGTCTGAAAGCGCTCAGACGTGGATCACACAGTTTACCTGCAAATTACACCATGTCTGCCTTTCCTTCGTCATCGTTCACTAGATGACACCACCCCTAACTGAGATAGCAGACATCCAGTTGCAGCTTACTACACATTTACCTACCCCGAAGGGATGATAGGCTGAGTTGGCCTGGTGGTCACTTTGAACACTTGCTGTGACATTCCTTGCCTGACATTCAAGTTGTCACACATCTCAACCGGCTCTTTTCAGAGCCACCAACAGTTGGAAGACAACATTTGGAGAATACCTTCAGTCATATGATCAAGTGCTGCATTTGACAAGGTAGTGTGGTGCTGTTATTCAGATGTGGTGGGCAGTCACGGTTACAGTTCGTTATATTCTGAGATAACGCACATAATCAGAAGTAAGTATTAGTAGTATTGTTGAAAATTGCATTTTTCATTTTCCACGGTAAAGTGGCTACAGGTGAGGTGGGCAAATTTATAAGCTTTTGACGTCGACTTTTCTCAGGATTTCACACATCAAAAATCGTTACAATCGGTTAATTTTTGACGGAGTTATTCAAAAATTAAGAAGGTGGTCAGATTGTTTGGGACACAATGCATCGTATTATTATGCAGTTAACTATTACCAAGTGATGCTATACTAACACGGTATATGTTATGTCCGTGTCCGTCTGTCCATCAGTCCTTCTGTCTGTCCATTAGTCACAAGTTGGTGTTCTATCAATAAATCCACACCATAGCCTGGGAATTTAGTTTTCTGACACCAAATATGTTTGATAAATTCTAATGGGGTCATCTGCAGTGCGTACGCCAAAAACAGGATGAGTAGGTTAAAATCAGCTATTTGTGACCATTATCTAACTATATCTCAGAAACGATGCAAGATTGGGAAATAGTTACTATGGAAGGCTAATAGGAAACCATGTGTGCTCTATCAATTGGTGCTATTTTCACTGACCTTCAGCGATTCCTAACTACCACCAAACCACCACATTTTCTGCATTTTGCGTTACCTTTCACATCTTTGTAAATGGTGCAGATAGAGGTTGGCACATTGGTTAACCATAGGATGATTAAACCACCCCTGAAAATGGCATGGTCAGGGTCACACGTGACCCATTTTAAATCTTGAGGCCCCCAATAATGTATCCATAATGGCTGAAGCTAGAGTGGTCAAATTGTGTACACATGTAGGCTATATCAAGTGCTAGCCTTGGAATTACAAACTGCTCCCTTACTGGTCAGGTGAACCATTTTTATTGGAATGGATGAAGCTTGACATTCCAAATTTGGTGGGCTGATTGATATGAACAAGTACTGGCGCATCCATGGTATATTACCTCTGACGGGGATATGTTCAGAGTGATGTGACCTCTTTAAATTTTGGGAAATGAGTGATAATATCTCAGAAATTGTACAAGATAAGAGACAGTTACAGTGGAAGACTAATAGGAAATCATGTGTCCTATCAGTTGGTACCATTACCAATGACCTTGAAGGTTACTTTTGCTGTTTTGTAACCTTTCAAACTCTCATACCTAGGAAAATATAGCAAGTATTAACTTTGATATGCTTACAGATGAATTGGAAAGTGCAAGTTGTTTGTAATTTTAACTGCTTTGTCGAAACTGAAGGACTTTTTAAGGTCACAGTCAATCACATACACTATGTGTGGTAATATTTTGGAAATGGTGCAAGAGAAAGATGTTGTTGTTGCCCACCACTAATAGGAAGTAATATCTGGCGTACGGAATAGCGATGATCCCAATGATCTTGAAGGTCATTCACCTGTTGCAAGCCGTTTCAGATGGAATTTTCATACAGGTGTGCAGCAGTTAACAAGATTCCAGCTAATGCAGCACGTCGTGCAGTCCCTCTGCTGTTTGTCGTATGATTGACACTTGTACACATTGTAGCCTCTTTCTGGTGTACATATTTCTGATGTGATACATTTTCTGTGGTTATGCTGTGACTGTTGTTGTTGTTGTTGTTGTCTTTTTCGCTGGTGTAAGGTACTTGCTGTGACGTTTGTTGTTTATTACTGAAAGGCATTTCACTTTATTACCTCTGCAAAGCAAGGCAGTTATGAGTATTTTTAGCTTGTGTGTCTTTCATTCACTCAAGCTGCCATTTTATTAAATAGATTTCTCTCTCTCTCTCTTTTTAATGTGGATGATTTTTTGAAATGTGGGAAATGGTTTCACCTTGATACACGGAAGAATCGATTAGATTTCGTGGACGGTTTCTCGGAATTGGGTGTTCTTCACCCCTGTTTGATATTTCCTGCCTTGAACATACTGGCAGTGTCTCAGCAATATTGATATTGTTTCATAATGCTCGTTGACTCCAATTTGATCAAAAATAACTGCAGCTAAAATACTGAAAAATCGTAACTGAATTACACTACTTCTTACATTATTTCTTCCTCTTTCCTGTTAATCTCTTAGTCTTTACCAAAATTTTACTGCTGTCGCTTCCTGTTTTTTAATCTTTTTCATGCCTTGCCACCCGACAGCACGTGCGGGTCCGGGGGCTATAATTAAGTGGGTAACTGTCTAAGTAAGTAAGTATGTGACAAATTTATGAAACACCAAAACCAGAATAGGCCCTCTGTTTCCAGGCCGGAGGTCGTAGGAGGCAACCAAACTTGCCTTTAGTATTTTGGGTTCATTTTATGTTGTGGTATACTTTGTTACGGATGCATGTTTGCTTTGTTGTGTTTGTTTTAGTTTTTCAGTACTTAGCCAAGAGATTGGCTGGGAAGAACGCCTCCAAAATGACCTATTTTGTGTCAGGTGGGATGTAAAACCTGAACTCAAACAATTGCCACTTGACAGACTACAGTATCAGCAAAGGCAAAGGCATTATGTGTTCTGGCTTTCTGTTCGTTTGTTCGTGTATCCGGACAGATATTGTTACCTATTGTCGAGCATTCTCAATAAAACTTACAGGGAATTTTTACTAGCCCCTACTGATGACCTGATTGGATTCTGGAGGTCAAAGGTCAAGGTCACAGCGGGCTGTTGAGGTGGTGAAGACATCCACGTTGACGCTGGGGCATCGAACTCTATCTTTTGTTGTTTCCTTCAATTTATGCAAAACTTGAGGAATTTGTGTCAGGCTTCATGGAAGTATAGTTTGAGTGACTAAACCGTTCACAGTCACGTTGTGTCCGTTAGCAGTAGCTACTTGCTGGTGTGTTTTTATACACCATGAGTACCTGATGATATTCAATATTGGTCAGTCCGTTGAGAGTCTGATAGTGTTATAATATTTTGATAAGTGTTATACTATTTTACAACGTGTTGTAGAAGGGGTTTAATTTGTCGTACAGGAAAGATTTGCATGTAGAAGATAGTTGACACGTTTATTCCGTATGCCATTACTTGCTGTAAGACTGTAAGTGAACTACTACTAGTCAGAGTGTCGTTTAAAATTTGACATGATGTGATGTCACAATAATGTTTTGTTTGTGTCTGGTTAATTGTTGAAATATGTATGTATGTATATATGTACACCGTGTTTCAGAAAAAAACATCCACTCATATTATTGGCTATAAGTTGAGGAATAGTTGTCTGATTTTAATATTTTTTGACACCAAAATTCCTCACATAATTTGACATCACATGACAGCTTAGTTGTCCACCTCACCTAACTAATGTGTCTACACTACCTTGTAAAACGTATCGCACGAGTTTTGTCACCGTTCGTCGCATACTTTTCCATAGGCCTACAGGTTGTGGACTTTTGGCATCAAATTTTCACTAACTGTTGAAACAACAGTTTTCAACGGTCAACAACTGTTTCCGTCGTGTTTACTGATGTGCATTATATATTCT
>Ga0209780_1001746_pt1 | contig 14738 bp, 11 predicted proteins | sample WorMetexBAHAMAS2_FD_187384 | JGI IMG/M metagenome (GOLD analysis project Ga0209780, IMG submission 187384) | Marine gutless worms symbiont microbial communities from Max Planck institute for Marine Microbiology, Germany - Inanidrilus exumae... | ecosystem: Host-associated > Annelida > Digestive... | reverse complement strand
AATAATAATAATAATATACACATTTGTATAGCGCCATATGGTCGTAACTTCAGAGGCGCTGGGCCAGGCAGTGTGCTAGTAGGAGTGAGAAGAGGAGAGTGAGCTTGGGAGAAGAGAAATGTATGATGTTTAGTTACAGACAGTCGCTAACAGCGACCGACAACACACTAGGCCTATTGGTGAAAATACGGCACATTCGATGAAGCTGAGTCCATTAATTTTTGCCGCACTTAATTCTATCTTTAAGGGAGTAGCGACGTCGCCCAGGCTTGCACCGTCACTCCAGTGCTAAGGATCCGACGTGATTGGGGGCAAATTAAACCACATTAAACAGTTTCTACCGATGACATCAAAAGAAAAATTAAACGATGAAGAAGCGATTTTAATACAAAGAAAGTTTACGACAGGCCAATCGATAACGTAGATCAAACCGAACAAATCAAACACTTTAGTGAAACTTTCGCAAACGTCTAAACGTCGAACTGACGTAAGTTATGATCGCCACACTGACGGTCGTGCACGTAAAGTTCGGCTTCTTTCACTCAACGTCGTTATTAATTAGAATTTCTGCACTGAGACTGCACGAGGATCCGTGTTTCGACGATGAACGTAAATGATGGCGAACGCTTACAGAACGAGGTGTGACAATAATTGGTACATCGGCTGTAATGGTTGAGTTGTAACGTTTGGTACATGACCTCTCTTCGGTCTGCTAGAATGTGAAGACCCATCCAGACTGATCTTCAAAAGGAGGAAGCTTGGGGCAGAATGTGGAGAAAACGATGGCGTACAAGCCACTTCGAATAGAATTTTAGCAAAAATGGGTATGAGATCTGACGTATACAAAGTGGTTCTATCCACCTTCGCTGAACAAAGAAACACAATAAGCCTTTGATCGGTCTACGGGTGGTCACGTGGTCCTACGGCGAGCGGTATGGGTAGCCGGCAAGGTCGTAGAGAGTGTCGCAGAAGTCGATGTAGTTGACGTCCTCCCTACTGCCCTTGAGCGCGCGGTATTTCTCCCACATGCACAGCCATTCGGTCTCGGTCGGCGCGTAGCGAGCCAACTTGAGCACGTCCAGTACTCGTCGGAACTGGTTGCGTGTCACTGCGCCGTTGTTCGTCACGTCGAAGTCTTCGAACAGCGGAAACAGTTGGATCTGCGTGTCCTTCACCTGCACTCACACACATCGCCTCACCTAACATATGTTTGCCCAGAATTTCTATAATAGCTACACTAATTCAGGGATTCGACGCCAGGCTGGCTAACCGACCGTTTTTTAGTTTTTGACTTTCGGGCACTTCGGCTCTCCGGCTCAGGGTTGAGCGCCATGTGCTCGAAAGTCAAAAACTAAAAATGGTCGGTTAGCCAGCCTGGCGTCGAATCCCTTAGTCACTATCCCCATTTTGGAACTGCTTAGATCTTTGAATCATGTTGTTGTATCATGTGCTACGAAAATTTTGTACCTTTGAACTTGCTGCGAAGTATATAAAAATGTTTGGAATCAACGATGTCGCCGAGGCTTTAGCCAAGCGCAAAGACAGATTTGTTAAGCGATACGCGTCCAACAGCCATGTAGTCTGTGAAATATGTACTGTATACTGTATATTATAGTTCATAGTTTAGTTTCGTTTTTATTTTTATAATGCTAACGATTTCGGTGAATAAAGATGTGTAATTGTAAAGGAATTTGGCAAAGGGCCGCATCGCCGTCTTGTCACCCTCGCGGCAGTGAATGCATGCGTTCGTCGCGCGCGCTGGGCAGGCACTCTGGCGAATGTGCCTCATAGCGAACAATGCGGAATGCACTCGTGCGTAAATACGTTGCAATGGGCCTGCACGTGACATTGTCCCCTCAAAAGTGTCGCTTCCCGTTGGAGGATCTGGACCCAATCTAAAACAAGGTAGCTTTGGATCACACGAGTCTGTCCGCCAAACTGCATCTCGACAGGTTTAGCTGTTATTGCACAGTTCATCTGAGTGATCATGATCAGACTCACAGACACTAAGACCAGAAATAGTACTTAACACTGGCTTTTCTTAGACATCAAAGTTGATCAGTCTGGCGAACATTAGACATCCGCGTTAACGAAAAACAACACATCTCAGACCAAAAAGGAAAGGCTGCAATGCGCTATAACAGTTGGAATTGAGCGTAAATTACTGCCACAGGAGGAAGTACATTAATGTCGCCCGTCTTCTTAGAAATATATAATTTATTAATTTTCAGTCCTGAGTAAAGGATTGTTTGAGCCTTTGAGACATGTAACGGAGCATCTTGGGATAGACTATCAGTCAACTGTGCTACAAATAACACGGAAAATCGCGACAAAAGAAACACTGCTAAATGTCGAGGGCCCGGTGTGGACGTGAAGTCATGTAGTCATACAGTCAACAGAATGGCTCCGTGACGCGCGCCGTCAATAAACGTGTCAATTGGTAGACGACGAACCCGTTTAGCGATGCGTCGGAGGCAGTTGTCCAAGACGTGCTGTTTGTCCTGCACGATCTCATTGGTCTGCGTCTCGTCCGGGATGCGGAACAGTCGCGGCTGCAACTCGGGCGCGCGCTCCAGATGCGGCTCGGCAAAGATCGCTTCCATGTCGTCGCTGAATCGCAGATAGTCGACGAAGTCCGGGTGTCCGACCGACTGGTAGTGGTCCTCCAGCCGACACATCTCCGAGTCCTGCAGACCTAGGTTGCACAGGTCCAGCGCGCGCCGGAACTGCGTCTTGCGCATGCGTCGTGTACGCGCCTTGTCGTAGTCACGTGTCCATTCATCTATGCGCACGCGCTCCCGGTATATCTGCGTTCACGTTGTCCGACACAATCGTCCGAAAGACAAACACATTGTTTACATTCAGAAAGTAGTCTAACAACGTGTTTAAGGTTTGATAGGATCTTTAATATTGACTTATATTATACGTCTCCCGGTGGAAAGCTTTTGAAAATCGGTCAGCAGTTGATGACATTATACGTAAAATTATACTGGCACCCTTTAACTTACAGCGGCCAATATCGCGGATTTTTGCACCACGGTGTATATTGTGACATCTTGCACAGCTCTGAATGAAAATTTTAGACGACTTTGCCCAACAAATGCTCATTCCGTGTACCAGGAAATAACCAGCATGGTGATTAAATATCCTTAGCTGGCTAAATGTCCTTTGACCTTTCATTGTCAACCAAGGTAATCAGGATCCCTTTCGCGGTGGGCACGCGACGACGACGTACGACGTACGTACGACGTACCCAACCTTTGTTTCGCCGTGCAGGGGCTCGTCATGGCCGCCGTACACGTTATTGTGCAAATTCAGTGGAATACGTGCCATCAGTTGGCTTCCTTATTATTCAGATTTTACAAAAATGTCATTTCGGCCTGGGCTCTGCCCAGGAACCAGCTGGGGAGCTTATGACGCTCCCCCAAACCCCATTAGTCGGCTGGGAGGGGGCATCCCCTCCCCATTCACCACCCCTTTTGGCGTCGAGGCTCGGTGCCTTCGACACCGAGCGTGCATATACGTCTGAAGACACTGAAGATAAAGTGCAGTCGGTTAACTCTGACGTTTCATCAGCTAACCTTGGACTCCTACGGGTCAGGCGCGGTTGTGGTTGACCTAGATGCCCATATATGGCAACTGGGTCAACCATAACCAGGACGTGGTTGTCGACAAAGAACACAAGTCAACTAACACGTATGACTGAGTGTGACAGCACCTTTGTTTTGATCTTTTGGAGCAGTGCCTCGAGACTGTCAGCCGGGTAGAGCTCCGGCAGCGGCGGCTTGTCATTGGTGATGCGCAGCTCCTTCAGTCGTTCGACGAACCTCCAGTCTGGCCGCGGAGCTGGCTCCACGACGTCGAGCAACGCCAGGTAGTCGACGCCGACGTCATTACCGAACCGCGCCTCGAGTGCGTGCATCTCCTCTTCAGAGCAGTGCAACTCCGAGATGGTCAGACCCTGCAGAACACACGCACCAACGAGCATCTCAAAATAATCTAACCCATCTTACCCAGAGTTTCAAAATGGGGACAGTGACTAAGGGATTCGATGCCAGGCTGACTAACCGGGCCCGAAAGTCAAAAACTAAAAATGGTCGGTTATAGCCAGCCTGACATCGAATCCCTCAATTGATGTAGTTATTTTTGGAACACTGAATTAAATGAGTTATTTCCTCGTGAAAAGGGGTAGGGAAATTAAAAAAACTGGCAAGGCTAATACTCCAGGTGGTCATCTAATTCAAAACTATCATGAAACAGAAACGAATTAAACAGAAAAGTAATCTAAAGGTGACACGGAAAAATTCGCACAATTCATCGACCAAGATCAGCCAGAAACGACACGATACGAACACACGATAAAGCATAGCGTATCGTACGCTAAAACGCGGACGGATAACCAGCTCAATCTACAAAGCCCAGCGTGTAGCCAGCCCGGCGCAAATGCGACTGCACATTTCTTATTTACATACTGGCTATGCTATACTGAAACCTAGCAAATCACTATTTAAAACCAACGCACAGCGTATTTTGGCCACGTGTGCATCCACCTACCCACGCAAATGAGCAACCAGATCTGATCGAAAGATTAGTAGATCACAGTTCACGATTTTTTGTCAGACGTAGAGGAATCGTGGTGTATGTTGACGCAATGATCGGCAGTGCAATATTCCCATCCGTTGTAAAATGCCAGCAGAAACAATACAGGCGAGCTATGCCAACTTGTCGCCGTCTCGTGCCACAAAACTGGTTGCCATGGCAATGTCCCTTGACCGAGGTTCACCAAATTTTTAGACTCAGTAATATTTTCATCGGCCGTGTTAATGCAACAATCCACCCGTTGTCGAATGACAAAGTGACATTTAAAAAGAAAGTAACATCAGCGAAACATAAGCCCGCCGGCAAAGCCCGGGCGGGCTAAATAGTAGTTATAAAATATAAAGCAATAAAAACTAAATTTCATGTTGAGAAGTATTCTTTAATAATGAAAGTATTACTCAAAATTCCACAGACATCTGAATGCTCATCATACTTACCCAGTAAATTACAGATATTCTGCCTAAAAACTATGCACATGTAAATATGATTTCCAAGTAAAATTAAAGTCGTAAAAGGAATCAATGAAACTAGAAATAGAAACTATACATTAACTCATTTTGCCCAGATTTACAAAATGGAGACAGTGACTACGGGATTCGATGCCAGGCTGACTAACAGATCATTTTTAGTTTTTGACTTTCGGGCACTCTGGCGCTCTTGGTTGAGCGCCAGAGTGCCCGAAAGTCAAAAACTAAAAATGGTCGGGTAGCCAGCCTGGCATAGAATCCCTGAATTAGTATAGCTATTTGGGAACACTGGGCTAAAATGGGTTAATGTTGATAAGAGAGTGGTAGTGCCTGGCGGAAGCGCGCTCTCGGCAGGTGCCCGTTGTTGTGCGGGTCGAGAGACTTGAAGAACGGCCGCACGAGGGCGCGACGCTCAGCCACGTACGCCGCCAGTCGCGCCAGCGTCTTCTCTGTGAGCTGACGCTGCGGCTCGTCAGCGAACCGCCAGTCCATCTTACCCGGCTTTGGCACCTCGTAGATCGAACTCGGCGGCACCTGCACCCAGTGTTATTCTAGTCATGGATTTCTCTAGTTGTAGCTGCAAAAAATCTCTTTAGTTTCAGCTTCGTGCTAGGTTTGTTAAATTATTTTAATTATATCTATAGTTGTGTAAAGAACTTTAGTTGTAATTTTAGCTATATTCGAACTTTACATGTTATTTTTAGACATAACGGTATACAGCAGACAAACAACAAATTTGTAGCCAAACAAACTGTTACGCTTATGTGCAGTGCAGACAAACCAAAATTATTTTAGTTGCAAACATTGTGGTTATAGCTTAGTTTTAGACAGTCAATAATTTTTTCGTTTAATAGTTAAAGTTGTAGTTAACTAATTTATTTTTGTTTCAGTTGTCGCCTATATTAGTTATAGTTAGAGTTAACTGAAATGACATTGCCTGCACAGTTGGCGAGTACTCGAGGTTCGGAAGCGTGAAGACGCTCTCCATGTCGGCAACGAAGCGGGTCCAAGCGACGCTGTCCGGGTCGTTAGGAGCCTCGTAGACGTGACAGAGCATGGCTAGCTGGGCACTGCTGAGGTGATGTTGTCCCAGTGAGCTCAGACCCATGTAGCTCAGGCCGCGCTCGAAGCGCGCCCTCGTGACCGTGCCGCTGTTGAGTGCGTCGAAGTCCTGGAAGTACTCTTTGACACGGATGCGGTTGACAAGGACGTGATGACGTAGTCGCTCCATCAGACGCTGTACGTCAACTTCTTCTTCGTCCTTCACTTCACACTCCACCTGCCGCAGCCGCACCGTCGTCATCCGTCTCCATGACGACCGTGATTACGAAATTATCACTAACAGAGTGCAGACAGTACGTGGTTTACAAATGAAACAACAAAAATTAATTTAAAATTTAAAAAATAAAACTTTAAATACACCATTAGCAACGGTGTAAATAATAAACACGCTGAAAAATCAACATAATAAAATTAAACGCAACAAAATAGTTTTTAAATCATCGAAAACTAGAACAGAATACGAAACAAAACGGTTGAAAAAAGCAATACTGACATTTATAAAATTCTACCAAATACACAAGTCTAATGAAATCAGTTCAGACAGACCACATCGGTGAAAGATATCAATCGTAAATAAAACGTTTCTCACTTAGACGGAAACTACAATGTTTTCAGTATGCTAAAAGACACCTCTGGTGCATCTCTAATTACACTTTATACGAGGAAGGTTTGCAGGCAATCGTCGACGTGAAAGAAGACTTGACAAGACGGGATGAAGCCATAGAGGCCTCGCTGACGCTGTGAAGACTGCTCGCTGTCCATGTCGCTGTCACCCGGCCCAGAGTTCCAAAATGAGGACAATGACTAAGGGATTCTATGCCAGGCTGGCTAACCGACCATTTTTAATTTTAAAAAATGGTCGGTTAGCCAGCTTGGCATCGAGTCCCTAAATTAGTGGTTATTTTGGGAACACTGAACTAAAAAGGGTTAACAGCATGACGTTTCGAGGGACGGACCAAACCAGCCGCCGGTTATCCGCCCATGACCAGCGGCTAGTTCCGCAGTTCAGCAGGAGCGATAAAAGACCTTGCGGCCGATGGAGCGTACCTTCGGGCACGCCGGCGCACATTCGTATTCCTTGAGTCTATCGACCGTGTAGTTAACGAACACTCTGTCGACGCACTGGACGAACGCCGGGTAGTTGATGTGGCCGCTCGATGCTTCGGCGAACTTGCGGCACAGCAGACGGAGGTCCTCTGGGTTGACGCAGACCTTGAGCGTCGTCAGAATGCGACCGAACTGAGTCGGCGTGACGACGCGCGTATAGACAGTCGCCATCCTGCGGTCGAAGTCTTTGAACAGCTGGTACATCTCCACACGCCGCGTATCCACCTGCGCAGCCACATCACCAGCACGCTCTTCTTCCCAAGGCCGGATTAATCCAGGACGGCGTGATAAGATAGTTAGGATGAGAATGATCCGAACCGGTGGTTAAGAACATCGACGATGCAATGGAAGCCAGAGTGTCCGTCGCCATAACAACGCCATAACAGAACAACGCTTGCATGCTGACATAATAGCCACAACTAATAAATTCTACAGTTACAGATTTACTTAGATAGGAAGATCATTCAGAACCATTCGATAAAAAAATTAAAGTTGACATTAAAAACTTCAAATATTTACTTTTTTTCTGAGTTTTTTTAATGATGAGGGTACGTGCGAAGAAAGGCGGCGTATGGCGTGGTAAATTCATCCGACTTGGGACTGAACACCGAGCGAGCGATTGGACTGACCGGCTTAATCTATCGCACAGTAGGACCGGGGAATTAGGCAGTCTAAGACGGGAAGGATTTGCGACAGAGATTGGCATTAAGGTAGAAGCGAAAGAGTGATGGATGATGAGACAGAAAAGGACACGTGCGAGATGAGCTGAATCAATATACATGTATGGTCTTTCAGAGAAATTCATTTCACAGCATAGCATGCGCACATTACATGTGGTAGATTCCGTGATCAGAAAGGATGTAAACGCGGCATGTGTAGGCATAGAGTCAAACCTGGTTGCGGATGGCGGCCAGCACCTCGTCGACGCGTCTCTCTTCTTCCTCGGTGAGGATCGGCAGCACGCGGCCCAGCGCACCTGTTGGCGGCCGCGCCACATCCTGAGTGGGCTTCTTGTCGAGGTGCGGAATGTTGAACGCGTTCTCGAGCATCTCGCAGAATTCACGGTAGTCGATGCTACCGTCTGGACACCGGTAGAAGCCGACCAGCCGCTCGCCCTCGTCGCCGCTAATCTGCGCCTCTTTGCCGACTGCCAGCGTCAGCGCCGACAGGAACTGGCGCTCGGTGATGCGGCCGCAGCGCAGCCGGTCGTAGTCCTTGAAGAACTCGGTCGTACGAATACCTTTTCGGTAGACGGCCACCTGCCAACAGCCGACGACGCGCTAGCTGCACCACAATGACAGTTATTACTGCCTTTTAGTGTCGTCTGGTCCTAAAGCAGACGGGTATTCCTGCGTACCCGGAGTCCCAGATTGAGACTCACAGTCCGGCACGGTCACTGACATCTTCTAACAATTAAGAACTTGCGACCTTTCGTCCCGGCTGTCATTAACTCGGTGAAAGCTGTCTGCATCAGCTCGCCTGCAGTCAGGTACTCACTCGTTTTCTGATAAGCGTAAACGGTCCGAACTTGTACGTACTTTTAGAAGACTGCATGGCGAAAAACCGAATAGTTTCATGTGACTACCAAAGAACCTCACATTGTCAGCTCCATGAAGCGCGTGTAATGCACCCGCGCGACTTATATTTGTTGAGATTGATTGATTACAAAATTGATTGACTGATTGACTTATTGACTGATTGATTGATTGATTGATTGATTGAACGATTGATTGACGTGTTTTTCATTGTTATACCACGCTAATCTCGGTATGATGATGATGATGATGATGATGATGATGATGATGATAAGAAGCGTGACTGTACAGTGTACGACGCACTCGTATCCGGTCCATGATGTCCTGCAGCGGCTGATCGGGACGCATCTGATGAGGCAGGTAGTCTCCCATGTCGCGTACCAGCTCGAACTGGGTTCTCTTCTCGCCTTCCATCACGTCTGCAGTGGCGTCGAGGTCGTTGGCGAGGTTGAGGTAGTTGACGAGGCCACGTTGCTCGGGGTCGCGGTACTTGTGGACGAGCAGCGTCACGTCTTCCTCGTCGACGCTCAGAGGACACGGCAGAGCGCGGTAGAACTGCGACTCGTGAATGACGCCGACGTTGTGGACGTCGTACTCGCTACACAGCTGACGCACGTTGATGCCACGCCAGCCGTAGTAGCGCTGCAGTCTGCGCAGCAGCTGAGTCATGTACACCTCATCTTCGACGTCGAGAGGACGCACAGACCGCGCTGTTCCGAGCAACTCCTGCGCTTCCACCTGTGCGTACAGTGATGCTTGGAGGTTCAACACAAAGGTCGGACTCTAGGTTGAGAGTTAACCCATTGTTAGGGACTCTCATGTGTCTGTGAATTCTGCAAGCGACGTCATAAACATTTTTCATATAAGAGGCTGAGCTACCGCAGAGGGACCGCGCGACGCAATGAACTCGATGTAGCTTACGAGATAGGCACAATAACAGTAATCAAATTAGCCGCATACAGGACTGGCGGTCGACTCCTACTTACTGCCAACTTCAACGTCACGTGACACAAAAACTCGGACAGAAATCAAAAATTCGGCCCTGGTGAGCTGTAGGTATTGTGCCCGAATTTAAGAATCCGTGGTCATTTGCCAGCCCCCATTATAAATGGGGAGAAGATAGCTCGTGACCTTGACCTTGACCTTGGATCGGGTCATACTGCATAACGTCACGCATCAGTCATCGACATCTACCTACATACCAAATTTCATTGAAATCGAATAAACTTTTTGTGGACTAACGTATGGACGTACGAACGCACGGACGGACGGACGGACGGACATTTGAGACCGGCTTTATTAGGTCGACTCGGAGGAGTGGACCTAATAACTCCACATATTCAACTGGCATTGCATAGTAAATTTGGTTTGTTCAGTGTCATATTGTAGGCCTACAGACTAGTTCATCGCATGCATTGACGTTGATTTTGTTCGCGAGTCATTTTACTTACTATAAACTACCGTTTATTTCATTTTCCGCTGAACTTTGTGCACCGTTCTATAAGAAGCAGTAGACACGAATATGTACCCGCTGACAGGCCGGGTCGGTGGTGACGTCGGTGGCGACGAAAGGCAGTGAGATGGAGTCGACGAAGCGGCGCCAGTCGACCCGGCTGTCGTCGACGGCGTACTTGGCGGCGAGTGCTACCTGTTGGTCTTCACTCAGCTTGACACTCATGTTCTCCCACAGAACTCGGAAGAACTGCGACTCGGTGACCAGTCCGGAGCGCAGTCGGTCGTAGTCGAGGAAGAACAGACTCGGACGCATTCGACGAGTGATCGCCGACGTGCGGATGTCATGTTCGATCTTCTCAACGTCCACTCCGACCATCTTGACCTCTTGACCTCTTGACCTCTTGACCAGTCGACGCACTGCACTGCACAGTTGTTTCGTTCATTATGCTGGCTGCGTCCTTAGCGGAGAGCGTGGTGTAACGGTCTGGCGTCCTTCCGTCTGTCATCTGTCCCGTCGACTCACCAGCGAGCAGTATGCAACGCGGCCAGCCCGACAATAAGGAGGACCGACATACTTGTTTGCTATGGTTCTTGAGATCTGATTTAAAAGGTAAATAAGTAACAAATGAAAAAATGAATATATAAAAATTTTTTTGCGTACGTGGTTTGGTCGTTCTACACGAAACACAATACCGGTATCGAAGGTTGACTGACAAGCTCACAGTACCAGTACTGTTTTTCTTGGATCGGTGACGTCAGAGTGTCTGTGACATCACAGATTCGAAGATCAATGTCAGCGAAACGATTTCGATACTGTTAAGACAAGTTTAAACGAGAGTATAGCTCCAGTGACTGGCACAGTTCTATAGTGCTAGTTAATTTTATCGAGAAAAAGAAAAAATATGTGCGTCTATGAGCAGACAACAGTAGGCCTACTCATAAATGACGACAATGCCCGCCCGTCGTGTGTAATTACCGCCCTACATCTACGCTAGTTGTAGACTATAGGCTTTTTCGCTAGTTTGTAGACTAGGATTTTTAACACCTAAGCTGAATAGTCTTTACTTAATCTTTAGTCACAAGTAAGTAAGTAAGTAAGTAAGTAAGTAAGTAAGTAAGTACCCGGTAAATTTATAGAGCGCGGTTATCGTCAAGAACCTCTAACGCGCTGAATGCACTAGTATCAAGCGAACAGGTACGTTTTAAGCAAAGGTCTGAAACAGTCTGCACTGATGGTCGGGTCTCGGATGAAATCCGTGACAGAGTTCCAGACTGTGGCCTGTGGGGCCGGCAACTGAAAAAAACCCGACGGCCGTAAGTGTTGAGCCGAATTGCCCAGTCATTTGTAAATATGTAGACCTACATATATGTACGTACATAAAGTGCCGTTGGTCGATCGTCTATACTGTCTTAGTGCGTGACGAATGAATACTCTCGTGGGGAACCGTCTCCATCAACAATGACAGACAACATAAACATATACAACACAAATATGACACAATACAGATCACGTGATCCGTTTGTCTCCTTTGTCTGGGGTTAGGTTTACGTTTAGTTTTAGGTTTATGGATAAGGTTAATCTATAGCGTAAGTAAATTTTGCCTGTCCGGCCTGTTTTGACTAGTTTTCGGGTGACCTGCGAGGCGAAAATAGGAAACGTAGCATACAATGTTAGTGCACGATAAGTGAACTCACGTGAGTGAACGACGGCTTGAACACGGCCAAAGTCGAGCGTCTTCGGTAAACGAAACAGCCAGCGACGACGTACAGCAGATAGTGACAGCACATCGAATGAACTGGCGACGCGGTGTGTTGCCATGGAAACAACAGAGGCGTCGACGTAAAGACTGCGTCCATGGCAACGGTGGGCGTGACGTCACCAGTACGACGTGGGTGAGAGATGGGCGTCAGGATGAAGTCGTGACCGAGTAGACACAGCTGGTCGATGGCGCCGACGAACCTGGCGCGTAGCGACGACGACGAACTACGAAGACGAGGCTACGCGATCGGCGGAGTGCTGGGCGAGGGATCGTACGCCAAGGTCACCCAACCGCGTCACTAGACTAGAACCAGACAACACGAAAGGAACGGCCAGCGCCGAGCTACCGCATAGAAGCTTATTTGACACCATTCTACTGTATAGAATTAGAAGGGGTCCGCAGGGTGGCGCTCCAGAAGAAGTTCACCACCCAGTTTAGTTTGACTTATTAGCTTTACTGTGTCGGTTAGGGTTAGTTTTACGGTTACGGTCAGTTTAGTTTGACTACTAAACTGACCCTAACACTAACACTAACCCTAACCGACACAGTAAAGCTAATAAGTCAAACTAAACTGGGTGGTGAACTTCTCTCGGAGCACCCCGCAGGGTTAGGGTTAGGCGAACTTCTGCGGTAGCGTCGAGCAGTCAGCTGGAACAAGCATCAGAGATGAAAAGTGCCTGGAAACTGCGGTTGTTAGACTTAAGTACGCTGGATATATTTATGGTGAATTTACCGAAAAGAGTATTATTACTCCTAAAATATTTTTCTTCGTTAATTTTTGAAAGCACCTCTATCTTTCCGTGTGAAGTGACTTTCAACAGTACAATATGTTCATTGTGATCGCCTCTTCACTCGAGTGAATCGTTGCCATGTCAACGTTATTATGCTGACCGCAGCCATCCATCTGTCCGTCCGTCCGTCTGTCTGTCTGTCCCGTCGGCATACTCACCGTGACTCATCAGGGGGCAGCATGCGACGCGGCCAGCGTACATTTCGGCCCGACAATAAGGAGGACCGACATACTTGCTAGTATGAATAATCTGGGATAGTCCGACTAGACGTAAAAAGCACCCGAGTGGCGCGACACGATACGACGATTGACGAATGATAACGCCTATAACGACTTAAAGAAAGTGACTGATAGTGAACTTAGTTTTAGCCAAATTGAAAGACAATGACCAATTAAGACAGAGAATGTTATTTTTCAAGGTAAACCTATCAACTGTCCACATTACCTCAAGTAATTTCATTATTCCATCGTGGCGGCTGCAGATAGGTCTATTTAACAAATCTCAGAAAAATGGGCGCAGGACGTTAAGTAGGGCATTGCAAGTGTAAACCAAGAAAATGTGGAAACGCTGAAAGTGTAATAATTTTCTGTAGTTTTTCTGTTTCGTATGAATGTGCATGTACACGGTGGTCCATAAAACTTAGTACGTTATTTTTCACTATAACGTCTATATTTCTTAGTGTATTTTTACATTTTTGTACCAATGGAAACACGTACGAATACTGTACAACGTAATTATTTAATGAACTGATGACGTCGTAAGTCGTAACTGCGTTGCACTGCAATATTAACTTTATTGAGTTACGTCGTGCGTAATAATAATACAATAAAACGGAATATGTTGAGTTCAGAAGCTACAATTTTGATGAAAACCATCTAGATTCAAAACATATACGACTGCGCCAAAGGTTGTTATTGTTGTTGCTGCTGCTGTTAATTAGCCGTCCGACTATGCCGGCGGCGGGCTTATGTTTTGCTTATGTTTTTTGTTTATTTTTTAAATGTCGCCCTTGTCATTCGACAACGGGTGAACCGATCGCAACGCGGATAGTTGCGTTAACACCGTCGATAAAAAGATTACAATGGCTAAGAATTTGGTGAACTTCGGTCAAGGGACGTTGTCATGGCAACCAATTTTGTGGCGTGAAACGGCGACAAGTTGACATGCCCCACCTTTATTGTTTGTGCTGACATTTTACAAGAAATGGGAATAGCGCAACGCTGATTGCTGCGATCCACGATGATTTATCTACGTCCGATAAAAATTTCGTGAACTTTGGTCCAGTAATTCCTGAGATCTTGTGGTCATTTACATAAATAGTGAGTGCTAACATACATCGTGCGCTGGTTTTAAAACGTTATTCGTATGTGGCAGTAGAATAGCCAGTCTGTAAATAAGTAATATATGTACAGTCGCGTTTGCGCATGCCGGGCGGGTTACACGTTAGGCTTTGCGCCGCTTTCTATAGTTGAATGAGCACTCTTGTCTTGGCTTGAAGGTGAAATGGGCGACGTCGGACAAACTAAGCAAGAAGGTTGCGTTGAAGATCATCAGCAAGAAGAAAGCGCCGATGGACTTCCAGCAGAAGTTTCTACCTCGTGAGCTGGACGTCATGAAACTGTTGGACCATCCGCACATCGTCAAATTGTACGACGTCTTATATATTAACGACAAGGTGAGACACGACGGTACATACGTCTTAGGCCATTATTAATATTTATTATAATGTAGGCTTAACCGCCAGAATATAGTTAACTTCGCCTAAATTAACTATTAAATAGTCGTTAATTAGGTAAGTTACTTTGGCTTGTTATATATCCTTTATTAAAATTCAAGCATTTTGTTGTATAAAATGATTGTTTAATTACTAATTTAATTTTAGTGCTTTGTAGTAGTAATTTTATCTCTATTTTTTAGCAAACGTCAACGTATTACGTTACGTTTGCTATATGCTATCGGCCG
>Ga0209780_1001745_pt1 | contig 14738 bp, 8 predicted proteins | sample WorMetexBAHAMAS2_FD_187384 | JGI IMG/M metagenome (GOLD analysis project Ga0209780, IMG submission 187384) | Marine gutless worms symbiont microbial communities from Max Planck institute for Marine Microbiology, Germany - Inanidrilus exumae... | ecosystem: Host-associated > Annelida > Digestive... | reverse complement strand
CACATGGCGGCCGAGTGCGTTAACCACTCGGCCACGAAAGCAGGTTAGTCAGGGAGCACATTTAATGAAAATTGATCCGTGCAAACTTTGTGAAAAGGCAAACCATCTTGTTGGTTGGATTTAGAAACCAGAAACAGAACTATTTATGCATTTATTAATTAACCAATGATCTTATGTTAATAAACAAAATAAAGAAACAAAGTGCCCAAATGCAAAAATTAAAACAACCACAGCATGGAAAGAGAAAGTTTAACAGACAGTGTCACAAGACACACTCAGTACAGACATCAATATACTTCATCAGCCAATTACACTTTTCATTCACATAGTCTGCAAGTTTGTATCAGGCATCATGAACAATAAATTAGTCCCGTACAGGACTGACGGTCGACTCTTCAGAAATGGTGTTTATGCCAACTTCAAAGTCATGTGACACAAAAACTAGGCCGAATATCAAAAATCTGGCCCAACTAAATTTAGATGTTGTGCCCTAGTTTAAGAATCCGTGGTCAGTTGCCAGCTCGCATTGTAAATGGCTGAGGAGATAGCTGTTGAAAATGGCCGATTTCCAACTTTGATAGGCTTGTGACCTTGACCTTGGATCGGGTCATAATGCATACCGTTGTGCATCAGTCGTCGACTTCTACTTACATGCCAAATTTCATTGAAATTAAAGAAACCCTTTTTGTGGACAGACGAACGTACGCAGGTACGTACGTACGGATGGACGGACATTTGAGACCGGCTTTATTAGTTCGACTCTGTCGAAGAGTCGACCTAAAAATGATACGGAAATGGCACATGTAACATTGCCGATAACTCTTGTATCTTCTTGATCCAAATGTGCTAGTCACCGTCAGCAAGCACGTGGGCAGTAAAACTCTGCATGCACAATAAATAACAATAAGAATAAAAAACAGTTAATAAAATTTCTAGGAAAAATATTCTTTGAAATACATGTATGTACTGTACACGATCACGCTTACTTGAAATCCTGGCCTCGAAGTTGAGCAAATTTCTCTCTTTCGTAGTCAGCAATTGGGAAGAAGTTACCCTTTGCCGAGAGACTGAGTTCCCGACCAGTTCTCGGAGTGAGTCCTTTAGGATATACATGCCCTGTTTGTGGTGACGGCAACAGCTTCAAGCCAGCGGCACGAGCTTCGGTATCAATGGATGGATCATGGACGACAGACAGAGCCGGGACATTGGCACGCATCAGCGTCGGTCTGCCGGGAGGGTCCTTCAGAATCCCGCGCAGTCGATCCAGCTGGTTGCTGGCGTGGCGACCTCGTTCTATCAGTTCAGTCTCAATGGCACATCGGTGCGCGCGCGAACCTTCAATGCGCGGCAGTTTGGCTTTGTGCTGCTTCTTGTGAGGAAGAGAATCAGGCCTGTCACAGCCAGAGTCAGATGAAACTGGGACCTTTTGGAATTCAGGCGGTTTAGTCCAGATGTCCAAATCTTCTTTCCGTCTGTCCCACGGGAAAGGATTACGAGAGTAGAATTCTTCATTGCTGACATCATATAACTCATTTAACGGCTACAATTAAAATCAACAACAACAAACACAATGCAAACAGTAAATTTGTAAAAATCATACTCCTTTGTTTTACTAAACTCAAAATGTAAGTTACATAAGTAATGAATATTAAAGAAGAAACAATTCAATTGGGGATGGCATACTTTGCCCCAGGTGCCTAGCGAGTCGGGCCCGCCCATGCCCTCCACCAGCAACGCGACCAACACGCCTCGCTAGGCTGTTACGCCACACCCCCATCACTGAGGAGTCTATCTACACTAGGCTGTTATGTTATCCTCCCGCAGCTCATATGCCATATGTCCCACTATGTGAAATGTGAATTGAGGAATTTTGTCGGAGCAAAGTTTCACTGCCCACATGCCCTTGCTGAGAGAAATTAGTGCTTTTGGATTGGGGAAAAAGGTGCTAGAGTTCTCTGCCACAGTCTTACCGAGACGGTCCGTACCATCTGTTCTAAACTCCCATAGTAAAAGTGAATCAGTAAGCGTGAATCAGAACGAGACTGCAGGCCGCAATGATGACTGCTGCAGTATTGGACAATTAGAGTCTCATAAAGGTATCACTAAAAGACACTCATTGGCTGAGGTATGACTAACAATGCAGACGTCTTGAGAGCAATGTGAACGTCCATCAGGTTCTGAGGTGAATTCTTGACCATGACACAATTACAGCTTGTACAAATGCCTATACGTAATATTCCTCCTTTCCCGTCGTCCCGTGAAATCACAAAGTGGATACATACGATCATCAGCTCTGTGATCTTGCTCTCATCAGGATAAAGACGATGCCGGTTACTTTCCACACTGCCCTTGTGGCTATTGCTCCGCCATCCGAAAGACGTCATCCACTGCTTGCGTGACCGTCTCCGTTCCTCTTTGAGCGTTTCTTTCAGCGTGTTCTTCGGCAGGGTCATTGAGTGGTGAAACTCTGGACAGAATGTATACAGGTGACGAGGATCCTGCAGACAGCACCAGGCAATATCCATCAACTGGAATCAGATAAAATTTAAATATAAAGTATTAGAATTTTATCTTCAGTGCACACAGTCCGTGTGAAATGACATGAACATACAATTGGTTTGATTCAACTAGCCTTTTGTACCGAGCTACACCAAGTTTGGCCGTGGATCTCCTCAAAGGGAACCTTTGGGATAACTGCACCAGGTTTTTTATAGGCTGGATGCCCTTGTCATCCAACCAACAGTACTGGAGCGTCAAAGAACAGCACTGCAGGGAACCAATTTGAAATCAAAAGCTACCGGAAAATTTTAAGTTTCTCAGAATAAGGATAAAGCCCCAGCGTCGACGTGATTGCCTCTGGCACCTCGTCGGCCTGCTGTGACCTTGACCTCTGACCTCAAAAATCTAACCAGGTCATCAGCCACGTCATCAGTAGGGACTAGTGGTTATTCCTAGTGGTTATTCCCTGTAAGTTTTATTGAGATTGCTCAAGCCATTCATGTATAATTTATGACACAGACCACTAGACTGGACTAAACACAATTTATTTCAATAGCACTGCCCCACTAATAACAGATATGACAGAGCAAAAAAACAATTTACAACTTGAACAAGACAATCATAGATATCAGACTTCGCCCGTGCTGTGCAATCGCACCACCCATTAAACTGTGGTAATTTGCAGAAGGACCATTATGCTTCTCAGCGCTCAATTCTCCCTTAATTCTATCTACTTCCTTAACGTAACTTTGCATTCCTATGTCCATGCATCATGATATATTTGTTTCTCCGCCAACGTTCACCATTACCATAGTAACAATAGCTACTGTTAGGTGCATTTTGGTAATTCTTTCCATTAATCGTCAAGTTTCTCTGTTCTTCTTTTACTTTAGTTTGCAAATAATTTTGTAATAGTTAGTCAAAATTATGCCCTTTAATAACAAGAAATTGAATTCTGTCTGACTTTATGGTAAGGAGTAAACTTAAGCGAAATTCATACCACTTAACCACAAAACCAGAAGTACATAACGCATTGCAACAATGCCGAACGAAGGAACGAGCCACGGCCATAGGCAACATGCACAAAAATACGGTAAAAACTGTGCGTGTGGTTCCAGAGATATCCTCACGGACAGACAGACAGACACACATACACACAGATTTACTCGTCACAATAAAAGGAAGGAAAGGAAGCATATTTATATAGCGCCTTTTATATACTATGTATATCTCAAAGCGCTCAGGCATGGATCACACAGTTTTACCTGCAAATACACCATGCCTGCCTTTCCTTCGTATGCGTTCACCAGATGGCGCCACCTCTAACTGAGGTAAGAGACATCTAATTGCAGCTTACTACTCATCTATCGACCCCGAAGGGATAAAAGGCTAAGTTGGCCTGGTTGGTTGACCCATAGCGGACGGTTTACCCACATAAGTGGTCACCCATCAGCTATAGGTCGAGCGCAGACAGAGAAAGTACGCCGGCCGAAGACCGACGTTCTACCACTGAGCCACGCAACCAACTAAAATACTTCACAACTGCTCCCATGGATGAAGTAAAAACTACCAGTAATATTTCTCATGTCCACGATGTAATTATTCCTTACTCATAATCACAGATATATTATTGAGCATTTGGTAACAACATCATTTTCATTCTACCAGAATACTTCAAGTAAACAGTTTGTCCAACAGAATTACTAGACTTACGTTTTTGCTAAGCATGCAGCGAATTCTGCGCATTGCATGCTCAGTGGTTTTTCCTTCAATCATCACTGGAGGATTTTTGCATCGTTCTGCATGAACTTTCTCACTCAGCTGACGAACATGCATCTTAGGCCAGCAACATACAACAACAACAACGAAAACCATTTCATGGCGTTATACAGGTCAACCTGCGTTAACTGGGACTCTCAGGTAAGAACTGGAGGATTTTGTCAGAGCAATGATTTACTGCCCGCATGCCCTTGGCGCACTTGGAATAGAGAGAAGATGTCTCCATGCAACATGCATAAACATAATTTAACCTCGGTCGAAATTTCAACCAGGTTCAACAATGACTTTATACATTGCAGGTCATTTTGGAAACTGAATAAAGTGCATTGGTACAGACAACCAAACGTATAACAACAAAGAGAAAACACACAAACCCAAACCTAAGAAAAATGGCTCGAACCTAGTTCATCTGTAAAGCATCACAGAGCAGTTCCGACTTTCACTCTTATCACAGCCACAGCGACGCTGTCAACTGAAATGGAGGGGACACAAGTACAATTATGTCTCCACCACCACTTCCATCTTTATGGCTGCGGTCCAGATCAACCTGGGTTAACCAGCTGCTTCGGTTTTTCTTCATCCACCTGCTCCACAGTCAAAACTCTGGGGAGATTTCGCACAAGTTAAACTTACTGTAAGAACTGTCTCCAGCAATACAAACAAACTCAGCACTGTGGTCCGCATCAACTCTCTGCATTCTACTGCCTCGAGTTCAGACCTCTACTGGACAGCGCAGCTTCGCGTACAGCGATCCTGCAGTGTGGAACAGTCTGCCACCAGCCTTGCGCGAAAACATGTCACTGGCTACATTTAAGACAAAACTGAAAGCGTATCTTTTCCGGCGTTCACAATGACTCTCGAAGACCACCCGGCGCTGTTGTGGCGTTTTCACGATTTCAGAGCCGCGATATCAGTGACTTTACTTACTTACTTACTCAGAAGATAACAGGTATTGCCTAGCATGAGTCAATAATGCGTGACGGAGCTAACAGGTGTCCATCAAAGATCTCCTGCACCTGTTTCAGATCACCTAACCACCTCCATTTTTTCCAGGTAAACCTCGGTTAGCTGGTTCTTGCTGCGTGTTCTTCCTCCACTCGTTTGGCAGCATGACCTTCGAGGATAACTGTCACTGGATTTTATCAAACAGAAGACATTCCTGTCATCCAAACAACAGTGTCAAAATGCTGGACAGAACGTACAGCGCTGACCACACCAGTGACCAGGCCTCATTTACAGCGCTGACCACACCAGTGACCAGGCCTCACTCTTTCTTCATCCACCACCGGACTCCTGATGGAAGGGGCACTGCTCCTTTTACACCAGCTTTCCAACGCCAGTACCAACTCCGACTTCAGTACCAGTACTAGATCACTCTCAAACCTAACTGACAGATCCCCCTAGCAAGGCGTGATCCTTCATAAAATTCATCTGCAACATCCTGAGTAATTGCAAAAAAAAACAGCTAACTCCAGCAATTACGCTACCTTCTTTCTTCTCACAATTTACACTGAAAGTTAAGAATCACATTGTAACAGGTGGTTACGACTTGCACCTCAATGAAGAGTAAAACTGTACCTTATTACGAAACAGTGCATTATACTTGTTATACTTTGGTGCAGTTGAACCAGGTTCACCGGATAAACTCTCGTTTCCCTCTGCATGCTTTGTTTCAACATCATCATTCATTTTCAACACTATGTCACTGTCTATCATAGAGTCTTCTACTTCTTCATTACCTACACAAACATATGAACAAGTGGCCAAAGAACTTTGACAAAAGGCCGCATCACAGGGGCGGATTTTTCACGGTAGGAATATAATGTGACACCGACCAGTTGGGAGCATTGCAGTTGGCTGTAGCAGTCATGCTATCATACTGTTATTGACGACTGAATGATCCCTTTCACTACATACACCGCAGCAGAGATTCCTAATGCTTTTCAATGGGCTGGACAACTCCCCAAAATTGCCCGTACCCATAGGGGATCTCAACCCCGAATAATACGTGGTTCTTACGGGGCCCACCCAAGTCATATCCCGAAAGACATCTCTGTCAGTTTGGCCGTTCTTGCACGGATCAACACATAAACAGACACAGACAGACAGACCATGCTATATGCAACATCTGCAAAATTAGGCTGCTTCTATCAAAAGTTCTATACAATGAATGCGATGTGGCCTAATAATAATAACAATAATAAATAAATAAATAAACTAAAATGGCTCAGAAGAGCACATACCTCCCCCACCGACCTCGACCTTCAATGACTTTCCAAAATTTAATCACCTCGTCTCTTGTGGCCAAGGGTATGACTGACTAAATTTTCAAAACATAACCTTCAATCACCTTCAGTGGAAAAGGTAATAAATAAAAATAAATGAGCGAACAACAGTAACATATAACATCTGGTGTCCCTTAGGTGTGTGTGCATTTCCCAAAAGTCGGGACAATTTTATCTTCATGGCGGTGCATACTTAAAGGTGATATGCAATGATTTTTGGTTGTTAAAGTAAATTGCCCATCGTATGTCTTTAATATAAGCAAATCTATTCGTATATTAAGGAACATCAAAAAATTAGGAAATTTTTAGAAAAAATGCCAGAAAGTGCGCGCCCGTTGATTTGTTTACTTTTGCAAGTGATGACGTCATACCAGGAAAACAAACAAGGTAACAAACTATTGGAGTGTTGAGTGAGACATTACACTACACTACACTACAGTAGTAACTAGTAAAATGTCAATGTTCTTAAAACATAAACTGGTAAAGTTAATAACTTCTTTTCTAATCTCAATAACGCATAACAATGCAAACAAGACAAGCGTATCCTGGTATGACGTCACACATGACGGAAACAGCCGAAGAATAACTATACCAAAAAGACCAATGAACTTGTACTTTTTAGCATTTTACGGCATAGTTCATCAAAATTTGTTACAAAGACGGGTTTATATTGCAGTAAGCAGCTAGAAACTACTTTTACTCAATTTGGTAAAAAATCGTTGCATATCACCTTTAAAGAAAATGTTCACAATGACTTAATAAACTGTAAAATTCTTAAAACAGGCAATAAAAGTCACTTCAAAGTCTATACACTAAACACAGATATAGTCCTAACTTCAAACATATTAAACAGCTTTCCCTGAAAAAATTTTTCCCTGATACCTTCCTGATATTCCCCTGACGTCTGATCGATTCTGTGACATTTTTTCTGACAGCTGTTAAATTTCCAGACATTTCCAGGCTTTCAGACAAGTGGTCACCCCGCAATGAGTCACAGTCAGCCGCACAAGCCAACTCAGCCTAGCCATTCCCCACGGGAACTGGCAGTAGTCCTGCAAGATGATAAAGTAAGACATAATGTAAAACTAAACTGGATATGAATCGCAATCAATCTGCGTCACAGGAATGCAACATAAGGCAGCATAAAACAAACCAACAATGGCAAAAGTGAGAACAGTTAGCTACCTATGAAATCATCGGTAGTTATAGGAATTCCAAATTCACGACTAAGGCAAAGAATCATCTCCACTGATGGGAAGAGTTCACTGCGAATGGCGTTACGTAAGCTCCAGGAACGACTCAGCTAAATCAGCACACAGACATTTGCATCACCACATCACCACCATTCTAATGGCTTTCTACAGAATAACTAAGCAACTGTTCTATAAGCCTTATTGCACAATTTCATCAAGAACAGTCAAAGAAGCATTACTACGCAGCTGAGTGTACTTTACAAACCTGATTAAGTTTTATCAGAACATCGAAGCATGGAATCATGGCACGAACATACACTGCCGGATTTTGCAAGATAGCAGCCAACGAGTCATAGAGTTCAACACAGAATATGTCCACATCAAAACTGCTGTACAATCGTTCATGAAAGCTGACGTCTGAATGATGGAGAACCTTCAATGACTCTGCAACACCAGTTACGCGCAAACATTCACACAAATCATGCAGAATACACACATTTGATGACGACAACCACGACACCAGCCGCAGAAGCAGCAACAATGACAATAACATATCTTGGCATATACAGTAGAGGTCTGCATGGGCCGGGCTGGACCTACTATTTTGCTGATCGTAATTGGCCGGGCCGGGCTGGGCCCAATGTTTGATGGGCTGGGCTGAGCTAAAAGTTGGGCTGGGCTGAGCTCAAAGTTGCAGCCTGCCCAAACAGTTGATGTGCTAATTTATACTGTTAGTTTAAAGGAATATGCCTATAACTGCAAATAATAAGCCATCATTCAGATCAGTCGTTCTACAATCTCAATTATATTTTGTAGTTGTACTACTAACGTTGAGTGAAGTGGCATACCCTCCCTATTTCCCTACAGTGCACCTACCTAGCTGACATTTCCTTTGATGCGTACTGCATAGGCACCTACCGGTAATGGAACTGCGGGTCGGGCTGGTCCTCATCTAAGGCAGGCCTATAATGGGCCGGGCCTAATGGACCTTGCCGTGCCGGGCCTGATGGGCAATGGCAGGGCTGGGCCGGGCCTAAGAATTTTGGCCCGTGCAGACCTCTAATATACAGTCCGAGAGCATTGAACTTTATGATGGTACTGGGTCGTCGGATGTATAATGAGCCTTAAGAAGCCAGCAAGACTTCATAGTTAATCAAAAATTATGTCTGTGATGACCTGTTGCTTCAAGTGTGACCAGAAAAAGTGAAAGAAAACTGAGGGGAACTGGGTAAACCAGGTTCACTTGGAAGATGGACATTAAAGACAGGAAGAGTTCTACTTTCCTGAACAACAATGCTGGCTTTTGTTTAAGTTTATTACTTTTCAATGGTTGCCATGGAGTACTTTAATGGACTGCATGTATACCACTGGAGTAAAGTAAGTAAAGTAAAGTAAACGTTGATTTGTATAACGCATCGTCGTAAACCACCTCTAACGTGCTCAGGAACGGCACGTGTTAGAGGGATCACACAGTTTAACCTGCCACCCACATGTTTATCCACGAATGGAATAAACCAGATGGTACCACCCAAGTGAGGTAGCGCACATCCAATTACAGCTCACTACTCATTTATCGACCACGAAAGGATGACAGGCTGAGATGGCCTAGTTGGCTTGGCTGACCATGTGGACGGTGTACCCAGATAAGTGGTCACCATCAGCTGCAGGTCGAGCGTAGGACAGGGAATGTTCGCTGGTCACAGACCGACGTTCTGCCACTGTGCCAAGCAACCAACCATAACTGGAGATTGCTGACATGGTATTCTTTTATATACCAGATGCCCATCCTGAGACACTGTCAACAATGTCATGTCAAAGTACAGATGGCTCTTGATTCATCGACAAACATATCCAAATAACGAACCGGATGAGATGTCGTTGCAGACATGCCGGGCAATGTCCTTTCCAGCTCCTTCACGAAGACCTTCAAGTACAACGAGATGAATGTGAGGATCAGCTACACGGAACCCGGTCAAAATGTCCAACTCAGGATTCTCCATCTCCTCTCTGAGTACATCACAGCAGCTGCAGTGACAAGGATACTGTCAGAATAATTACAATAAGATGCCACTCAGTAGAAATGCATAACCTACAAAGCCCCATGTAATCGGTACAGTGTCATTATTGGCACACAACAGGTGCATTGGCATAAATTTTCATGCCCTTAGATGTAAACTGGTTTTCCAATTTCGCTTTCACTTTTCACATCAATCGACTACTGGACTATGCATAAACAAAACAAAATAGCCACAATATGTTCTTCTAAATCACTCCCAACATCAAGTCAACTATTCTCTAGTCCTAATCCATTTACTTCCTAAATTTCATAAAAATCCATCCATAACTTTGCAAGTTTTTTTCACACAGAAAAACAAACAAATGGGGGCAAAACATTACTTGCTTCAATTTTTTGCACAGATTATAATGCGCAAATCAAAATCCTGACTTCAATGACAAAGCTTGTCATTTTCATATGTTTCTTTAGAACTGTGCCTATCTTGGATACAGAACATCATCTTGAACACTGAGTAATAACAATGATTAATTGATGGTAGATCAATCTATGAAACGCTGATGTCTCATGTGACATATGAAAATCAATGCTGTGATTTTCTTACCTGGTGAGTTTGTATGTCATAAGAGCAGTTTCGACCTCATATGCAGGCAGCCCATCCAACTGGAGTGCTTTAGCATTGACAGTTGCCACTCTTTTCAGAAGTGTGTCCAGAAAATCATTGTTACTCCGAGCAAATCTGTAGATGATGCGTGTGTATGGATCCTACAAAACAAACATCACAATAGTCACCGCAGCCGCTGCCACAAAGCCGCCACCGCCAGTCATATTTTCCTAAGGTGCCGCCAATGATATTTCTGTGACTGAGGCGCCACTGCCAGTCATATCCATATTTGTTTATTTGTTCATAAAACAACTTAAACATATATGACAATAAAATTTTTATGAATACGAGTAACAGAACAAGGGCTCAGAAAGAAAAAAATCATCAGAAAAATCATCACCATAGTTACACAATGTCAAAGACAATGTTATAACACCAGTATAAATCTGCATGCAGACGTCCTAGTTCAAGACTTGGTTGGTTGGTTGATTGGAGTTTAACGGCGCTTTCAACACAATGTAGGTCATATTGCGCCTTTAAGGTAAGATTGTATTAGAAATATTAACATTTAATGAGTATTAATTCTAGATGAAAAGATAATTGTAAAAAGAAAAAAATAAGAAAAAAATATATATATGTAGTAAATATAGCAGATTTAAATAAATAGGTAAATTGAAATTAGGTAGATTATATTATTGAAAAAGTATAAATGTATAGGGTTTCTGTTTAAAAATTATAGTTGATCATATAAATTGATTTAAAAAAATAAAATTTAGTATATTTTGACTGGGTGTAAGATTGAGGATGTTTTTAATGTCAGTAAAGGAACAGTATTGATGTTGTGCTTGATCATATGAAGTACATTCTGTTAGTATGTGTTTGACAGACAGAAGTTGATTACAGTTTGTACACTCTGGAGGATCAGTGTGTTCAATAAGATAAGAATGTGTTAAGCGAGTATGTCCAATGCACAATCGGTTGTATATGATCTGGTCTTTTTGTAAAGATGAACTACATAGAGTGGAGTAAGAAGGTATAGTTAGATAAATTTGATATCCAACTATACCTTCTTACTCCACTCTTGGTATATTTAAATATTTAAGCTAATTAACATATGACACATGCTTGAGCACAGAAAGCCAATTAGTGAAACTGGACTGGCGCTGGACTGATTCAAGTGCATCGATGTCACGTGATGTAGAAGGAGACCAGACAACAGTGCTGTATTAAGGTCTAACATAGGTTATAAATGCATGCATTAGCAGATTAATATCACGAGATACAAATGACCATAAGATCATATTGGTGCAAGTTTGAGCTCTGCAGACAACGCTATTTACATGCGCAGACGGTGACAAATCTGTTGAAAACAAGACATCTAGGTCACACGCAGTTTCAACAATAGGTAAATAACTGCCATTTATACATACATTAGTAATGTAAGTAACTTTATCAACATTTAAAACACAACATTTATTTACTGAGACAGATAGCTGCCACTCTCAGCCCAATGGCACAATGCAGGTTTGGTTGACTTACATGACATCTGGTCTAAAACTGAAAGAGCCTATTCTTATTTTTTCATTTCCCCTTATTTTTTCGTTTCTTATTCTTCGTTTCTGGGCCGTGCGCTAGATTAAGCTGGCCATCTCGTCAGCTTTTGAGCGCACGTTAATCTACCGTATCGTATCGTATGACTGCTGGGCCAGCATGTGGCACGTCAGCCACAAACCTGCGTGGTCGGCTGTGGGATGCTGCGGTCTGCTGACTCAGTGACCCTCGTCAGTGGCAATGACAGATTCACCTTGATCTTCAATGAAGCGTCTGCCAGCAGGTAGTCACCGGCAGGCAACTCGAGCTCAACTGTCAATGCACCAGTGCGTGCTACTGCAATACTCCGCACATGATTTGATAACTGACCATCACAGTTCATAGATACTTAGACCTAACCAGTTGTCTTCATCACCTTATCCCTCCCAAAAGGCACAATCCACAAACGGCAAAGTTAAGAAAAACTGTTGTTTATGATATACCATTTGCCCGAACAAATAAACTCAAAACGCATTTCTCCTGTATGCATTAAATAACTACGTTTATCCCTCCCCACATCCCTGATTACTTCTCACTTTTATTTTATTACCGAATTTTATTGTGTATCCGTGTTTGCATTTAGTATGTTTATTTTTGCAGCTCTTCGCTGTTATATTCATTGTTTGTATATCCAGTTGCATATTTGTGTGACTGCAAGACACAATAAATGGATAGATGTATCAATAATCAGTCAATCCTCTGAGATAATCAGTTTGGCATCAGGGAGCGCACGTTGACGTTGACACACTTCAGCAGCAGCAGCAAGGGCCATTTTATCGCCACTATGATGGTCAGCCTATGATAGCTGGCACTCCCAGTTAAGAACCGGAGAATTGTATTGGAGCAAAGTTTTACTGCCTGTATGCCCTTGCTGACGGCAACTATTGTATTTGGTTTGGATTAAGGAGACGCTAGAGTTCTCCTGAACAGTGTTATCTACATTGTCTCTGTACCATTAAAAAGTCATATTCCAGCAATGAATTAGGAGGCATCACGCTGTCATTTAACCATTATTTGTAAATGTAAATTATCAAAAAATAAATAACTAAAAACTCACAAATCCACAGTGTTCTATTATATTTGCTTCATGTCTGCACATGCACCAGAAGATAACTAGAAAAACTGTCCTCGATCGAGGATCGAGGTCAGACCAACTGCGTTACTGCGTTACCATGCCCGTATGTGCTGGACCTTTCACTCACCTTGACTTTCGATCCCAGACAAGCTATGATCATGACCACACAGACAAAAAACTCAAGCTCAAAGGTCAGTCAGTTCAAAATATATGATGGAAACAATCAGATGGACAGACAGATGCTACCGACTGCTTTATCAGCAATAAGTGGCAATCTATAATTAGCACCAATCACTTATAACTTGTACTCACTCGGTCCCTCTTTGATTCCTGGAGGAGGAATAAGCTGTCCATCCAGCCCAACAGCTGGTCTCCACGTCGGTTCCGCCACGTGACAGTTCATGATTGGTGCCCGTAACTGCAACACTGTCTGGCCAAGCAGAAGATCAGACAGATCAAAGTGTGCAACTCCATAAGGATCGCAGTGTCCCCGAGTCCAAATATCGAACTTATCAGCAGTATTCTCTGCAACAACAATGTATTTAACTGCCACATCAACAAAAAAACTATACCGACTACATACAGGTACATACTTTTAAACTACGTACATTCCACCTTTTGTGTACATACATAATCTCATAAATATGTCATATTAGCCCCATGCCATAGTACACAAGGAGCAGTGCATGAGGCTTTCGATTCATGCTTGGACAAGCAGAAGTCTGGGTGATGACAAAATACATTCAGCTACTACAGCTTTATTGCTCCATAAAAAGTTCTAATTTAAAAGGCGTCTTCATTTTACAGGTAAATAGGGTTAGCCAGGTTTCTTTTTCAACTCGTTCAAACAAAAAACCTTTGAGGAGTGGCACAGGTTTTTATGGGCCGGACATCTTTCCTGTCATCCAAGCAAAGGAAACACAAAGCATCAACCATAATCAGGTAAAATCACCAACAGACTTCATCATTTCCTCATCCACCGCTAGATTCTGAGGCTACATTTTCCTCAAGATACAGTAAAAATAAACAACTCGACAGTTGTTAAGTGTGATGAGATGATATGAAGAATTAAGCAAGTATAAACAGGTCAAACTTAACCTTCTGCACAAAATCTCAAACAATGGCAACGTCCGACAATATGAGGTAATTTAGAAGTAAAGGTGGCCATACTCCTTAGAGAAGTGTACATGAAGTGCTTATCTCCCTTACTCAGGCCTTGGATAAACCACTAAGGGCCAGTTTTTCCACCGCAAATTAATCATCCATTAAGGTTAATGGGAGATTAACTCCCATTGATTAATGGGAGTCAAACTCCAATTAATGTTAATGGGAGATTAATTTGCGGTGGAAAAACCGGCCCTAAGTCTTTGAAGCATGGCCAGTGCAATTCCAGACCTACAGTAACCTTCATAGCCATAGGGCGTCACCGTCAATTTACAGCTTGGTGACAGAGGCATATGAGCGTGAACAATTTGTCTAAGGTTGTTACTTGACAGTCGAACAGCCCGGAGTTGAATGCTAGTCCAATGCCCTAACCACAGCACTACCAGGCCACACAAAAGGTCAAACAGTTATTCAAGCTAGAAGGTTGTTCTGTTCTGTTCTGTTCCTGTGGGGCGACTATGGAAGCAGTGGCTGGTATGATACTCCATAGTACAGCGCTGAGGCCTGTATCATGTACTGGCCCAATGTGCATCCC
>Ga0209780_1001744_pt1 | contig 14740 bp, 8 predicted proteins | sample WorMetexBAHAMAS2_FD_187384 | JGI IMG/M metagenome (GOLD analysis project Ga0209780, IMG submission 187384) | Marine gutless worms symbiont microbial communities from Max Planck institute for Marine Microbiology, Germany - Inanidrilus exumae... | ecosystem: Host-associated > Annelida > Digestive... | reverse complement strand
TATATATTCCGAGTTTCATCGAAATCCGTTCAGGGGTTTCGGAGCCCCGGGGGGTCAAAATTTGGCCTTTCCCATTACTTTGGCTAGTCGCTTTTACAACAGCTTGTACTACCGTACAAGCCGTGATGGAAAATCAAAAATTCCAAATTTATCTCAATTTATGGAGGTAAACTTTAAAAATAATATTTTGTGTGTGTTTCGGACGACAACTTTTAATCAAAAAATTCTCTGACTTATTGATCTAGCACGGTGGTTTGTTCATCTTGACCCTATCTAGCTCAAGTTCATGGGTCAAAGTTCACGGCCATGGGTGGAAAAAATTCACGGGAGGAAAACATTTTCGGCTATGCAAGACAAAAGCAGACCTGGATTTGAAACTGACATGAGTAACAGCGGCAAGCATTTGCGTGTGTTTGGAGGTTTTTGTGCCTACTAAATCGGTCGGTGCGACCTCGAATGAGGGAGGTATACAGCGAAGGTCTATGTAGTGGTGATGCGTACCGCCGACCGAGTCGGACCACAGATAGAACGGCACTGGAGCGCGATCGATGCGGAGAACGCTGGCGGCGAGGCGAGGCGCGGCGCGGTCGTCTGGCGCTAAACGATGAATGAACGGCGACGCGACACAATGCCCGGCACGGCGACCGCTCGCGGGGATGGAAGGAGCCGGTCGGGCACGAGAAATGGGCGAAGGTCAGCGTCGATGCCGAGGAGCCGGCGAACGTTGAGACGGCTGATTGCACGAGTACATCAGCAACGCGTCACTGAGATAGCAACAGCAGCAGCAGCAGCAGCAGCAGCAGCAGCAGCAGCAGCGTCGCTTGGTGTGTGCCGTCAGTATTTACGGCGCTAGAAGCTTAAGCTGAGGCGGCACGGATTTATCTACTTCTCTCACGCTCTCTCTACTTTGTCATACTGCTGCAGATAGTCTATATTATCACAACGCCTTCATACCAACCACTTTATATACACGTTCATTACTGGCCCACCTAATGGGTCAGTATTGTTTTGCACGTTGACGTCTGTCGTCGTCGTCTGTCGTCTGTAACGCTGCCGGCGGGCGGGCCGGACGGCCGCCGGGCGCGTGGGCGGTCGGGCGGCCGACACTACACGGCGGGCCAGTACGGTTACGTCCCGTTAGGGCGACACCTTGTTTCATCATCACACGGTAGTACAAAATAAGAAAAAAACGAGTGAGGAAATGACAATATTACAATGAAACAAACAGACAAGAATACAAGCGCAAAACACGAATGCACAAACGAAGTTAAACTACTAAAAAAACTAGCGCAACACTTAACACAGAAAGTTTTCTCTTTCACGATACCTATTAAAGGCTATTAAAACCTACAGTATTTTGCCAACTTATAACCAACTGTTCCACAGGACGTATGCCAAAATATTTACAGATTTCCCTGTGTGAGTCTTTGGATATAGCATCAAATACTAGCTCGGCGGCTAATATTAGCCGGCTGGATGCATCTGGCTGCATTTTAGTTTTCGCATTGTCTGTGCAGCGCAGCAGCTTGGAAACGTCACCGTCTATCACCGACTAAACGCTGGACTTCAATCATGATCGACGGAACACACGGCAGCGATCTGCACGAACAACCAAACCATCCGTCGGACTGTCATCGCACTGCAGTAGATCGCTTTGCTCTTTCTCTTCGTCACATTTTGCGTAGTACGGTGCCTTCGTTGCAGTGTGACAAAAAAAAACAAAAAACAAAACTGGCTTCAGTTTCCCTTCGTTGTAAAAGCCGCCGTTTTAAAACAGTAAAATATCAACATTTTATCCACAAATTTAACCCACGTAAGCTAGCTATTACATTCATATCAGTCAGCGGCCTGTCATAAATGTAAAAGCTTCTCTGCTTAGAATTTTCATATAACATTTTGATAGTTGCTTGTTAAGCGACGACTTCTACAACGAAGAGAAACTAGAACCAGCTATTTTAAAATGATTTTTGCGGATTTATTACGCAAAATAGTAAGCGCGTATGGGCTGGCATAGTAAGGTTCATTGCGGCAATGTTGTCGACTCGTCATCATGCCATATTTCCCGGCGACCGGTCGAACCGTTGCTGAGATATTGCGATTAACGGTTTTCAATATGGTGGACGTCCGCCATCTCGGATTTTTAATATTTCAAATTTTTAATGACTCATGTGGTTAAGAGGGCCAATATGCGTTATTGTGCCAAATTTCGTGGCGATCAGTCAAACCGTTGCTCAAGTATGGCGATTTTTGGATTTTTACCGCGCGACGCTATGCTAGCGCGGTATATGCTGTCGTCGTGTGTCCGTCTGTCTGTCTGTCCGTCCGTCACACGCCGGTATTGTATCAAAACTGCTAAATGTAGAATCACGCAAACAACGCAATTCGATAGCCCATTGACTCTACTTTTCTGACGCCAAAAATCTAGGCGAAATTCCAACGGGGTCCCAACAACGGAAGCGTCAAATAGAGGTGGGGTAGGTTCAAAACGGCGATTTTCGGCCAATATCTCGCTATATCTCAAAAACGGTGCAAGATATGGACATGGTCACTATGGAACGCTAAGAGGAACTCGTATGTGCTTCACCGATTAGCGCTATTTCTGGTGACTTTGAGTGACCCCAACTACCCCAAACCACTCCATTTTGACATTTTTTTCGCCTTTCATATTATCGTAGTGAGTGGAGTTAGAGACTTCAAATTTGCTAGGTAGGTTGACGGTAGCAAGTGATAGCCCACAGTGCAAACCATCCTTGAAAGTGGCGTGGTTAGGTCACGTTAATCATTGAAATTTTGGTGGGCACCAAACATATCTCCGGAACGGCTGATCATCTAAGGCGCTGTCAACTGAGTTCGCCGGTGAGTGTCATAAACTTCTGATGGTCGTCGGACAACAACTGTTGATCTCACCTACCGTTGAGATCTGTATTCAGCAACTAGCCCGAGTTAAAAGAAATGGTTTGATTGTCATATGATGCGATACGGAATATTTAGCATGCGCTGAGCCTCTGCGTCGCGCGGGTCTGTCAGCGGCAGCGGAGACTCTTGTTCAAAATGGTGGCCATCACACTGTCACAACCGACAACACCATAGCATATAGGCCGATTCGTGGTTTAATCCGCGGTCGTCCAAAAAAGACGGCGGCATCGCGTGTGACCAGCGCAGCAGCAGCAGCAGCAGCAGCTGTGAACGGCTTCGTGCGAAGTCGACGTTACTTGGTCAGTCGTGTTCGGTAGTCGTCTTTGATCGTCGACGACGCTTGCCGTGATCAACTGTAGATGTTGTACAGTGGAAACGACGGAAAGCCCATTTAGCGTCCGGTTACATTCCGTAATCGATGTGCCGTCACTGGAAATTCTTATTTGCTCAACCACATGTATGCCGTGTTTTTCGTTAAACTGACATAGTGAGTAATAAGCACTAAGTGCCTACTGACCACTAGAGAGCTTCGGACAGCAAAAGTCAAGACCGAACATACACCAAAGTAAGACAGACTAACAACGAATAATGAGCGATCAATTTCTTAACTGCACATCAGCACATCATATAACGCAATTTAGTGCTATAAACAATTGGATAACAATACAATCAGGTAGAACTAATGCATGGTAAAAAAGCTAATATAAAATTGAAATAACGAACATTACAGCTGGTTTTAACATAGGTTTATGTTTTAAAATCGACAATAATATGAATGTCAAGCTAATAAATTTAATCGAAAATATTCCTTTCCTGCATGCCTGCAAACGTTTTTGCTGAAAATATTTCATTTCAGTGACGTTTGAGGACAGTGATGTTTAAAAGCACAAACCATCGATACCACGTCCGACACCGAGACCAAAATTTTCGCCTCGAGGCCAAAGCGAGAATTTTGTCCCTGAGGCCGAGGCCAGGAGTTAGAGGCCAAGGCCAATGCTACGAGGTAGAGGCCGAGGCCAACAATTCTGGCCTCTATGCCAGTAGTGTGGCATCTAAGACTTCACATATCTGTTTATTTAAGAGTGCATCCGTAACTCGGAGCTTAATTATGTGCTGGTAAAGAGCAAATTCTGGCATGTTGAGGGACATGGCTTCCTCCCCCCGCGTAATTCCGACTGTGTGTCATCAGAATCGAAAAAGCAGAGATCTACGTAGTTACGCGCTCGGCCGTCAGAACTGGATCTCTGTCATGTCTCACATGACACACATTGCTTGCTGCTGCTGCTGCAGGACTCGTGAGCTTACTGAGATGCCTCAAGACCAGGAGTGCAGGTTAAGAAGAACCATGAAGAAGAGACTTGTTGCGCTAATTCATTCACTGTCACACAGAACGTACACAGAACTGACGTGACGACACGACATCCAAGCTTTCATAAAAGCATTTATGTGCAAAACTGGCGACAGATGTTTCATGTTAATATAATGAGAACAGTGCCAAAATCTGAATATCATAAAATGTGAGTATTAACTGGCTTATGTGTAGTTCTTTACGTTAATTTCCTGTCGTAGTTCAAGACTGTGTTCACAGCTTAAGTAGACTTCACTGGTAGTAAGTGCATTGTTGACTGAAGTTAACTGACAAACAGTTAACTTGTTCTATTTTTTTCAGACATCAGCTCGGCGAGATGTTAAACGAGGCCATACCATCGAGGCCGAGGACAAAATATGGGCATCAAGGCCGACGCCGAGGCCAGAAGGTTGAGGCCACGGCCATGACCAAAACTGTGGCATCGAGACCGATACCATAATTTTGTGCTCGATACCAGTATGATCTGTAGATCTTTACATCTGTGGACCAGTCTGCCTGATGTAAATTAACCCACTTTAGCTCAGTGTTCCCAAAATAGCTACACTGATTCATGGATTCGACGCCAGGCTGGCTAATCGACCATTTTCAGTTTTTGACTTTCGGGCACTCTATCGCTCAGGGTTGAGCGCCAGAGTGCTAGAAAGTCAAAAACTGAAAATGGTCGGTTAGCCAGCCTGGCGTCGAATTTCTTGGTCACTGTCCCCACTTCGGAACTCTTGGCAAATATGGGTTAATATTGCCATTGCAGTTATGTCAAGAAGTAAATATCGACACCTATTCATCGATCTCTATTCCATGTCTGCGACATAGCGCCGCTGACCAAGTCGGCAAAATACACCGGAAGTACTCGGGAGCTCATCTCGTCACGTGACAGCCGGTCTGCGCGACCGTCGGGCATATAATGAATGACAGACAGTTGGCAGGATGGAGGAGCCGCTCGGTCTATCTCGGTGCCGGGTCGGTGCCCGGCGGACCACCAGCGTCGTTGGCCGGATGTCGTCTCGCCGCCCTCGCCGGCTAGCGGCAAATTAACGACGTCATCAAAGCGTCGATTAAGCCCGGAGTCTTCTCTCTCGCGATCGCCAGAGACTAGCCAGCGTCCGTCCCAGTAATCACCCGCCGTCGTCTCTCCGCGGACTACGTTTGTAAATAGCAGTCGTCTAAGCACGCTCGTTCCTCGTCGTCGTTCCCTTACCTGCATTAACCGAGAGCCGCAGACCGGCCGTGGACACATCTGCGGACACCGTCGGCTCTAAGACACTAACCGTCAAAATTAAGTAGCGTTCCACTTCTCACAGCGGCCGTTTATATACGGCGCGTAACGTGCCGTTCGACGGCGGTCGACCGAGATCGAACGTGTGCGAACGCGGGGGACGGTCTCAAAAAGCTAACATTGAAGGCATGCTACGGCCGTCGACAGCGTGAAAATTTTTGAGACCGTCCTCCGTCCTCCGCGTTCGCACACGTTCGATCGCGGTCGACTACCGTCGACGGCACGTTATTACCGTAGACGGCCGTTACGCGCCGTAAACAGCCGCAGTGAGAACGCTGCTTTATGTTTTCTTAGTTCTCACCGTATTCAGTTAGGCCTACTTCTTGTTGCGTGTTTTCGGTTTTTTCACTTAACTGACTGAAATGTATGTATTATATTCATAGTTACCGACGAGACGGCAGTCCTGGAAACTCATTTATTTTAATCTCAAAGGTCAAAGGTCAAGGTCACAAGTCACAAAACAGTGTCGGTGTGGGTTTCTGCACTCCTGTGGGTGCTGGCTTTTTCTAGTTATCCCGTGCGTTTGAAACCATTTTTATCTTCAAAGATAAATCGCGATTTTTAACGTTTTTTATTTCGTTTCGAATCTGCGGAACAGCTATGATTATATTGCAAAGTGTCTATAGACGTGGTGGGAATAGCGTAATTTCATCATTCCTATCTAACACCAGCTGTTCTAGCCACCATATAATGTAGGCAAGGAAATGTAAACATTTTGCAGCACTTAGTATCAGATCTTAAACCTAGATTACTGTGAAGTCACTTCACCCTATGTGTAAATGGCTCGACCAACTCAGAGTCGTGGACATCTTGGTGTAATATATTCACCTTTATTCGCCAGAAAACTGGTGGAAATAATAGAAAAGCATAAAAGACAAACGCACGAAAAAAATCAAACACAAAAACACAGGAACATAATGCAAACAGTACACAAAGTGCTACTCGCCGACGGAGCCTGAGCAACTATTCACCAACAAGTGAGAGGTAGCAATGTACAATTAAACAAAATAAACAAATTTTCAATAAAATTGAAGAAAATGTAACTTGACTAATAAAAGGTTATCAAAAGAAGCAGCCGTTTGTCAACAGCACAATTCTGTTAATACTATTTAGGGGCCTACATCGAAATATTGACCGAAATTTAGCAGCCCTACTTACAACTGCACATTGGACAATTCAAAAGTGTTGTTCGTCCTAATGATTTCACGAAAAGACGATGGCTAACAAAGTCCAGAAATCTGAGATCAGCTTTTTTGAGGGGACATGTTTCGAGACCGTGCAAATAAAATTGGCAGACGTTTTCCTTTAATGAGTTAAAGAACAGACTCTTCGGAGTCTATTCTATTACTCAAGAGCGACTACGATAATGACGACCACGCATTAAAGATACTTCTCTGTCGCAGATGGACCGCGCGACGCGCCCTGACAACTTAAAACCTCGTTAAGTTAATTCTGGGCTACGCTCCCGTTAATAACGACAGTCTGTGAAACGGTTGTCCACGTCTGCGGTAATGGTATAGAGTACTGCGAGAAATTACCAGTAAAAAGATCTGCAATGGGCTAAATGACCTTCAGCGTTACTTAGACGTATTCGAAATGACATTATTCGTCTACATCGTTACGCATATTAGTGATCTGTAATAACCATATCTCTAGCCTTGCATCGTTGCAGAGACAGCATCATCTTTCAGTGTGCATGACTGTCTGCGACTTTCAACAGTGTTTCAAACAGGTAACGACAGTTAAAATTCTAGCCACGTTTGATTTCCTATTCATCTGAAAGCACATTCTCGCTATACAATAATTATGTGCTATACGTATTTTCTCAGGCATGGGTTTAGAAAAGTTTAACATTGCCAAATAGACCGTCACGGTCATGCACCTATTAGACGTGACTCCACTGGAGTTTTACAAAAAAATCATTGTAAGTAAACTGGAGCCAGTGGGCTAACTTTCAGCAATAACTGCCTCGTGATAAGTCCACCCATTTTGATACAATTTACTAGTTTGTCAGACAGTCGGACGGAAGCATATATAATGCATATTATGTTCGTAGCGTGGTAAAATGTACGTATATTTGCGGACATGTCGGATAAATCGGTCGCTTCAACTCATACGAAAAAGTTTGCTTTGTTGTGACTCCAAAGCCGATATATTGATTTAACCCGCTTTAGCTCAGTGTTCCCAAAACAGCTACACTAATTTAGGGATTCGACGGCAGGCTGGCTAACCGACCATTTTTAGTTTTGACTTTCAAGCACTCTGGCGCACAACCCTGAGTGCCAGAGTGTCCGCAAGTCAAAAAACTAAAAATGGTCGGTTGGCCAGCCTGGCATCGAATCCGTTAGACACTGTCCCCATTTTAAAACTCTGGGCAAAAAATGGGTTAAGCAAGCAATTTGTTCTGTCGGTCAATAAAATCCTCGAAGGACGCGTCGGCCAATCCCAGTCTAACTCCGGCGGGTGATAACTAATGGTCATACATTACGGCTAGGTGTCACAGTTCGGCCCGGCACCCGCGCACCCGCGCCGTCCATCCTTGTCTTTCCGCATCGCTCCTTCAGCCTCAGAAACCCACATCCGCGGGCTGCGGAAGCAAGTCGACATGAGTGATTAAACAGTCTTTAACAGCGAACCAATGCATAGCCCGAGGCCATGCTATTGCTACGCTGCCTCGCCGTGTACAGTGTCGGTATCTATTTGCTCTCATTCGCCCATCTCTTTCGTCTAAATATATGGTTTAACCCATTTTGCCCAAAATTCCAAAATGGGGACAGTGACTAAGGAATTCGACGCCAGGCTAGCGAACCGATCATTTTAGTTTTTGACGTTCGGTCACTCTGGCGTTCAGGGTTGAGCGCCAGAGTGCCCGAGATTCAAAAAACACACACACAAAAATGGTCGGTTAGCCAGCCTGATATCGAATCCCTGAATTATAGTGTAGCTACTTTAGGAACACTGAGCGAAAGTAAGTTAATGCACTATAATTCGTGTCTATAAACTGAATAATTATGTGGGATAGATACAGCGTCGATAGCCGACAAGTTATGAAACCCTGCTGTTGGTTGCGATGCGACATACGGCACTATGTTAGCCTACTGAGCGACTGCTTAAAACACAGGGTGTTCTTCTATAATAGGCCTACTGTGTGCTACGAAACAATATGGCAACAGATCGCAGCTGGTAACGCCACCGTTTCCGTATCGTCGACAGATCTTATAAGCAGAAACGATCCGGCTAAGATTTCCCAGAAGACGCTAATGTCATAAAATTCACATTGTTCCAAGAACGTGGCATGAATATACATGCCCTGACATAAGAACCCCAGCTATTATTGCAGAGGGATCGCGCGTATACTCCACTTCTGCGCATGCAGCCTGAAAATACAACAAAATCACTCGAGAATCGAAATGTTGTCAAATCACCCCCAATTTCAACCGCCTTCTGACTTTACTAAAACCAGATAACAACATTTCAAATCTAGTATCAAAGCTGTAAATATAAATTCAGCAAGTGTCCAAAGTAATTTGTCAAAAGGCCGCATCGCCGACTTGTCGCGGCTGCGAGTGGATTAGTCTGATCTTGACCCCATCTATATAATGGTTCCTGGAGTCAGCCCCCAAACGGCATCTCGATCGGTTCATCCGTTTTTTGCCCGCGCCTCGCTATGCTAGCGCGGTACTTGCTGCCATCGTGTGTCCGTCCGTCCGTCTGTCTGTCACACGCCGGTATTGTGGCAAAACGGCTAAATGTAATCACGCAAACAACGCCGTATGGTAGCCCAGGGACTCTAGTTTTCTGACGCCAACAGTCATTGGTGGATGACCCTCATTCCCCCTGAAATTTGCGCTTAAAGTGACCCACCCCTGTCAAACTCCACGATTTTGACTAATATCCGCTCATAGCGCCTTAACCGTGAGAGCTGGCGAAAAAGGGTCAATTAGCACTAATAGGAAGTCGACCACGCGCTTTCCAACGAGTTATAGATGAACCGTGCACGTTACCCCTTAGTCCCCCAAAGGGTGGCACAAAATGCGATTTTGCAGTGTTGCCAGTAAATTCAACTTCTGTCGAAAGAAGTCTGCTGCAAAGTTTCTTTGTGTGAAAACGTCCAGAGGCAGAGTTGTAGGTACATCATTCCTCTATCTAACGGTCCATAGATGAATTGTGGGCGACGTTCCATCTACCTAAAATTTGCACTCAAAGTGACCCACCCCTCCAGAAAACGCCGATTTCGACAGATTTCGCTTAATAGTGCCGCAGTCGTGAGAGCTGACAAAAAGTTCAATTATTACTAATAGAAAGTCGATACGCTTTCCATCGAGTCATAGATGAACCCTGTGCGTTAAGTTCGCCAAAGAGTGGCTCAAAACAAGAATTTTTAATACTTTGCGTTGCCTTTTATATATTCGTTGCCGGTAATCGTAGACACTTCAAATTTGGTGTGCCGATTGATCATTGCAATTCCCAGCCCATGGACGAAAAACTGTCCCTGAATCGGGCGTGATCACGTCACGTGATCCACCTTAAATTTCAAGGCCCTAAACATACCTCAGGAATAACTGAAGCTAGAATCGTCAAATTTCTTACGCAGGTAGGTTATATCTAATGTTACCAAAAGGACCACAACGGACACATCACCCCTAAATGGGCGTGGTTATGATCACGTGACTGTTTTTAAAAATTTGCCGTTTGCTGTGATGCAGAGCGTCTCGCGGGTTCGTCATCAGACACCGCTAAGCTACTTGTTGAACAGCTCACACGTATGCCCAACACACAGACACACAGATCACGCTACGTGTAGCAATAGGCCGCATATTATGCACAACGTGCAGGCGATTCGGCCTTGAAAACTGCAGCTTGTACACACAGTTGAAACACCAGAAAATCATGCATGAATCCAACGCGCTCACATCTGTAATTTCAACTGCGTTTTCGAAATTGAAGGTCACAGGCAGTCATGAACACTGTAGATTTGGTATAATGTCTCGGAAACGGTGCAAGATAAAGTCGTTGTTACTATAAACCACTAATAAGAAATGATATGACCTATTGAATAAAATAGCGGCACTTTCGATTATCTTGAGTAAATTTCAAGGTCATTCGCCTACTGCAAGCTTTTTCAATGTAATTTTCGTACAGCTTTGCAGCAGCTAAAAAATGTAAGATGGCATAGCACGTCCCGCGATCTCTCAGCGATAGCTGAGTTTCTTGTTTGTATTTATATTAGTGGTGACATAGATGCATCAAGTCTAATGCGAAATAAAAGGATATTTTCATGGGACCAACAAGCTTAAGAGGTTGATAAATCAGCACTGCACAGACCAGCATCTGTCACCATTCGCCGCTGACTGCACTCATTTAAGCCCACATAGACGCTGATTTATGAACAACGACTGTCGTATCGGAATTAGCAGGCATCCATGCTGAAGCCAGCTTTGCGGAGATAAATTGAACACATGCACAATGTCAAGCAGTGCATAGTCTGCTTTCGAATATAGAAATCTGTGAATATTTTCGATAAATTTGAGCCAAGACCTTTGCCTCAAGGCCAACACTAAGATCTTTAGAAACTGCATGCACTCGTGTGCTCTGGAAACCCGAGACCTTGGTCTCGAAATCACAAGACTGCATGCAACACCTAGTTCTTGTTGAACAAACGAGCACGCACGAAACGCGCCAACATCGCCCATGTTGTCACTGCAATATATACAACTTTATTTCACAATCACATGGTAGCACAAAATAAGAAAGAAAAAAATAATAATATTGCAAACAAACAAACAAGAATTCAAACAAAAAATCAAGAAAACATGAAAACTGAATGCGCAAACCAAGATAAGCTAGCGCGACACTTGACACAGAAAGTTTTCTTTATCACGATACCCATTAATGAACCAGTTTCATCGACTAGTAATTAACTGTTTCACACGATGTATGCCAAAATATTCACAGATTTTGCTGTACGGGTCTTTGGGTATAGCTTCACTGATTCCTTGGCAATTACAACACAACGTCCACAAATCGGCAAATCGGCCTATTTTTGAGCAACAGTCAACACTATATCTGAATATTTCAACTGCTTGCTGATTGGTACCGAAGCATACAAATTTTGTCTTAAATTGTGTGAATTTCAACAGGCGCTGCTTTTTGATAACGGAAACTAGTTATCTTTCCTATCCTCTCCGTCGTGGACAGCAGCAGTTACAGAAACTGAAGCGGCGGCAGCAAGTGAAACGAGTTAGTCAATAGACGCGAACAGCGACGGAAGGATCAACTAGACAATTGGATAGCAGACTTTGCCCCGTGCATGCGGCGAGGCCGCCGACTGGTGCCGCCACCTGGCAAACTCAACCAAACATAACGTCGTCTTTGATTCTGCCCCTTGAGTCCCATTATGTGAAAATATGACGTCATCCACAAAACCGGAAGTACATAACGTATTGCATTATCGTCAGAGAACGACCGAGCCACGGTCACAGGTAACATTTGCAGAAAATTTCATAAAGTTTGGAATGTAGTTTTTGACATTTACGAATGAACAGACAGACAGAGACACACAGACACGCTGATCACAATACTTCGTACCCCTTCGTGATCTCCGTGGTAACCTTCACACCAAAAACCGTCTAGATCTATTTAGGCGTTGACGCACAATATACATCACCGTTCCAGACAGAGACACAGACATACAAGCTGTATCATAAGCCGCATCACTGTCGCATGCAGCATTCAACGGAGGGGGTAGCAGAATGGATTAAGACCCTAATCGAGCGAGCAGAGTTTCGTTATTTAGTACTTTGAAGTACTTTTACAGCAGTTTCTGTTGATTTTCATAATAAAAAAGGTGACTCCATGCACAAAATCAGAAATAATAGAAGACTTTTCTTCTTGGCATCCACTGATACGCCACTGAGCCGTACTGTTACCACGGTCGGCTAAAGAGCGTTCTAAGTGACGGCCTTTGCCTTTAGACAACATGCGCAGCCGTGCTTGCCGCCGCTCAGCTGTTTCGTCGATGACGATATACAATAAAACTGCACGACCAGCGTCTCAACGTCTCAATGCTCAACTCATCACACTATCGTCCTCTGCACGCGCTGCTGCATCCAGATTCGGACGCCGGCTATAGTCAAGTGCTGCCTGTCGTCGGAACGCTTTCATTCGCTAATGACAGAGTTCAGTGGCTGCATCCCGGAACGCCGCAGTCCATATTACCCAAGGATATTTATTTACCAACGCCAACGGCAGTTGCCGGGTAGAATTTTACCTCCGTCTGTCTGTGTGTCTGTCTGTTTCTTACGGTACGATATCTCAAAAACCGATGCAGCTAGGAACCACACTTGACGCTAGAAATGTTCCACCATAGGTCCTGGAAACCCGTTTATTTTGGAGTCAATGAAGTCAAAAAGTAAAAAGTCAAGGTCACTTAGCACCAAAACAGTGCCGGCATGGGTTTGCACTCTTGTGAGTGCTGGCCGGTTCTAGTTAAAGTATTTTATTATGCCACCATCACTACTGCTGCTGCTGCTGTAAGCAATGCTGTTGTCGGCAATGCGTACACGATTTGCCGGCGAAAGACCGCCGTAAAACATACATATTATCCGTCAGCTATCAAGTATCAACATGTGTACTATTGTACATTTTCAATCATATTTGTCTGGAACTCTTGCTGCACATGCCATCAGTTTGTCGGACACGTAAAGTAAAGTAGACAGGACATTCGTATAGCGCATTATAATGGATTCACCTCTAAGGCGTTCAGGTATGGCAGGTGTTAACGAGGGATCACACGATTTTATCTGCCGCCCACCACGTTTATCCACAAATGGAATGAGCCATGCCTGTCTCTACTCCGCAGCCGCAGAGCATCACCGCACTTTGACCGCTACTCATTTCCCCTGTCGCTAAGGGTAGGAGGCTGAGTTGCATATACAGAGGTGGTTAGCCGCCCGAAGACGGTCGTCCATCACAGTACTAACCGGGCCCGACGCCGAGTAACTTCTTTCACGCGCCCAACGGCGTTAACGGTACGCCAAAGTACCATAAGGAACATGCCAAGAAGTACGAAGAAAACTCGCAAAAATGTGTGAAAAAAGTTCACTGCTGGAAGTAGGGCCTTCAAACACCCTGCCAGCGGCGTACTTGGAATTCCAATTCGAGAAAGAACGGCCCACCGACCAACCCTTTTAAATTTCAAATGTTGTAGTTCACCCAAGTCCGTCAACTGAACACGACTTTTGAACGTAAATTCATCAGTCCTTTAGTTAACAGTTTTTCGAAACATTTTAAACGGGCGCAGGGTCACGGCCCTAAGTACGCCACAGGTAAATACGAGTATAGAAGAAGCTGCGCAGCGAAGTGTCTAGCTAATAGGCACTAGGCAGGGATGTTCTCAACACTCTCCGTCGACGACGAAGTCGTGCTAATTCTGCTCTCGTTTGTCGACGTAGAATGACGGTTGTCAAAAGGCTGCGATTCAACGCCGGTAGTTAAGCGGATATCGCTGCTTTTAGCACGATACGAGTACAGTGTATTAAACATTGACCACGCTATACAGCTGACGCCAGCGATACTGCCGGTTTGGTCTCGGTTACACTGCGCATCACAACCATACCCTCTGCCTGTCATTCAAATCCGATCGACGGTCGTCATCAAGAACTAACAGCGTTTCGAAACATCGTTTTTTGGTCGCATCGTCTGCACGCAGGGCATAAGATGCGGCCTATTGCTACAGATCTCTCATGTAGCGTGTCTGTGTCTGTCTGTGTGTTGATCATACGGATGTGCTGTGCAAAAACGACTGAAGCAATCGAGGTGTTGTTTGTGGCGCTGATTCATGTGGGTCCACTGCAGGGAACCACCGATCCTGTAAACCTCATTTAAGAGAATAATTTACTTATAAGTAAGTTTTCGATTTGTGATGTAGTTCGTTGTTTGGTGGTGTTGAGTCGTTATTTGAGCGTTCTATATAAAATTTTGGGATTTCGCCGCTGAAAAACTGGGGAGTGTCCCATAAAATAAGACCGGCGTTATAAAGTAGCACCATTGCTACAAACATCCACGACAATTACGCTGACCGCCGACCGTTGGCTCGTCTACAGAGGCGTCGGAACGTTCAGAAAAGTGGGACGGCTCATTGGTGCATCCCCTCTCTTCCCTTCTCTCCCCTCATTTTCCTC
>Ga0209780_1001743_pt1 | contig 14741 bp, 11 predicted proteins | sample WorMetexBAHAMAS2_FD_187384 | JGI IMG/M metagenome (GOLD analysis project Ga0209780, IMG submission 187384) | Marine gutless worms symbiont microbial communities from Max Planck institute for Marine Microbiology, Germany - Inanidrilus exumae... | ecosystem: Host-associated > Annelida > Digestive... | reverse complement strand
CATCGAAGCCTTTCTGCTGTCAGCCCAACTTCGTTGGACCGGACATGTCATCCGCATGGAAGATACCCGGCTGCCGAAGCAAGTGTTCTACAGTCAGCTTGAGCAAGGCACACGCTCCCACGGTGGGCAGCGAAAAAGATACAAGGACGTGCTGAAGTCCAATCTAAAGGCATGTAACATAGACTCACATGATCTGGAATCATCAGTCCAGGACAGGTCATCGTGGCGCGCACTGTGTAAAACCTCGGTGCTACAGTTCGAATCCGAACGAGTCAGCAAACTACAGGAGAAGAAATCGCAACGCAAAGCAGGCGTGAGACCGACAACCGGCGGCTTCACTTGCGTCACATGTCACATGTGGCCGCACCTGCGCTTCGCGAATTGGTCTCCTTTCACACCGCCGAACACATCCGTGACGAGATCTGTCGTATCGACGGCTCAGTCCATCAATCACCAGAATCAAAATAAGAAAACTAACTTAACGAAATAAGTTAAATGTATGAATGCTGACAATACTAACATAATTTTGGACATGCTAAACTAGTACAACAAACTATTACAGTTCAAACCTTTACTTTCGAAATTGGTTTTTATTTTTTCAGTCTTTTCGGTAGGTTACATGAAATTTCTACTACATCCGCCTCTTTTGGCGCGCGTTATTTATGCAGCCTTTTGTCTGTCTGTCTGTCTGTCTGTCTGTCTGTTTGTCTGTTTATCTGTTAGCAGGATAGCTAAAAAGTTAGGTAAACATTCATGAAATTTGGACAATAGATAGATTACGGACCAGCGAAGAGATTATTAAATTTTGGAAAGTTAGGACTACGGTTGTGGGTTAGGATTATGTTAGTAACTAGTTCAGTAATCGATTGATATAAAAACTAGATAGCTGTATTTTGTGGAATGCCCACAAAACAGTATTCGATTCGAAGGGCTCGGCTATTTGTAGTAGCTGTTTACTTCTTGCATTCGACGAGGCCTAATGTCACATGACTCAATACTCGATGATGATTGGCTGCTTGCGACTGAGTGATGTCAGCGTTATCTGCCGTGTAACCGTGTTGTCAACCTGCGTCGGACGTCGCAGAAAATTTGGAGCGGTTTCTTGTACGGAGTGTACAGGCCAGAGGAATGACTTTGAATCGATTTTAATTTTGGATATTTTTTTGCGTTTATTGGAAAAACGACCCCTTACGGCAAAAGTTTTAAAATTCTTTTCCGAGAATTTTCATCACGACACCGATCGACGTGTTGCGTTTGAATTTTGTGAAATTTGGCCGACCGCAAATCGGTGAAATCGTGCGTTGCTTACCTGACAAAAAGAAACAAAATTTGCTTGGCTCTGCAGCTATAGTTATGATGCACGACACTGCGGATCTAGGGCTCTCACTGTTGATCGCGTCCAAAATCTGCCAGGGTCAGCCCACGACACTGTAGTCGAGTGCTCCAGATTTCATCCAAATTGGTTTACTTTTATCAGAGTTATAGCCGAAAACGTGATCACCGCCAAAATGCGCCGTAAGGTGAATCCAATATTCGGCTGAAGCCTAGCTTCGAGCCGAATAACGAGTGAAGTTAGGAAAACATTTACGGCGCGGTGCGGAAGTTCCACGCCCGCACTACATTGCAATAAACAAGTATGTCGGCTCTCCTTATTGTCGGGCCGAAATGTACGCTGACCGCAAAGAATGCTGCCCCTGGTGAGTCACAGTAAGTATGCCGACGGGACAGGCAGACAGACGGACGGACGGACTGACGTCATATCGTTACATTGCGCTTTCCGCGATGGTCGCAGCCAGCACAATAAGTAAGAAACTAACAAACACATGGACGGCTTTTCCGCCGTTGCCACAGTGTGTATAGGAGGTATGCACACTACTGAGTGCCCTCTGGTTGATATGTGATTGGCCAAGACTTTTGTAAAGTAAAGAGGATTTTGTATAGTTAATGCAATACTCATCTCTAAAGCGCCTATGCATGACACATGTTAACGAGGGATCACACAGTTTTACCTGCCACTCCACTCACACGTTTATCCAAAAATGGAATGAGACATCCTGCCTTTACTCCCCAGCCGCACAACATTACCGCACTTTGGCCGGTACTTATTTTTCGTCCCGTTGTGGATAGGAGGCTGAGTCGGCCTGGGTGGCTGGTTCCGTATACCGTAGACGATCACCCATCCCAGTACTAACCGGACTCGACGTAGAGTAACTTTGTTGATACGACCAGACGCCGTTACTGCCACGATGATGTGTCTGACGTGTGTCTGATCCAGCGCGGTTCGAGTGGGAGCCGAACGACCCGGAGATCGTCTCCGACGTTTTGTTCGCCATCGCCAACGTGCTGAGCATCGCGCGCACCACCTACCTCATGCCGGCGTTCGAAGTACTCGGGCCGCTGCAGATCTCGCTCGGTCGAATGATCGGCGACATCACCCGCTTCCTGGTCCTCTTCACCCTCGTACGTTCCCATTCCTTCTCTGTCTTTGGATACTTCCGCTTTTCAGTGCATAGACGCGGCACATTGCTATAGATGTAGCACGTAGCGTGGTCCGTGAGTGTGTGTGTATGTGTTTGGGGCACAACAGTGCACTGTGCACAAACGGCTGAACAGATCGACATGCCGTCTGCGGTCTGACTCATCTGGTTCCAAGGAACCACGTTTTTAAGGATGGGGACTAGATTCCCATTCCCCATTTGACTTGTATGAATAATGACAAATTGCATCACATAGTGTCACATGGATACACGCACTGCAATCGGATTAAAGAATGACCAAAGAAATAGTGGATAGACAGTGTTCAAGAAGATTGTGTTGCCATGAATATGTCACTGCATCAAGCTCGTGAACTTGCACGGGACCGTTCCAAGTGGAGAAGCATTGTTCGTCAAGCTGGCAGCTGGAGCGCATGGACTACGTCACTGTCGCCCGAGCACTTAGTCAAGTAAGTCGATCGGTGTGGCGATAAAAACATTCAGAAGAGAATTGTGAACATTTTACCGTAATGGGTCGTTTTTCCAAAAAAACGCAAAATTTTTCATTTTTTTAACATTTTGCGACTTCAGGCCGCCATAACTCCGCAATGATTACAGATCGCCGAAAATTCACTATCAAAATAATCCTCTACGGATTTCTAGTTTCAACTTTTACCGTTCGAATCAACTCAAAGTCATTCCCCTGTACAGTCTGTCGAAGAAACCTCCCCACATTTTCTGCGACGTCCGGTGCGGGCTGACAACACGGCAGATCACGCTGACATCACTCAGTCACAGGCAGCCAATCACCATGAACTGTTGAGTTACGTGACACTAGGCCTCGTCGAATGCAGCAAGTAAACAGCTTATGCAAAGATAGCCGAGCGCTTCGAGCCGAATACTGTATTGTGAGCATTCCACACAATACATCCATCTAGGCGATCGCTCATTCGCTGCTGCCGGCCGACGACTCTGGAACAGTCTACCTGTCGACGTCCAGTCTTCCCCATTACTCACATCATTTCGTCAGAAACTAAAAACAAATTTATTCCGGCAATCATCACCCAGACATTGTTTTAGCTGCTTCGCCATAGTGTTCCTTGAAGTTACTTTTACTTAGGCCACTTTACATAGTTTCAAACGCAATGTAATTATGTATTGCCGTTGTTGGCCTGCCGTTGACGAACCGCTAATCTGACAGTTGTGCCGTTCGTCGACAGCCGACCGGTGATTTGATGCTAACCCTTGACCGTCATTGCTCGGTCCGGCCACCCACAGTAACAGATAGAGGTACCGGCGAGAGACCGACAGTGGTTATGTCAGCCTGCTCGTGATCCACATTGCCGCAGCCTGCAGTAGCGATACCCGCGGGTCGCCCCGTCCAATAGATCACTTTCCCTGACCAAGTACGGCGCTAATAAATATTCACTGCCGCATACGGTCGCCGTCCGATCGCGATCCTCCCACGCAGCGTGGCACGGACGAACAGAAACATTACGCCGCCCGCGTTCGCCGCTTTATTATTATGCAGACCTCCCTCTTGGAAGCTGCGTTGATTTTCGTCCGTTCGTCCATCCGTCCGTCCGTCCGTCCGCCTCTCCCATCCACGCTTCTAGCTCATAACAACCGCAGAAAGTTTAGATTCTCACGAGCCAGCGAAGTATGACCTGACCGTGGTAACGACTCGACTTATAAGGTTATGTTCTCGTATTTATTTCACGTTGGTGTATCGTGGCCAAATGCCTAATAATATTGCTAAGTCTGCCAATGAAAGAATTCTGGAAATCGGTCAGCATTTGGCAAAGTTATGGACAAAAGTATAGTGGTGCCTTTATTTTCGGACACGGTTTACAGTTATACGCAGAACGGCTGTGATAAACAAAATTGTAATATTGGTTTAATTATGTCTAAATATTTTATTTATTGTATTGACATTGTCATAAGTGTTATCAAACAGTTCATCGGAGTACAGTGGGTCCGGACTACCAGTATTTTAAAGTTGCGTTTTCACTGACGCGTTCGAACGCGTCGGTTAGAACGCTGCTTAAGGTACATACTCCCCACTTTCTGATGCACCAAAATGACCAAATTCAACAGTTTGCATTCCCGACATATTGCAGACTTTCCGAAGCCGTAGCCAGGAACCCTAAGAATTCATTTCTCTGGATCAGTGCCTCAAGTTCTGGAAGACGTTCTACGTGTGAAAATATGATTCTCAGACAACACGGTTATGGGTTAGGTTTTCAGTTTGTCACCTGATCTACACGATTCATAATTGGTCGTAGACCGACGGTGGGATGGATCGAAATTATAAGATGTTCCGGGTCGTCGAACACGATGAAAATTTCGGTCCCCACTTTTCAGACCGAAGTTACGCTGCTGTCGTATGCAGCGACTCTTTGTTGAGACCGCGTTAATTTCGCGCGCACAGGAAATACGGCGGCGGGCACCAGCCTCGGTGGAGATATCCATACAGCACAGTGTCCTTACATATGGGCTACGGGCAGAAAGTTTTGCACATAAATGAGGATTATTACTGTCCCGCTTATTGGGCCAGTATTGTTTTTTTTCTGGCTGGCGTCTGTGCTCGTTTGTCGTTGTCATCTGTCGCCGTCGTCGTCTGTAACGCTGCCGGCGTGCGGGCCAGCCGGCCGCCTGGTGCGTGAACTGTCGGCGCGCCAGCGGCCAGGCGTGTGGGTGGTCGGGCGGCCGACACTGCACGGCGGGCCAGTACAGTTGCGTCCCGTTAGGGCGACCCCTTGTTGTTTCTGTTGTAGGTGCTATTTGCATTCATGGTAGGGTTGCACAATCTCTACTGGTACTACGGTTCACAAACGTACAGGTCAGAAGAAAACGATAAGCTCGTCCACACCTCGGAAGCTTTTCAAGGGTTTGTGCGTTGTGTATTAATATGCGCTCAGTTGTCTTTCTTTTATTCTTTAATATTAATAAATTACTGTTGCTAGACAACGTAACAGTTTCTCGGTGATCTTATATTTGGATTGATTAATTTATGTGTTTACATTGGTCTATATGAAGTTTGTTTTGACATCATTATCGGCCTACAAAACTACTGCAATTTCCACTCCCGTTTTTTCTTCGTCCGTCAATGTTCATTACTGCAATTTCAGTCAACCAATCGGTATACATTGTCGCCCATCGGCAGCGAAAAACCGTGCAATAGCCACCGAGCCGAACCGAGCTATTGACGCTGAAGCTAAACTCGACCTCTATAAAGTTGCCGCGTCTGTCTGTGTGTCTGTCTTCCGGATTTTTGAAAAACGTGTGGACCGGTTTCCATGAAACTTTTAACGGTTCATAGGGGTCATATGTACATATGACCCCTATGAACCGTTCAAAGTTTCATGGAAATCGGCCACCTTCATCATCCTCTCTAAACATAACTGACTCTCCTTGTGTTATGCTTCACCTTGTCTCTGGAATCAGCTCCCTTTGTTTCTTCGTAAACCTCATTTTGGCACCAGTTCCTCCATTTCCTACTCGCATATTTCTTCACCATCACTTCAACCTCTTCTGATTTACCATTTCGTACTGTAACTCCATCTCTCTTTCACTCCCAGCTTAAAACCTACCTCTTTCACAAATCCTACCCCCCTTAGTCTCACTTCTTCCTCACGGACTGCCTCCAGTGAATTTTGCCTGCACCGTTTCTTCTGAGCTACTCGGTTTTTGATTTTAATGTTTCCTTATTTTTCGTTTCTGGGCCGTGCGCTAGATTAAGCTGGCCATCTCGTCAGCTTTTGAGCGCACGTTAATCTACCCTATCGTATCGTATCGTATGGACGTGGGCAGTCGCCGTACGGACGACCGGCGTTTTTGCGGTGGATACGCAGGTTGTCGTGGACGCTGTTCAGCCTGTTCTGGTCGATGTTCGGCCTCGTGCCCGTCAACAGCCTCGAGATCAAGTACCCGTCGAAGGAGCGCGACAGCGAGTACGCGGCCAGCTTCCCGCGCGGCAACACGGCCACGTCGGTCGTCGAGGGCGTCGGGATGCTGCTGTTTGCGCTCTACCACGTCGCAATTATCATCGTCCTCATCAACATGCTCATCGCCATGATGAGCCACTCGTTCGAGTGCATACAGGTGCGACATGTTCTGCACCACGTAACATGTTCCAGTATTTGAAGTAGTAGTAGTAGTAGCAGCAGCAGCAGCAGATTCCAGTCTTGTAGTCAGGACCAGCAGTGGCAAGACCAAGAAAAATGAAACATAAAATGAATACACATTGCTCACAATAAAAATTGTACTGAAGAAAAGAGAACGAATATCCAGATTCTAGATTAGAATTTATCTATGCCGCCTATGCAGTCTTTAAATTTGGTCCTGAAACGCAATTGTTGAAATTTATTAAGAACTGCAATCTTTGTTATTGACTTACTCAAAAAGAATTATAATTCTATGACGCATGTACGTGCTAGCAAAAAAACAGCCGAGAGTGATGTGTTCAAGTCCAAGACAAAGACCAAGACCGCAAAATTCCGGTCTCGAGTGGTCTCACGACCAAGACCACGGTCTTGAGCACTATTGTGGTAAATTCTTTATTGATAAAACTCCGACAGGTCTTTACTATTTACAATGAACACAATAAAATACATATAAGTATAGTAAACGAACTACGCAATAAAATAGTTAATAAGGCAACTACACACCGAACAACTGAGCATAAAGCTCTTAGATTCACGCTAATATTAATAAATTAAATGTCTGTGTACAATAGGCGATGAATGCAGTTTTTACGTAGATAATGGAACTGTAGTTCAGGTAAGGTGAGTGTGTGACCACGGGAACACGGAGGTTGTAGCCAGTTTGTTTTGGGCGGAGGAAACAGTCGACGCAGGACATGCTGAGGATTGTGTAGGGTGGATCTAAAAGAAGAATTTCAGCGTTGCCTTCCAGTAATTCTGCAAAGGAGGAAAAATTTACAGGAAGATAGCCACAACGGCGTGCCTGGGAGATTAAGGACCGGTTTTTCCACTGCAAATTAATCTCCCATTAACGTTAATGGGAGATTAATTTTCGGTTAAGTTACGATGTACCCTTCATAAATCCCTTCTAAGAGGCAATTGCATTTGTGTTAATTACATGTAGTTTATGTTCACTGGTCACCAATCGTGCGACCGTGGTTAGAAAGCAGATCCGAATTCGAAACTATAAATAAGTAATAGCCGGCTGGCTGGTTGTTTGCCGAGTTCTTTGTGCTAAAGTGGTCGGTGCGACCTCGAGTGGGGGCCTTCTAGTTAACTGAAAAAATGACGAATTTTATATTCAACAGTTACAGTTATTAAACAAGACATCTATGAACCACGGCTCTTTAACTGTAGACGGGACAAGCCATCACGCCGCTACGCGATAGCGATGAACGCGGCAGCGTGCAGTCTGTCCACCCGTGAGCTCGCTGCGCAGGCAGCCGCCACTCCTCTCCGTCCCCCTCACTCCGCCGCCGTGCGACTGCGGCCGCTGTTCACCGAGATCGACCAATGACATAGCTGCGTTGTGACTCCGTGACAGATCGATTTTGTAGTATAGATTGATGGTTCCCTGAGTTTCCGATACAGTGAATATGCTATTGGCCACCTCCTAGGTTGCTATGTTACGTCGTGACCAGTGGGAAGTTGGCATTTGAAAAAAGGAAGATTTGATGTCATGAGTTTGATGTCTTCCTTTTGTGGAATACACTGTATAAGTCAGTATGGTCCGTAAAACTATAGACGAGTGTTAAAATTGCAGACAACAAAATGTGACAGATGATCAGGCAGTAGTCGGTCGTGTTCGCGTGGTCTTAAGGAACAACAGTACGCTATGGTAGACATGGGCGGGGAGTAAACGGTGCAGAACGTGGTCGGAGAACTTTTACCGAACAGATTTTTATCGGCTTCATATACATGCCACCGAGATCGGAGGCCGACCACGCGCATCAGCTTTTGAACGCACGCTAAGCGTTTGCATATTGTATTCCATTGGGTTGACGGGTAGATGTGATCAATCCGCGGAATTCCAACGGCTTCCATGGGTCCCATTGGATTCCCATAAGAATGGGAATGTAAAAGTCCTTCACAATGGCACGGTAATGGCCTTTTGGAAGTGAGAAACAATGGGAATGTTATTGTCCATAAACGGGAATGTTTTCATTATATTTTCTCGTTAAGTCTATACCTTCGTAGCCCAGTCATAGCTGTAACTGGTATATTGGGTGATTGAACATGCGTACAAGCCGTGATGAAAGTGATTGTGCTTGCGTGCAATGTAGTCAAGTTCTAGGTACACTGTTTCCCTCTTATTACTGTATTTTGCTTGCATTCATATTTATTAGTTATGCTACGAGATTTCGATGGTAAAATAAAGGTTTTCATAAATCCAGAAACAACTGGCAATGGGGATGGGAATTACTCGATGGGAGAGGGCGAGAACGGGCGTACTAATGTCGGTTGGCGGGTGAATGTATCAGACGGATTGCGACGTGGAGTGGAAATTCGCACGGACCGGGCTCTGGATGAACTACATCGACGAAGGCGGAACGCTGCCTGTGCCGTTTAACATGATCCCGACCCCGAAGTCTTGCCGCTACCTGTGGCGCTGGTCGCGCACCCGTTGTCGACAGTACCTCGGCGGCGGAGACGACGGCGAGTCGGAAGACAGAGAAGCCTGCAGGAAACAGACTTTCATTAAGGTCTACGATAGCTCGATGCGTACGCTTACGATACGTAAAATATGCGTACCCTACGTACGTATGTTTTAACTTAAATCTAAGTCAGATATAAATTTATACAGCGCCATACGTCGCTAGCGAATCAGAGGCGCTTCGTGGCGATGACTAGACGACATGTTGTCCATAGGCCAGGCTAAACAATTTCAGTCTTTAGTCTTCTTTTAACGATACTAACAAGTTTAGCCTCACTACAATTTTTAGACAGTGAATTCCAGACAGTAGGTGCTCTAAAAAAGAAACAAGAATGTCGGTCGTCCTTGTTGTCGGGCCGAAATGTACGTTTACTGTATGAGATTTTGTTATTATAAGTATACTCATTTAGTCGTGACGATGAATGGCGGAATCAGAAAAAATCTAGCATACTCTTACAAGAAGGATCGGGAAAAATTGCGGCAACTTTATGCACTAAAAACGGCGCTCACGAATAATAGCCAGTGCCTTGAACATAACTGAATAAATGTGTTTGGATTTCTAGTTGCAGCTAACTTACACTACATCGAAATTGCCTTTTTTACAGATAACACTGTGACATAGACACAGACACTAAGAGCGAGTTGACAGTTGTCGAGTTACTAGAATAGTGATAGCGATGATATTTGCCGACCATTTAGTGGTCCCGGTAAAGCAGTCGGACCGGTGAGTGTGTCTGCGTGTCTGTGTATCCGGACATTAAATTTTGAACTAAATGACCTTTGACCTAGATATCCGATATGCTGGTTCGTCCATTTTGAATTTTAAGATCATAGGTCACAGGAGGAAAACAAAAACTTAGCAACTGCTCGGATGGCCTACTGTGGCTGAAAAGCACACTGAAAACTGTAAATAAATAAATAAATAAATAAATAAATAAATTAATTAATTAATTAATTAATTAATCTTTTATTCCATACATCAGCCAATAGAGGTTAGAACAGTTAAAAAGGAAAGAGTAGTAAATAACTGCTGAGTAAAATTTTTCTAAGTCCAGCACTCTGCCTCCATTACTACAGTCGGCTAAAGATGCTGCTATGAAGTGTTCGATGTGATCTCTAGTGAGGGGGGGGGCTTTCTAGTTTCGTGATGATTTGATGATAATGCTGATAACGTTGACGACAAACAATGATAAAGTGCAAAACGTGTGACAGAAACGGCGGGAGAAAGTCTGTCAGAACATGCACATCGAGGCGCCGAACAATTCCTACACCGACATACTACAGCGGCTCGTCCGGCGATATCTCTTCAAGCTCGAGCGACAAAAAGAAGAAGGTAGGCGTGGCGTAGCTGCCAAGTCCTCGTTTAGTTTACTTCCTAAGACTTTTTCTACTTAAATTCCACAATATGCATAAGCTGGTAGGTAAGTATATTGGGTACCATATTGGGTGGCTAGGTGGCGAGGGTGGTGCGGTGGCACAACGGGTATACAGCGTTTGGACTTGCGATCAACAGGTCGTGGGTTCAAATCATACTCGGGGCAAAGCTGCGTAACAATCTTGGGCAAGTTCTTCACACCTATGTGCCTCTGTCACCAAGCAGTGTAACTTATTACCGGCCAAGGGGCGGTGATGCTCTACGGCTGTGAAGGTAACCGCATGCCTGGCTCGAAGTAATGGCAGCCTACCGCCGGGTGGATGACTTATAGTCACCTGCGGGCTGTCTGCCTGTACACCGGAATCAGCTCCTGGCCCAACGCTTGGTAACGGGTATGGGAAGCCTTTACCCGTTTTTTACTTTTTTTACTATAATCTTACTGGATTGTCGAACGGGCGTTCATCTCCCTTCTTTGGCCGTTGAACCAATACGTGGTATATATGTACCATAAAGTCTGTGACGCAAGGCCAGTGAGATACGGTATCGTACCAACGGTTACCATTCCAGCCAAAGAGTACTGCCACCTTAGCCGATACTTATTTTCCATCCCGCCGAGGGGAGGAGGATGAGTTGGCCTGAGTGGCTGGTTACATACCAAAACGGTGTGTCAGCGAACGGTCGCCCATCTCAGTACTAACCGAAGTCGACGTAGTGCTACTTCGTTGATGCGAAAAACGTCGCTACCGCTAGGCCAGACCACCACTAACATGATTAGTATCTTCTTCTTCGGTGGCGTGCCCCATGATGGAGTATTGCCGTGTGGATGATACGTCAGAACAGTCCATCGTGGGCCTTCCTCGAGGTCGAGCGGATCACATCAGCGCAGCCCGTCAGCCAGGTGGCACGTGGCCGCCCTCGACTTGGTGGTCGAAACGACGCACTAGCGGCCGGAAGGTGATCCAGCTTGGAATCCGCTCGTGTCACGTGACCAAAGAGACGGAACCGTCTCGCTTGAATGAGAAAAGAAACCGGAGGGCATCCGGTAGTCTTCCTGATAGCGGCGTTGGCAACGTGTCTGGCGTACGGGATCCGAAGGCATCTAATCGCCTAGCAAGAGCCTTCGTGACTTCCACACTTCAGAACTATACACCAACACCGGGAGGACATAGCCTTTGTACAACCTGACTTTTATGTCGACCCGGACATGTGACTTCCATACGTGCTTGTATCATACAATACCTGGCAGTGCCAATGCGCCGGCGTATCTCGGTCTCGCTATATACAACTGTCTTATGTGGTACATACTTCCAAGTATGTGAATTCATTAACCAACTAGATGGCTGTATAATTGCGTGGAATGCTTACAGTAGAGTATTCCGCTCGAAGCGCTCGGCTATCTGTGCACAAGCTGTTTACTTCCTGCATTCGACGAGGCCTAGTGTCACGTGACTCAATAGTCGATGGTGATTGGCTGCCTGCGAATGAGTGATGTCAGCGTTATTTGCCGTGTTTTCAACCCGCGTCGCACGTCGTGGAAAATTTGGGAGGTTTATGTTATAGAGTGCACAGGCCACGGGAATGACTTTGAATTGATTCGAGTGGAAACTAGAAATCCGTGGAGTGTTATTTTGGTAGTGAATTTTCGGCGATTTGTAATCATTGCGGAGTTATGTCGGCCCGAAGTCGCAAGACGTTAAAATTTCGCGAGACATTTTTGCGTTTTTGGAAAAACGACCCCTTACGGTAAAATTTTCCAAAATTTGTTCCGAAAGCTTTTTAACGACACCGATCGACGTGTTGTGTTCAAATTTCGTAAAATTTGGCCGACGGAATATCGGTGAAATCGTGCATTGCTTACCGGACAAAAAACAACCTAATTTCGCCTAGCTCTCCAGCTGTCGCTACTGCGAGGATCGCTCACAAAATTTGCCAGGGCCAGCCCCGACAATGTACTCCGAGTGCTGCAGATTTGATCCAAGTCGATTAAATTTCGGCGGAGTTATAGCCGAACGCGTTATCACCGCCAAAACGCGCCGTAAATGAATCAATATTTGTCTAAAGCCTAGCTTCCAGCCGAATAATAAGTATGAGCACTGTTAATTGTTGAAATAAAACTGTTTGCACTGCAATTCGTTTTATCTGATGAATTGCATAATTTTCCAGACTTTGATAAATTCAGTCGTGGTTTTCCACTTTTCCTGTATTAACTACTGCAAGACTTCTATGACAACATGACAACAATAATAGCGCGAATTCGCTACAGTGCCACAGTTTCTTTATGAAGAAGAACTGCTCGTAAAACCGAGTCATGATGATGACAAAAAGGGGTTGAGCTAGGTATGACATTAGAGAAGGCTTTTCACGACCATAAATTTAGTCTAATATAGTTGCGGCTTTACTTCAGTGAGCGGTAGGCCTAGCATACAGTGAACAGTGTTATGCTATTCGCCTCACCGTTAACGTATATGTAATTAGAAATTTTGAGAGGCGGCGGTTTCCCCCGCGTATAAGATTCAAAATATCGTAGTTCACTCATGTTTATTTAGCGAATGTGACTTTGAATGTGAAATTGACAATTTTTCAGTTTTACACAGCTTTTCAAAGAGGCGACCCAGGTACGAGGCTGCCTAAATACATTACTGGGTCTATCGTTCGCCGCGAAGATAAGTTCGTTGGGATAATTTTTAAGTCACGCACGAGACACGATTGACCGATCGACTGAGTGAGTTGTAGTAGTCAAGAGAATATACATGTATATGACAACGATCGACCACATTTTGTTGTGTGTCCAGGCAAAGACGCGGTCGGCGTCGGCGCTGAGAACGTCTTCTCCGGTACAACGTTAAGCACAGAGGCGACCGAACCCGGCCATTCAGGTTCGCTACTCTGCCTCTACTTTTAGATAGCACTCTGTGTACGTGAATGAAACCTTAACGACGATGCATGTCGTCCGTGTGGTATAGACTGCAAGTGATCGCCGCAGGACACGTGCCTTAAAAAGGAATAGTGAAGTGCATTTTACAGGGTGGGCCAGAAACCGTAATTTTTAATATAACATATGGATGCAACCATTCAAGATAAAAACTGTTATGCTGCTTTTTTGTTTCATCAAATAAAACACGTAAAACACTATTTTGAATAGTTCAGTTATTGTTGTTTTTGCGATAAGTATATGAAATGCATAATATTGCGTAAAGTCTCTGAACATTTTGTTGAAAATCGTTTGTTTTATCTTGACCAGTTGCTTCTATATGATGTACACGCTAGCTGACTGTGTGTTGAAAACACTGACGCGTGGAATTAAAAGATTATTGTGCTGTACGTTAATTATTTCTTTCACATGTTGAAATGTCTTTCCAGCTTCGCTGAGGTATATGTAAGGATTAGATATACACTGTGTCCCAATTGAAGCGAGGCCAAAATTCAAATCTGTATAAATACAACGTATCTCAACAGAAGCATATATCATTTTAACCACACTAATTGCAATTTATTTAACGCGAACTGTAAAAGTTTCAACAAACTATACAGCCTAGTAGCCGAGATAAAAAAGTTTAAAAACTTGAACTTGAAAACGTCAGTTTCCAACATGTGAACGCCCATTGCTTACTGAAACAGTGATGAGCTAGAGACCGGTGCAGTTTTTATCTCGAAACACGCCTGACTTCATTTCACTATTCACGTGGCCCCCAGTTCCCCAGATCTTAAGCCAGTCGACTATGAATTCTGGGGAGTGCTCCAGTGACGCCTCTGTCGAACATATCCGGCGACTCACCAGGATACGCGACGTCGACCATCTGAAGCAGCGGCTAGTCGAACCTGTATCACTTCAGTATGACCATTACTCACTATCACAGTATGACTATCATTGTATCACTATCGTCACTTCAGTCAGGACATCATCGACCGAGCAATGAGACAGTGGCATGTTAGACTGCGGGCTTGTGTCCGTGAAGACGACAGCCATTTTGATTACAAACTGTAACCGATGAAGGATTGACTGTCGAACGTGTTTGTTTGTAGCTATTTTGGCAACACTGAACTAAAGTGGGTTTTAAGTTGTCGTTTGTTGTCGGCGGGCAGATATGAAAGAGATTGCGAGTCCTCCGGGCTACAAGTGCTTGACGTCGTGTAGCCCTCGTCAGTCGACGGCGGTGAGCGATCCCGAGTCGACAACGCCGGCGTCTGCAGGGTCCGCGCTCGCACCTGCTGCCAACCTCCGCCGTCGCATGTCCATCAGGGCGACGGGCATC
>Ga0209780_1001742_pt1 | contig 14742 bp, 13 predicted proteins | sample WorMetexBAHAMAS2_FD_187384 | JGI IMG/M metagenome (GOLD analysis project Ga0209780, IMG submission 187384) | Marine gutless worms symbiont microbial communities from Max Planck institute for Marine Microbiology, Germany - Inanidrilus exumae... | ecosystem: Host-associated > Annelida > Digestive... | reverse complement strand
TGTACAAGATGAACAGCAGAGGACCAAGAACTGAACCTTGAGGGACACCACATATACAGGAATGACAGGAAGAGAAGTTGTTATTACATTTAACCCGGAAAGAGCGAGATGACAGGTAGGATTTAACCCAGTCTAGAGCGGAGCCCTGAATGCCGAACCAAGATGACAGACGAGTAAGCAATATGTTGTGATCAATAGTGTCAAAGGCTGCAGAGAGGTCGAGAAGACAAAGACCCCCACCGCCTACAGCATGATGTTATGTTTACATCACACTGACAATAAGACTACAGTACAATGTGTCCTACAAACGCCCCGAGTTTTCAGTTTGGCAAGGAAGTGCAGAAGTACTACTGCTAGTTAGGTGACGTTAATAAGTTTCTCAGTAACGTGTCAACCAAAAATTTTCAAAATCGATTCATGTGTGTCATGGTTGTAGCAAGCCAAAGGTGGGACGTTTTTGGGACTCTCCAGCCCCTTGATAAAATGGGACTTGATGAAGGCATGCAAATATACATTTTCGAAATCATATTATCAGGCCTTGATGATATGAATGAGTGACAGTTGATAGCTCTTGATACCGTACAGCCTGTCCTTGCTGTATCACTTAATAATTGTACAGCCAAACTGTTGAAGGTAGTGTACTTACTGTACCAAAGCTGTTTTTATGTATACTGGTCACCGTGTTTGATGAGTGATTTGTGACATGTCATATACCAATGAAAGAATTAGTACAGTGACTTTACTGACCACTGTTAACTGTATTTTACAGTTTGCCATTAAACTAACGTGCTATGTACTTTTTGTGAACTGGCCAAAATTTGTATAATATGCATATATGTCCTAATGGCACGCCGCTTGTTACTACCGTTGCATCATTTGTTACCATACGCGAATGAGAGTCTTGAGAGCCTTCACTGTGATTCTGTCATTTCCAATCTTTAAGTTCTCCACACTAGGCTAAATTTATTTGGCAGGGTTGGTGTTTGGGTTAGTTTTGATAGTTTTTGTGCATCGTTATCGCTTGTAGTTGGTTAGTTGCACTGCGGCCTGTTGTCTGGAAAGACTCGACTCTGAAATGACCTATTATATTTTGAGCAGGATGTTAGATTCTCGGTCACTTCAAACCAACTATGTGTAGCAGTGGCGTCGCCAGGGGGGGGGGAACGGAGCAGTTCCCCCCCCCTCCGACCGTCTCTATACTGATGGATCCTGAGATCGTTGCAAATTCGTTGAGAAAATTTGCCAGCTGTAGGCGGTGGGGGTCCGCACATTACTAGATGATTCTGCCGCCATACCCGGATGTTACTTATGTAATGCCCCAACCTCTGACACCCGGCGACGCCACTGACGTGTAGCCCCAAATGATAGGCACATAGTGGCAGAGTAGGCATGCTGTTCATAGACACTATTAAGTAGTGACAGATGTTAGTTCTTTTTGTACCTCCGCCAAAGGTCGGCGGTGGTAATGTGTTTTGACATGTGTTTGCGACCAGTATAACTCAGAAAGTTATGGATGGATTTTCATGAAATTTGGGTAATAGGTAGACTGTGGACGGACCGTTGAAGAGTTGATTGCATTTTGGAAATGATCAGTTAGGGCCTACGTCTACACATACGAACCTGCTGCTCACTGGTAACTATAGACTGCCGATTTCAGTATGGTGTGGTGGAGGTATGCACACTACTGAGTGCTGCGTATTTCGTATATTGCACTGATACTGGAGGCTTTCAGTGACAGCGCTGCGATAGAGACACTAACATTTATCGGGATGCATTCCTTTTTGGTCCCATTCAAAAATGACCTGATTTCTCTGAAGAACTGGTGTGCTTGTCTAAGGAAAATGTCCCCATGTATTAGACTGCGTCGCAGCTACAGTGCTGTGTGTCTGTCGTTCGTGATCCCTGCAACAATGGCTGAACTGATCGAAATGCCGTTTGGGAGGGGGGACGTTTACTCGGGTGGGCTCGGAACCATGCATTAGATGAGGCCCAGATCCCCCAAGAGGAAGCGGCAATTTTTGGGGGTTGTCCGCCCCATTGAAAAGCATTGGGAGCCATTGCAGTTGTGTACGCAAAAACGGCTGAACCGATCGAGATGCCGTCTGGAGCTGACACAGTGTCAGCTCCAGACGGCATCTCGATCGTACACAACTGCAATGGCTCCCAATGCTTTTCAATGGGGCGGACAATGACACATGTTGGTCCAAGGAAGCGTGTGTTAGAAGGGGTCAAGGTCGGACGAACCCATTCACCACCGCGAGGCGATGCGGCCTTTTGTCAACATTCTTTGACCACTTCCAATCCAATCCAGTGTGATGTGACGGGCGCAGTAAATCCTCTGCCTGCATCTCAAATAGCATAACATTAAGCACAAACAAGTAGACCTCTGGTTCCTGTTAAATCTGACTTGTAGTCATAAACAACATCTTGATTAGTCTTAGTTTTTTAAGACGATTCTTGAATGCATTAACAGAGTCAGCCTCCACAACGTAATCTGGTAAACTATTCCAGATATTAACAACTCGGGAACCAAATAAATATTTTCTAAATTGTAGCGACAATTACATTTTTGCAATTTAATTTGTTTTTATTTCCCGTTGATCTAGGTTACTTTAAATCACTTATTAATCTGCGCCAAATTCTTAGAAATGGAGCTGTTGACTGAAGTCACTAAACTTTAAATGATTATTCATCTGTCGGCTTTTTGTTACTGTTTTTACTCAGCCACCAGCAGGAGTGAGAAGTATGTGATCAGTGTGTTTGTATGTCTGTCTGTCATCTCGCATCTCAAAAACCACTCGTCCACATTTCACCAATTTTCTGTACATGTTATCTTGGTCGTGGCTCACTCTTCTGATGGCAATGCAGTACATTATGTACTTCCGGTTTTGTGGATGACGTCATGTTTTCGTATAATGGACCGAGTGGGCCAGAATCAAAGACGCATTCTTTTGTCCAGCTGGCGGCACCGTGGGCGAAGTCTGCCGTCTCCCTCTGCATCTTGTTAACACAAGCAACTCTGTATTTTCTGAGCTACTCGGTTTTTGATTATATTTTTTCCTTATTTTTCGTTTCTGGGCCGTGCGCTAGATTAAGCTGGCCATCTCGTCAGCTTTTGAGCGCACGTTAATCTACCGTATTGTATCGTATTTTAGCCGTTTTAATTTATTGCTGTATTTAAGGCGACTGATTGAACGTTTTTTTCTGCACAGACGGTATTTTTTGGTTGCACGTTCTGAATTTGTACAGCAGAAGTCTGGAGAGTTCGTGTGTTTGCATTAAACAGTTTACATTGTAGTTTCATGGTTGCCATTGCTGGCCGTGAGCTTAAAATTATCTGCCTTTTCATTACTTTGCCCACAGGAGTGGTTGCGCAGTATTGTGATGAGTACGTCTGTGTGTCTGTCCGCGATGATATCTCCAGAACCACATGCGCTGTTTACCAAATTTTTATGCATATTGACGAAATCCCAAGGGGAAGGGGCAATTTTGGGGGTTATCTGCCCTAATGTTGACAATGCATTGTACAGCATAGCATTTGGGACCCATACAAGAACGCCAGAACCGATCGAAATGCCGTTGGGAATGATGAGTGGGCTTGGTCCGAGGAACAGTGTATTATATGGGGTGACGATCCCCAAAAGGGAAGGGGCAATTTTGGAGGAAAACGTGCCCGACAAGCCTAACACCCCTATGCATTGCGAATTGGACAGCGGCATGCTCACGACAAGGGCATACGCTTGATTGCATGCGTTGAACGATCGAGTCCATTATCGGCTCCGCAGGGGGAATTGCACACCGCGGGTAAAGTCTGATATCTATGATTGCCTTGTTCTGCAAAAGCGAAACAGGCTTTTGTACATTCTTCACCCAACTGTAATAAAGATGTGCAGAGCAGGACATACCTGACTAGCCAAGCCTGGACAAATAAGAAATATGCAACGAGCGATTCTAAATGGACTATAAGACAGCAGTCCTGTAGCCAGCAAGAGGGGCATTGCCCCACAAAATGAAAGTTTGGACGTCAAATTTGGTAAATATCCAGTGTGCAGCAATGCCCAAGAAAATGGAACAAATCGTTCAATGTTTTTATCATGTCATCAACTTCAGCATACAGACACTGCAATAGGCATATATAATATATGTTCATTAACTGTAAATCAGTAATGCTGAATGGCATAACCAAAGATAACTAGAGAAATGTGCAGTCGTATCGACATGCAGACCCACGCCTGGGCGGGAGCTAACCATAATCCTAGGTTATGGTTAGGATTTGACCTTTTGACCTCAGGGTCAGTACATGCGAAGGTCCTGCCATGGACTATGTCTACCGACTTTCGTGCTAATAGCTCAAGCCGTTTTCCCTTTAGAGCGCGAACGCGAATGAACACCCTACCCCACGCCCGCGGCTATACTGGGCAATAACAACAGCAAGTCTGCAACAGCTGGATGCGGACAGTATACACAAATAAAATTGTAGGTTACATGAAGTGAAGACGACACATAAATTAGTACATAGTATATAACGTATTGCCAGAAAAGTAACAGACTTGGTTATGCTTTACCCTAAACTAAACTACTAAGGAAAGGGCCTACGTGTCGCCAGCTTTACTCTCTGAGAACAGTGGGGGCCTACTCACGACAACACAACGAATATGATACAAAAACTGGAAATAACCATACACATGCAAACAGCAATTCAAAAACCACAACTGAATACTACAAGAATACCATTAAATATGATAAAAGCTATAACGTGATGATTTTCACAATCAAGTTGTTGAAATGCAACATGAAATAAGTCTCCACAGGGAGATGGGGATGTTTCTGTCTGCCCGTTACTCTTAAAAACGAAGCTCAGCTATCGCAGAGGGACCGCGTGACGCGCTGTGTCAGTTTATATCTTCTCAACTGATGAACAACTGAATGACAAATTGCATTTTAAAAGGTTTGCAATAGATGAATGAACCTGAAGGTCATTCAAGGTCATCGGTATTGCCGCTGCATGTACTTGATAGGCCATACATCATTACATCACTTCCTATTAATGGTCTGTAGTAACATCTCTTATCTTGCATCGTTTTGGAAATATTACCACTTTAATAGTAGTGTACGACAGACTGTTGCCTTAAGAAGTCCTTTATTTTTGGCACGGCAGTTAAAATTATAAGGTACAAAGCTAAATTTGGCTTTGTACTAAATTTCCAATGTGGTCACTCCACATTTGAAATTTGGAATTTCATCACGAGCTTTGGCATGACAAAACAAGTCGCTAAGCTACGATGCCGCGTTCTTTGCGCGATGACAAGTTTAGCCACTCTCATAAAACACCAGTTTGTGATGGACAGACAGACATACGGCCACAGCATATACAGCATTAGCATACAGTCGCGCGGTAAAAAAATCATAATAAAGAAAATTTATCTATGGCATGTTATAAAAACTAACTATACCACCATACCTTAACTATATGTGCCTCTGTATCTGATATCGTACGTTAATCCAATGCAGTTAAGTGCTTGTTATGAGTTTCAGTAAGCGTACTATGTGGACGGAAAATAGAAAATCGAAAACAATAGTCTTCATCAGTGATTATTAGCTTATATGCTCACCAAATTAGTGGGGTCAGTTAAACAGTGACGGAGATCGACGTGCTAGATTATATGGGGAGGTGGGAAAATTTTGCGATTTCAGACGTAGCAGCAGCAACAATGTCAAGCTATCAGCTAGCAGCCTCGCCTCGCCGCTGTATGCTAGCTCAGCTGCACAAAGTACGTGGCTGATCGTCAGGTTGGTTTTTCCAACATTCTAGTTCTCTTTAATATGGCAAAGATACAAAAGAGTGAGTTTTTTGGCTTCGTAATGTGTCCAAAAACATTTGGCGGTCAGGCCGAGGGCTCCTCTGAACCATCTAGGATAGTTATATGGAATTCGCTGCTAATGCTACTGAAGCGTTGATGCCACTGGATAAAATATATCAGCATTGGGATAAGATAAATTACACGCAGAATCCGAAAACTGAGGATGTCGGACATCCAATCCATGTTGCTACTTAGCATGCCACAAGCACTTGGCGACGCAAAATATTCTAATACATGTACGACAAAATACTCGCAAGACACACCATAAAACGATAATTCCTAATAACGGCACCAAGCATTTGAAGGCATGTACACGTATCGAAAGACAACAAAACAAACAGTATCACTGTATCAGTGCTGTGTTTATAATGTAATACTAAAATTAACAATATTTTGATTACAAATGGCACATATTTGATGCAAAGAACAACACACACAACCACTTTGATGGTCACTATACAAGTCAACCTGTGTTAGCCGGCATCCCCAGTTAAGAACTGGAGGATTTAGTTGGAGCAAGCTTTACTGCCCAGATACCCCGGATGACGACAAGTAGCAGTGGCGTAACAACCGCCCCTGCAGACCCTGCCACGCAGGGGGGCAGGCGAGGGCCCTTGTGCTATACCTTATGAGTGAGCACACGAGACGACTAGGCTGTATCTTGTCCCTTTTATCTGTGACACGTTGTCGCTGGTGCTAGCAAAAACATGAACAACACAATTTCGGGGAACATCCCTTCAGTGTGTCCAAGCAGAGCCCAGCGGCCTATTTTGTGTTGATGCAACAAAAGTGGTTAGCCGTTAACATGACTACCCGTTAACATTCGATTAGATTAAAATTCGACTTTCGTGAAGTTCGATCGCTAGGAGGGGAGGGGATTGGCCATGTTTTACAGCCTTTGCAGGGGGCCCCGAATTTATAGTTACGCCACTGGCAACTAGCACGTTCAGATTACAGAAAAGACGGTAGAATTCTCCTTATCAGTGTTATCTACATCATCTCACACCTTTGTACAAAACAACTGCTATAATTTATTGCAACAAGTTGCTGATATGTACAGAGATTCATATAAAGTCTGATTAAAATTACATATAAAATTCACGTTAAATATGTATGACAATATGAAAAAGTAAAACAATAAGATTCTTGCAGGAAAATATTCAAAATTAAGAAAATAATAAATTAGCCCCGTACGGGACTGACGGCCGAATCTTCACAACCGACGTTTCTGCCAAGTCACGTGACACAAAAAATAGGCCGATTATCAAAAATCCAGCCCGATCAAATTTAGATATTGTGCCCTAGTTTAAGAATCCGTGGTCAGTTGCCAGATATCATTGTAAATGGCGTAGAAGATAGCTTTGAAAACGGCCGGATTTCCAACTTTAAAGGGCTCGTGACCTTGACCTTGGATCGAGTCATACTGCATACCGTCGTGCATCACTCATTGACCTCTACCTACATGCCAAATTTCACTGAAATCGAAGAAACGTTTTGTGAACGAACGGACATACTCGCGTACGTAGAACGTACGTAACGTACACATGTACGGACGGATGGACGGACATTTGAGACCGGCTTTATTAGGTCGACTCTGTTGAAGAGTCGACCTAAAAATACATAACATTATTAAACCAGGTTAACCATGTCATCATAGAGCTCAATACATATAACGCTTAACAACGAGGATGTCACGCTACTTTGACTTGCACCTAATAAATATGTATTGACAACAGTTAAACTGCAAGCATGCAATGATACAATGAAGGCAGACGAGATGAAGGCACCGTCACAAGGCACATGCACATCACTAAAACGCACCTAACACAACAGATGTGTATATGTGTGGTTCAGCAGCTGCTAGAACACGTTTGGGTCGAGGAGATTCTGCTGCGACATCACGAGTAAATTGTGATCACTTCGCTGCCACCACCGCGAACCATCAGGACTCGTTCAATGCCCTCGGTCAAAACCTCTATGTACTCCATATCTGCAGCAGCACTCGTTAAGGCAGAAATAACACAACAGCAATATCAACAAGCGACCAAAGTAATTTGGCAAAAGGCCGCATTGCCAACTTGTCACCGCCGCTTGAACTATGTGACCATATAAGGCCGAAAATTGAAGGGGGCTACAAATTCAGTGGTGATTATAGGAGGAAGAAGGAGGGGGAATGGCTGCAAGTAACTAGGGCCACAGAAATCCTAAATCCAGTCGTGGTTCACAGATCATCAAATCGTCCGATCTTGACCCACATCTAACACATTGTTCCTTGGACCCACATAAGTCATCCCCAAACAGCGTCTCAATTAGTTCATCAGTTTTTGCACAGCTCACTCGTGTGTCCAGATCGCTGACTTGTCACCCCTCGCAAATGTGAATGGATTCGTCTGATGCAACACCCATGGTTCCTTGCACCCACATGAGTCAGCCGCCAAATAGCGTCTCGATTGGTTCAGTCGTTTTTGTGGGGCTCACCCAATTTACCTAACCCTGCAAAATCTCATATTTTACAATGCTTTTCAATGGGCTGGACAACCCCGAAATTGCCCTTTTTTCTTGGGGATCTAGACCCCATCTAATACATGGTTTCTTGAGTCCATCCAAGTCACTCACCCGAACGGTATCACGACCGGTTTAGCCGTTTTTGCAGGCCTTATGAGCGTGATGGCCTAATAATAATAATAATAGTAATAACAACGATACAGTAAGTAAGTAAATTTATAGAGCACCGTTATCATCAAGAATCTCTAATGCACGGAATGCACTAGTATAATACCTTCCCCGTAATAATAATAATAACAAATTCAAAAATTCACATTGATTACACAAAAACAACAGTGGTTTGAATGCAAAAGCGAAGGATACAGTTTTCATCGCCAGCTGCCGACTTGGGCACACCTGGTAGGTTAATGATGACCAGCTGAGCTTCATGTGATCGCTGAACGATGACCTCATTCAGTCCGACCGCCGTGTGCATTCTTCGCACGTTCTGAGTATCTCTGACATCAGCAAATGAAATTATCAAAGTTATCTCACTCCCCGACACAGAAATAAGTACCGGTATAACGTACCACCACAACCACCACTAATACTTCCATTCAACGGTCGTTTTTCCCAATGAAGCTGGGTCAGCCAATCTGCCCTTGGCTCGTTCTGTTCCGGAAGAGAACGTCTGCGATTAATTAGTTAGTTGGAGTTTAACGTCCCTATTCTGGTAGAATGGGAAGGGATGAAAAAGCAAGAAAATAGATGAAGCGAGTACGAAAGGGAAAAAGGAAAAATAAGGGATACTAAACGATACAGTAGAAAGTGGGGGAATGAAGGGATAAGAGGAGATTGCCCCGGGACCACACGGGGCAACGTCTGAAATTAGTGGAACGGGGATTTTGGGGGCAGATGTTTTTTCTGTCACCAACTATCAGTGTCAAGGAACTGAAGGGAACACACAAAGCAGTGGCCTGGCGTCACCGTTTCTACATCCACAACCAGCCTTCTGAGAAAGGGCATTGCTGCCTTTATGACAGCATGTCATCACTAGGCTGCGATGCCAGTATCAGGAAACAAGTACATAAAAAACACACAAAAAAACATTCAAATCAGTTTGTGTCTGACCAGTCATTCTTTACTCGAGTTACTCTAGAATGTGCCTGAGGAGAACTGGGGATAAGTGATGAGGGTTTTTCACAGGCCAGATTACCCAACCAACAGTGTCAAAACACTGAAGCATCCCTAACAACGGCCGGGATTTCTTGGCACACTCTTCACTATACCATAAACAAACTAACGGTTATTAATCTTTCAGCTCAACAATACCTATTGCTTAACCGCAGCAACTGTTACATCAAAAACAAACCTTCAATGCTATCCACCATATAAAAATTCTACAATTAGTCAAGTCCTATTAAGAAGTGCATTTGATCTTACAGGATATCAGAACAACAAGTCGGGCTAATGTTAATCCTGAACAAAGTAAAGAAAGCATTACTAAGAACTGTGTTGACGAATACAATGCACATACGGTTTGATATGTAGTAAGTCTTCATGAAATTCTTGCGAGCTGCGTTTAAGATCACCAACTGGCACCGCCTCCTTAACGTCCTCCGTGATTGGTGACTGCATTTCAGTGCTCCAAACATCACTGGCATCGTCCGCAGACTCCGCAGCTGCAGCGATATTAATGTCATCTGTCGGCGACCCTTCTGATGATGCGCCGATGATCTGGTCCGGCTGTCAGCACAAGTAAGAGCCAAGAAATAAATTAACCCCATATGGGACTGACGGTCGACTCTTCGCAACTGACGTTTCTGCCAAGTTCAAAGTCAAGTGACACAAAAACTAGGCCAAATGTCAGAAATCTTGCTCGATCAAATTCCCTAGTTTAAGAATCAGTGGTCAGTTGCCAGCTCGCATTGTAAATGGCGGAGGAGACAGCTTTTGAAAATGGTCGGATTTCCAACTTTGAAGGGCTCATGATCTTGACCTTGACCTTGGATCAGGTCATACTGTATACCGTCGTGCATCACTCATCGACCTCTACCTACATGCCAAATTTCATTGAAATCGAAGAAACTTCTTGTGGATAAACGGACGTATGTATGCACATATGTACGAATAGACAGACACTTGAGACTTGCTTTATTAGGTCGACTCTGTCGAAGAGTCGACCTAACAATAACTGTGCATTGAAATATATTTATTTGAAGTTCAACTTACTTATGCTTATGCAGCAAAATGATTATCTTAAGATTCCAAAGTTGTGAAATCTTAAGTTCTGCATACGTTTATTATAAGATTACCTTAATGTTTCATCAGTTTATTGTAAGATTTTTGAAAAAACAACAATTTCATAACTTGAGATCTTCATAAGTTGTGGTCATTTTCCTAAGTTTATCGTAAGATCACTTTAGGAAGTTTCCAAACTCGGGGCTGAGGTATGCTTTACAGTCACAGTTGGCCACCCCAGACCACAGTGTGCTGTAACCAATTTTCCAAACTCAATTTTCGCTTTCAATCGATCGACTGCATCAATAGCTGAAAAGTAACAATTTTCATCCTGTGACCATGAACACACACACACACCCACCCACACATACACACATGCCTGAGTGCTCTACTTATACCATTAAAGTAGCTGCGGTGATAAAGTTCGAAAGTCTGTATCTAATCATAGCAACAACTGTTAGTTAGTGTCGTACAGTTTGTGTGGCCGACATACGCTGCAAAGGATAAATTCGTCTCTGATATAGTCATATTTGTGCTGAGAAGGGACGCTAAACTCCAACTAACTAACTGCAAATGATAAAAGATTTTTAAAACCTCAACTCACCACAATTATCTTCCCGTGCTTCCTTTTATTCTTCTTCTCACGCAGCTTTTTCATCATCGCTGTTCGCTGCTCCATGATGAGTGCCCGCTCATACGTGTATGCTCGGATTGCACTGTCTGGCTACCATCATAAAGCAATCATCATACAAACCTTGGCCAGGGATGCACATATGGGTCAAATTCAAAATGATCTCAGTGCTGAGCAGTCCGTATAAAGCCACTCACCCCGAAGGTAAGATAAGGTAAAGTAAGGCCAGACATGAAAAGTAATGGAAGTAAAAGTAACGTGTTACAATACTTCACGAAATTAAGGTACTTTTATGCTGCAACGAAACAACGAAATACTCAAACAAAAATTACCTTTTACTTCTAATAAGTTATTTTATATCAATTTATTTTCACTTTTACTTTGTTCTGAATCTTGTCGTCCGATATGAGCAGTCAGCAGTGAGGTAAGGTGCTCACCAAAGGCAAAACAAATACTTCGGCTGGCAGACGCAGGTGGTAAAGAAACACGAGAAGATCCCTTTTGATTTGCTCAACATTGTCGTTCATTTCTGCAACAGATATAAGGGAAATTGCACTGTGTGTAGGAGCTCAACGTGTGTGGTGCTCTGAGTCGGCAGTGACTGAACTCGACTTAGCATTATGACTCAATGCGAGTTTGCCATTAACCAACCAGGCCAATATGTCAGCGGACAATAAACCAGCTGAGAGGGTTACAGTTGGTAAAAACATGTTGTTTCTTCATAACAGATACACCCTCACACCCTTTCAGTGAACATATTTCCCACCTGGGTTAACCAGTCATCCGTAAATTCTCATAATCCATCTGCTTTAAAAGAAAATATCCCGACATAAATGATCCAGGTTTTTACGCTGGCTGCGTCTAGCGATAAGTGTAATGCATCAGTCTGGCATTGTCCATCTGTCTGTCTCATCTTTTTTCTAACGTTAATAGGGCGCACTGCACATACTCAACGTGACTCACCAAGGGGCAGCATGCGATGCGGCCAGCATACACTTCGGCCTGATAATAAGGAGGACAAACATACTTGTTACAGGCGGAATGCCCTTCCGGTGATCCAACAAACAGTGTCTAAGCTCTGAAGGAAACCTACAGAACTGACCTCAGCCAGGGATCATCACCCACTGACCTTACCTTTTCTTGACCACTGACTGACCACTAAGTCAAGCGATGCTGGATTCATCTTATCTCTCTGATGCCAGTACCCTAACAAAGTTCGATAAATATAAATAAAAATTAATGCACAGCTCACGAGAGACGGTGAATATGCGCATCTTGCAGTACTTCCAGACTTTGTGCTGTGTTAACAAGAACGGCAGCAACATCAGCAGTCCTCCATCATCTTCAGCATTGTTCAGTCAAGTGCTCATACCACTCGCACTCGTTAATGCACACTCCCATTATTTTATTTATACACATCACAGTATATACTAATTACAAACAAGCGAATTCTACGTCACAGTGTGGCCACATTGCACGGCAGCCTACTTTAAATGATGCAGTGTGCATCATTGCGATGTTGCTCAGTGCATCATTTCCATGATCTTGACGTGATATTTAGCCGCTATGCGTGATTCATTTACCATTCGATTATGGTGAACGTCACGTGATCGCTTCTCAATCAATCGACGGAGCAGCTTGTAGTTGGTCATATGACAGCAAGATCTCACTGATGCAAGTGGTGCACCAGGTACGGGAATGTTCAGTTTCAAAGAAAGGAAGAAAGGACTGACAAGATTGTAATTTGCAACCAGTTAATGTGGCAATTAATAAGAGTAAAACGAGACGATATAGACATACTAAATGTAAAGACTGGATCAAATATTGTAAAACGGAGGCAGAAAGAATTATACAGAGGCAGCGATGGAGGAAGTCACGATGCAGCGATGTTAAAGAGAATACAAGAAGTTCTCATCAGTCCTGAGAGGACGTACAGGTCTGAAATTGATCTAGAAATAAAATCAAGGAAGTAAACAGGTACGCCAGATTCATTTGGAAAATAGCAACTAGTACATGACTGTACATATTCATTTGATAATAAAAAAGATATCTTATAAAGACGCCAGTTTGGAAATCGTTTTAGAAACATAGCCTTTTCTGTATAATCACTGAAAAAAACGAGTTGGTAAAACAAAAAAACAAAAGCAACAGTCATTGTGCACTCTGTTAACAGAGAAGAATAAAATAAACTTTAGTTCAAGGATACGAACTATCCACCATATGTCTATAGTGCCGACTAAGCGGTCCGTGTTCTCTGGGAACCGGTCGATGCCTTTAGCTATCAACGCCGCCAAGTGTCCATTGCTGATGTGCCGCAACGTGTCTGCATTGAAAACCAAATGGCAGCCTCATACATCAACAAGAGCTCAGCACTGCGGGGAAGGCTAACCGCAGTTTATGGACAGCGAACAGTGTCCTATGGACATAGGCTTACAGAGGGTTTTTAGCCGACCATGGTAACTGTTTGGCTTATTCTATGGGTTGCGTGTTTGTGTATGTTTAACATTAGTCTACAGTGGCTCAATGGATTGATCTGGTTTCTGGTATTAGGCTTTTGACTGATTACGTTTTAACGTCCTACCCAACACAAATATGTCATTTTGGAGACGTTCTTTCAGCCAATCTCTTGTCTTAGTACTGAAAAACTAAATCTAACATAAAAGCACACATGCATCTACAACAAAATATACTAAAATGCAAAATACATGCAGAAAAAAACTAAAGCCAGTTTGGTCGGCCTGGAACAGAACGGGTCTATTATTAAGGAAGTAAATAAGAAGTGAATAAGTAAGGAAGCATAGTTTAGTAAGTAAGCAAGTAAGTAAATAATTTATATAGAAGTGAAATCAACAATTAATCCGGGCATATTACAGCCTCAGAGCCCATATGAAGCCTGGTATCAGGATTACCACATCTACTTTGTATGAGATCAGAGACAGCATCAGAAAGTCATACCAGTCTTTCTCATTCGGCTGGCAGAGTAGCCGTAATACTATCGATTCCAAACCAGCTACATATATCCACCTCGCTTTACAACATGGGTTTGATAGTCATATATTTACACTGTGTGACCGATATTTACCAAGGAACACCTTATACGACTTTTCGTCTTCACTGTGCCTCCATCCCTGCGGCCAGCCCAACATGACCGTGTTGTGAGTCAGACCACCGACTCCAGAACCTTGAATACTGCAATACACAACAACAGTCCACATCACCGATACTTATCAGTCCTGAATGCCACCACTGACAAAACAATGTATAAACATTAGTAGTCGTGTTTTAGTGGGTGCCTTCCAGGTGAACCTGTATGGTAAAGAGAAGGTGCAGGTAACATCACTGAGAAGAACTCTAGCATCATCTTTCTAATCTGAATGGGCTAGTTGTCCGCAGCAAGGCATGTAGGCAGGAAAACTTTGATCCAACGAAATCCTCCAGTTCTTAACTGGACGTGCCACCCGACACAGACTGATCTGCATAATAACCATAAAATGGTCAATGTTTCCAGATAAATAATAATAATAA
>Ga0209780_1001741_pt1 | contig 14742 bp, 10 predicted proteins | sample WorMetexBAHAMAS2_FD_187384 | JGI IMG/M metagenome (GOLD analysis project Ga0209780, IMG submission 187384) | Marine gutless worms symbiont microbial communities from Max Planck institute for Marine Microbiology, Germany - Inanidrilus exumae... | ecosystem: Host-associated > Annelida > Digestive... | reverse complement strand
CTATAGATTGGAGCATGGAATTCTAAGGAAGGTCTCCAGATCGGAGACATCACGTGGCCGGGCCTGGAACCGACGCCGCCGAAAGGTCTACCGGCCAAGTATCATCTGCGAGTGGTGACGCTACAGGAGAAGCCGTACGTCGTCTACTCGGACTCAACGCGTGGAACATGTCCTCCGCAGTCGGTAATTTGTCGCATGGCGCCTCAGAACAAGACAACACAGTGAGTCGTTCAGCAGTCTTCGCACATCTTAAGCCCCGTCCACAACAGCAAGAATGTCGAAGCAACAGGCAACATTGTCGAAGGAACGTTCAACTTTGTCGAAGCAACATTCGACTTTGTTGCCACAAACGGCAACAATGTCGATCGATTCTATTGTAAAATTTCGTCCTTTCTACAAAGTCGACTGTTGCTTCGACAGTGTTGCCGTTTTGTGCAACAATGATGCCAATTTCGGCAACAATGTCGAACGAAATTTCGTCCTTTCAACAAAGTCGAAACAAATTGAACTTGTTCAATTTGTTTCGACATTGTCGAAAGAATCGTTTAACTTGTAGCATTCGACAATGTTGCTTGGACATTGTTGCTGGTGTGGACGGGACTTCTACAAAGTTGCCTGTTGCTTCGACAATGTTGCTTCGACATTGTTGCTAGTGTGGATCGGCTTTAGAGATGCACGATGCACGATGCACACTGTCCATCGCTAACATCACTAACATCCGGGTGACCAGCGGCAAGACCATCACTGTGTAGATAACGCACGTTCAAACAGAAATGTCTTCCGCTGGCGTCTGAAGGCACTGTGGTCCGTTAAGTCCTGAAGCTCGGTAGGCAGCTTATTCCATCTTTGGGTCTAGTACGTGAAAAGCACCGTTCGCCGAACTTGAGTCGGGTTATGAGCGGTTCGTATCGATTGGTGTCGGCAGATCTAAGTCGCTTCCGGAGCTGTTTCTCTATGCCCGACTCAACTATTTCTTCACCTATAACTTCTTCCTTTTTTGATTCACCACTCTGCTCATCCAGAACTCCCCCACTCTTTCACTCCCGGCTTCAAACTTACCTCTTCAGAAAACATTACCCCGTAGTTTTACTTATTCCCTTCGGATATGGTTTTTTCAATCATTTGACATCCTTTTAACTAGGTTACGAAGTTTGCAGTATTGATGGCGGTTTCCCAACGATAACGCCTTCAGACACCGCTATATGATGTTTCTAAACTGTGGTGTAATTTGTTACAGTCCTTGATAGCAGATCATTGAATCATGATTAACACTGCATAACTACTGCACTACTGTATTGACTCATTAGTAGCATTAGTAACAAACAATCTGCAGAATGCAGATAAAAGTATTGGAATTTACTGTAATTACAGAGAATTTAGGCTTTTCCTAGTCAGCCGCAGTAACGTGTGCGGTGAAGTATACACCTTCAGATAATGACAAGCATGATTTTCTACTAAAAACCTCGTGTTTTCAGCTTCATTGATCAAGCATTTTCAGTGACTATGCCCTCGGGGTCTGACCGCCACTTCCCCTTTGAAAAGTTCTGAAAAATAATTAAATGAAAACTGGCAAATTTTTCTTCAAAAGACACGTTCTTTAGGCAAACCACACTGATCTCCGACATTTGACTTTTAGATTATGGTTTGGACTTATTTCTCTAATTCTCAATACGCCACTGCGCATGCCCAAGTCAGGTATTTCTGCCGGCTGGAGATCCGACAACATTATCGTACCAGGGGCGGATCCAGAAATTGGGTTTAGGGGTGACCTCTACTGTTTGTTTCTCAGTGCCGAAGGCGACGAGCCTCGACGCCAAAGGCGTCGAAAGCGAGACGCCGAAGGAGTCGAGGGGTGCGGAGTGGAAAGGGCCGACCACCCAGCCGACTAGAGAATCTGGGGAGCGTCTTAAGCTCACCCGACGGGGTCCGGGGCGGAGCCCTGGCCGAAATTGAATTTTGTAAAATTGGAATGCCATATAAAGCCATCGGGTGGCACGTATTTTACTGAATTGTCTGCAACAATTCCATAATGGTTGCACAATGTTTCACGAGTTTGGGGGCCATGGCCCCTTCCCCGTTCATCCGCCACCGTATCGTACTTAGCAGAAAAAGAAAATACAGTAATAACATAAGCCAGTAAATTTTCTTAAAATCGATTGCGCATCATGAGCTCGCTTATGATTGTTTTTATTATTCCTTTGCTAGCTGACAATGTCGGCAAAGACATTATGTTTTCGGACTGTCAGTCCGCCGCGTTCGTTCGTTCGTTCGTCCGGACAGAGCTTGTTACCACAATATCTCACGAACGGCTTGAGCAGTCTCGATGAAAAGGGATATTTATTAGCCCCCACTAATGACCTGATTATAGTTCGGAGGTCAAAAGCCACAGGTGGCGAAGGCATCCCCGTCGACGCTCGGGTGTCGAAGTCCATTTTCTGATTTTACTTATTTTTCAGACTCGGAAACGCGACATCCAACCCGCAGCTGTATCAGTGCTGCTCCGGCCTCTGTGTCGATTTGCTGAAAATGCTCGGCGAGAAAATCAGCTTCGACTTCGAACTGTTCGAGGTTCCAGATCGCAAGTGGGGCGCCTACGACCGGGTGAGCTCTACCGCGGTAGCGGATCGTTGGGGAAGCACAACGCAGAGTTATTACTTTATTACTCGAGTTTTCTGGACCACCAGTCGCCAGTTCACTCTTTCCTCCTACGTTATAATGTTGGTACTTCATTGACTGTGTAAAGTGCATCTGCAGCGTTCCGCGTGACAATGTCACTTAAATGAGTACATTTTAATAATAATAATAATGGACTAACGTTAAATAATTCGTAATGTCTGTCAGTCGTAACAATGTTGATTTGAAAAGTCACGATTAGCGCACAGTAAAACACGTCTGAGTCAAGTTAATGCTAAATTAACTTCGCTTTCCTACGTCCATGCATCTCCGCAAACTGTCATGCCACTGAAAATCGTTATTCGTTAAAGCCAATAAAGCGAATATTCTGCACGAAGCCAATATGTAACAGCGCGAACCTAAATTTCGTGCTCACCATGTGACGCATACACCGAGTCGCACATACCACAAAGCTGAAGAAAACTGACTATCAGACCACTAGGAAGATGTCAGCTGATCGTATCACATCTGGTCCAGCTCTATCTAATTATAGAAATCCGGGCTAAATTCACGCTCTTACCAGGGTCGGAAATAGGAAAATACCTAATTGACTGGAAACCTACTCAGACGCTCCTCCGCGGAAACTACCAAGTAATTAAATTCTCCTTGACCAACGCCCAAGTAAAACAATGTAAGACCATTGGCCACCCAGGTGTCTTGTCTTGTCAGACTGTGGACTGAGAACTGCCAGATACCATTTCCTAGATTGAATTACTCATAAATCTCATGCATGCGTTTTTAATTTCACTCGATACGACACTACTCGGCGAAATGCATCGTAGCGTAGTTAATACAGCCATACGCGTTACATAATGCTTCCGATAACGTACGCCTATACTTTTAAACAGCAACCGACTTGACTTAATTGTTTTGGCTACGTCGTTTTCAATGCGGGTTCCCTATCACGAACACACGCCCGGAAATCTGCCCCCCTGTCCGAAGACTTTTTCAGATATTATTTACTATGGAAATCGTACCTAAGTAGGGCCTACACATAAAATAATGAAAACAGCAAAAACGTTACTACATAAAAACTTAATAAAAGCATCAGCAACCGAATTACTCAACATATTTAACTCCATATCACCGTGCTTCACTGCCAGAAGCTCACAAATAACATTGATGTCATCTTTATGCCAGTACAAATCTCTGTTATACAACTGCCATACCAGTCTTCGATTAACACCTCCAAGATCGCTAAGGAAACCTTAAAAAGTACACTGCCGGGGGCGATTTGGTTCATGACAGATTCGCCCACGAAGACTTTATCTCGGAAGAAAGTTGGGATGAAGTAAGTAAGTAAGTAAGTAAGAAGATTTATACACTGCGCTCCTAACTAAGCGTCCCAAAAAGCCGCGGTCTCAAGCATTAAACAGATGGGTCTTCAGCAACCTTTAAACTGTTTAAGACTGTCACACACAGTAGATGAATTGGCAGCATGTTCCACAAATGTGGTCCAGCAGCCGCAAAAAGTCCATGGCCGGCGGATGAATTATGTCCCCGATGTGAAAAACTCTCCCCCTATGACACCGAGAATCCTTCATGCGCACAATGAAGACCTTATTTCACGTTTGGGAAATTTTATCCCGTGTACCGATTCTCGGCTATCGGTTTTTTTTATTTGGGGGGAGACTCACCGGCCTCAAAGCTCCATTTTTCCGGCGGCATCGCGGACAATGCTGCCCAAATAAATCTGATTGCTTCTGCCACCGATTGGGAGATGTAATGTTTTACCCGCGTTTGTTTTTTCTTTGTTTAGTGGTTTGTTTGTTTGTTTGTTAGCGGGATAACTCGAAATGTTACGCTTGGATTTTCGTGAAATTCAGGTAGTAAGTAGATTATTGACCATAGAAGAATTGATTTCGTGTAGAAGTTTAGTGTTCGGGTTAGGGTTAGGCTTCGGGTTAGCGCACCTACTGCTGGCCGGTAACGACACTATGGCGGAGGTGTGCGCTTTTCTGAGTGCTCTCTGGTTTGACCTGATTTGATGCGACTGTGCTGCAGCAACTGGGTCAGTGGAACGGTCTTGTGAAGAGTATCCTTGACGGTGACGCGGACATGGCTATCTCAGCGCTACAAATCACTCCGGATCGCGCTGACGTCATCGATTTTTCCATTCCGTTCCTCGAGACTGGAATTTCCATTCTGGTTGCCGTGCGTGATGGAGTCATTTCGCCGATGGCATTCCTTGGTATGGAATAGTGCAGCAACAGGCCTAGTGCTTCTTCTTTTTGTCTTTTAGTGAGTTATCTTAGATCGCGGTTACGTTATACGAAATAAAATTATCATTTCATGTATAAACAATACAGTATTCGGCTGGAAGCGGTCTGCTATCTGTGCACAAGCTGTTTACTTCCTGCATTCGACGATGCCAAGTGTCACGTCTCGGCGACTGAGTGATGTTAGCGTTATCTGCCGTGTTACTTATTTTAAGTTTCAGTTTCAGTCTGCATTTATTTTATATCAGTCGCCAGGCAGCCCAGCAGCGTACGTGGTTTACCGTTTACCCTATATCGGACATCGGACGTTGCCAAAAATTCGCGAATACATGTACGTTTTTTACACCGCGTGCAGCCGAGGGCTATGATTTTGAATTGAGTATAACGGTAAATAATATATGGAAACTAGAATCCCATAGAGGGCTATTTTGGTAGTGAGTTTCGGGCGATCTGTAATCATTGCAGCGTTATGGCGGCCTGAAGTCGCAAGAAGTTTAAATTTATTGATGAGTTTTTGCGGTTTTTTTGGAAAAACGACCTTTTACGGTAAAGTTTTCGAAATTATGTTCCGAAAGTTTTCACCGCCTTACCGATCTACGTTGTTGTGTTCGAATTCCGTGAAACATTGCCGACGGGAAATCGGCGAAATTGATGGTTATGATGACGATTAAGGGCCCCTAGAATTTTCGAACTCCCGTTAACTTGAAAACGGTCCCAAAAGAGCGGTTTACGAGGAAAATGGTCTAACTGTTAAATTTTGTCTGTGTGACCCGCAAAGAGAAAGAACAAAAAAACACAAAACACAAAACAGCAGAGTAAACCGAGGGTGATTAAAATCACGCATCTGTGGAGTAATACGATGTAAATGTAGTCGGAATCGAATCTCGCCTATAACTGTAGGTATCGATAACTTAATCACCTGTGTGAATATTATTTTGACGACGATCGCTTTAGGGGACTTGCGGATGGCGAGCGTCAACTTTACGCTCTCCACTGACTGACGCGTGGTCATCCTTGCCGTGAAAATGTGTGATATGGCAAACATTTTCGAGGAATTTGAACAGGAATTCGCCGGTAAAATACTTACGCAATACCATCACTAATCATTAGAAGCTGGGAATTTCTTAATACACGGGGCGTACAGTTAGCGTACACTAAGTAACTCGGTATTGTATTATATTATACTGTATACTGACTCCCAAGTAGCACTGATTTTACATCACTTAAAAGATTTCATAAATCCCTGGCCTCTGAATTCCTGCTCCCATATTGTAAGGTATCTTTTATCTAGTTGTTCGTGTTGTGTATAGACAGTTTTATGTATTTTCTATTTTATATTCATGTGCATGTAGTTTAAACGATTTCTATATCTATTTCATGCACATCAATGTAAGTGGCCGATCGGTCCGTTTGTTTAATAAATCGATGATGATGATGATGATGACGTATTGTATTAATGTTTGGCGTCGACAGAGCCGTACGACTACGCGTCCTGGTGTCTCATCCTCGTCTTCAGCGTACACGCCTCCGGTGCCGCCATCTTCGTGGTCGAGTGGCTGTCGCCTCAAGGCCTCGACCGAGGAAACAAGCCTATCGCAGGTGACGTACGCCGACGTCCGATACTGGGCCTTATAAGCCAGCGTTCTCACTGCAACCGTGTATACTTTATCGGGTCGACTGAAAATGGAGGACCTGAAAATGGGGGACCAAAAAAGATTAAACATTTGGAAATGCACAACCTAAAAATGCAGTACCTAAAAATGAAGGACCAAAGAAACAGGACCGGTATATGCAGGACCAGTTGGGCAATAGGGGCCACGGGAACGGCCCGGAGTGCAGAACGCCGGAATGCCGAACGTGGCGAATGCCCGGAATGCCGAACCGGCTTAGTGTTAGGTTTAAAGTTAAGCGTGTTCGGCATTCCGGGCATTATTCCGGTGTTCGTCACACCAGCGCTTACCCTTTGCCCGGGCTGAACTTTGCACGAGGCGGTATTTCGGACTCAGTATTCCGTTTCATTAAGAGATTGAGAGATTAAGAGATTGCAGTGATTGAAAGCTATTATTCAACTGTTACGATGTACTTACTGAAATCATTGAAGATGAATACCATGCGACGGTTACTTTTTTACTGCCAATACTGCAACGGTTGCGTTACTTACTTATGAAGTTAGGGATTCTATGACATCTTTACAATATCAGTCGTCAGGGAATAGGCAATACTGACTTTTACCCCGGGAGACTAGCTCTGATACTAGTGAGATACTTCATCAATCCATAAACAAGGATGCCGGTCCTCCTTATTGTCGGGTCCAAATGTACACTGGCCGCTTCGCGTGCTGCTCCCAGGTGAGTCACGGTGAGTATGCCAACCGACAGACGGACATACGGACGGACGCCCGAACGTTAAACATTACGCTTTCCGTTAGACGCGGCCAGCGTAATAAAATACTATAAATAACGCAACGTGGGGAATCTTGCTACGGGATAATTTGACATTACAATGTACGGTGGCCTTTAATGCAAACTTCAAACTTATTTGACGATGCCCTTATAAGTACGTCCTGCGTAGACCAGAACAAAAAAATAAGTAAGTAACAAATACGAACATAATTGTGGTTCTGCATTGACATAGCTTCTCGGTCTTGGAGCGCAGTGTAGCGATGGACAGTGATGCGTAAACATGTCTAGAAGAACTACCACAGAAAACGTTTTTCAGAAAGTGGAGCCCCTAAATTTTGGAGGCCCTTTTCGGCCGAAAACTCTTAACATTTCTAAATCCGGACGGCCCCGTGAAGAAGCGCGGTGCCGAGCTAGAATGTGACGCCGGCAGTTGGACGAATTTTCGCTGTGTAGAACACAAGTTCTCGCTGTTTCGCGCGTTCTGGCTGATCTGGTCCATGTTGTTCGGAGCGGCGGTCAGCGTCGACAATCCTCGTGGTGTGTCCAGTCGTGTCCACCCTCGAGACACTGACCATCGTCACGTACGGCTGGTCGCGGTCTTCGTCGTCGTCGTTCGTGGTGTGTCCAGTCGGTTTGTGGCGAGCGTCTGGGCGCTGTTCGCCGTCGTCTTCACGGCCAGCTACACCGCCAACTTGGCCGCATTCATGATCACCAAACAGGACTACGACCGTATAACGGGCGTCAACGATCCGCTGGTAACGTTGTCCTCTTAAAGCCAGGTCCACAACAGCAACAATGTTGCCGTTTTAGCGACAATATCCAAGCAACGTTCGACTTTATCGAAGCAACATTCGACTTTGTGGCATTCGACAATGTTGCTTCGACATTGTTGCTGGTGTGGACCGGGCTTAGCTCTCTTATCAGCCGGGAAGAAATGCACGCAACTATGGGAAATAATTTGTTGACTGTTTCTTTAGGATTGCTTTCACGGACGTCGACGCGAACGAATGTACTAGTCGTTTTTATAATTAATTTTTAGCTCTTTTTGAGAGCCCGGTTTTCATATAGGAACACAGGAAGGCACATTGCGGCGATTTGAGACAGAATGTTTTTTTTGTTTGTATAGGCTGAAAGTACAGGCGTCGATCCCCAGACGGTCCCCGCGTACGGACCCCGCAAACTTTCGGTCGTGAAGGTCCTCAACGTCTTGGACCCTCGCAAACGTTCGACTGAAAGTTAAAAATTTTCAATAATCGTTATCACTAAGGGCCTCCTGAGAAGCGTACGATGCGCCAAAAGCGAAGTTGGATGAACCTTCGCCCCAGATCCCATTGGGCAGCGCTCCCCAGTCATACCCTCCTTTCCCCTTTCCCACCCAGACCCGCTGGCGGTATAAAAAAAGGAATGCGATAGAAACTGAAGGGGGAGTTTAGCAGAGGGAAAAAGTTGGCCCCTCCAACACGATGGGCTAGATCCGCCTATGATGCTGGCATGGTTGTAGTATGACCTTGAGATAAGTTTCGGTTTCGATTTGACGCTTGTTGACAGCTGAGAAACCCGACGGAATTCGCGCCTCCGTTCAAGTTCGGTACGGTGCCTTACGGCAGCACCGAGACAAACCTGATGACACACTATCCCAACATCTACGCCTACATGAGGAAGTACAGCAAGGCGAATGCCATCGAAGGTGTCAGGGCCGTCAAAGACGCAGCAAGGCGAATGCCATCGAAGGTGTCAGGGCCGTCAAAGACGGGTCAGTACTTTACCACGTTGCTTAGCCTACAATATCCCAGAAGTCCTGGAAATCTCTTTCTGGACAACCGCGTAAATTACCATGTTGATATTAACGCATTGAGTTCAGCAGTATGGATCGAATACGTACGTTTTATTGTTCTCTATTGCTCTTTTTGTCGTTTCGTACCCGTATCAAATCAAAATTATTCGCCATAAGCGAAGTACACAGTATAACAATTCATTAATTGACATCGCATTTGGCTGGCGATAACTTAGCAATTATGTCTGCCCACGAAAACTAAACCTAAAAGAAAAAATAAATGTATGTATGTCTGTGCACTTGTTTAAGATTTCATAAATGTCCAAAGTCATTGTGCAAAAAGCCGCATCGCCGGATTTGTCGCCCCTTGCGGCTGCAAATAGATTCGTCCGCTCGGAGTTGCCTCTGAGGGACTAAAACCTAGTCCTTGTTCCAGTCCGTGCGTTGTCTGTTCCAGCGTTAAATATACACCAGTTGAGCATATTTAGCCACAGTGGCATTTTTATGCGACCGAATAGGTCCAGGCTGTCAGATAAACCATTTCTGAAATGCAACAGTATACTATAACGATGCAACAAGATGATGCACTTGATAGCACATTGCGTGTTGCATGGTGACTTAATGGTAGAGCGTTGGACTTGCGATTTACAGGTCGCGGGTTCAATTCCCATATCCGGTCCGCTTTCATGTAACATAGGTCAACTCAGCCTTGCATCCCTCCGCTTCGGCTGGGGGTAAAGGCGGGATTCTCACCACTGCCGCGTGGCAGGTAACACTGTGTGATCCCATATGGCACGTGAGTTTCCCGGAGTGGTGAAAGCTAAGTTAATGCTAATGGTTATACACTGTTTAGGCCTACTTACTTTACTTACTTACACTAACATTGAACTTGTTACGTTAAAATGGCTTAATCTGGGAATAGGAACCCGGGTCCGCAGACTCCACAGACAGCAGTGTTCCTGAATTCTACAGATGCTGGACTTGTTTCAAGTGTGCTTCAAGGTCATTCAAGGGCGTTGACAATCGTGCCATTCGATAGGCCACATACGATTTCCTATTCCATTGCAACCACGTCTGCGTTCTGCACCGTTTCCGAGATATTGTGCTGCGTACGACAGGCAACTGAACGCTTTCATTTACGACGCCACGGTGCTCGAATACTTGGCCAGCCACGACGACAACTGCCGTCTCAAGACGGTCGGAAAGTGGTTCGCGGCGACCGGCTACGGAATCGGGTTTCCTAAGGGCTCGCGGTGGATTCAGGTCGTCAACCGGTTCATGGTCCAGTTTCAATACGACGGTAAACCTCGTCAGGTCTATATAGGTCGCCCGAATAGCTGTCGTGTTCGCTTTACGAACTACATTTACTAAATTAATATTGTCGTTGGTCTAAGAGCTTTACGCTCAGTTCTTCAGCCTGCTGTGTGGAATTGCCGGTAACCTACTGCAGAAACTCCAGTCGGTGCAGAATGCTGCTGCCCGACTGATCACGAAAACTGGAAGACGGGAGCACATCACACCAGTTCTCAGGGAGCTGCACTGGTTACCAGTTCGACAGCGCATTGACAGCTAGCTGTTCTTGTGTACAAGGCACTACACGGCCAGCTATCACAGTACCTGGCTGAAGATTGTCAGCTCTTGACCGACATCGGCCGCCGATCACTGCGATCGGCTGATGTCTTGACGTGTGCCACAAGAAGAACACGAACGCGTCTCGGAGACAGGGGTTTTTCCGTCGCTGGACCGTGTCTCTGGAACTCTCTGACTGTTACATTAAGTGACAGAGACATCTCACTTGTACAGTTTAAGAGACTTTTGAAGACATTTTTGTTTGTCTAGGGCTGCGGTGCATAGTGACTGTTGCTTTTTTGCGCCGTGTACAAATATTCTTACTTACTTACTTACTTACTTAATGGAAGTTGCTTAACGAAGATCAACACTATCAATGGCAACGGTTCAAGCTATCGTATAGCGAAATTTGGTAGGATGATACACACCTTGTTAACCCTATCGAAATAATCAACTATCAACCACTACTTTTTCAAACTACAGTGTGAGTCAAAAACCATACACTTAACTTTTGATCATAACTTCGGCAAATGTAGGCTGATTTTCACAATTATTTCGCTGTGAAATTCCTGAGTAAACTCTCTGTAACTATTAGTGTAGACTGTGGCGATATATCGCTGTCAACGGCTCACTGGAAAGCGGGTGGTCAACTTCGCTGATGCCATTTACGGCGATATCAGACGTGCAACGCACCTTATCCAAAGGCTAAAATCGTTGCAAAAACTCAGCTGCTATATCAACGAAATCAAATTCATACTGATGTTTCGTGTAGAAGTTTATTCATCGAGAACTGTTATTACTGGCCCGCCTATACATAGTGCAGGGGTCAAACTAGTAACGGTCGCTGGCGTCTGTCGTCGTCTGTCGTCGTCTGTCTGCGTCTGTAACACTCGCATTGGTGTAGCTATTTTGGGAACACTGTGCTGAAATTGGTTAACAGAGCGCGCGTGATTCACCAGGGGGCAGCATGCGATACGGCCAGCGTACATTTCAGACTGACATCAAGGATGACCGACATACACGCCTGCAGTTGTTTCGTTCGACTGCAGTTGGACACCGGACACACCAACATTAACCGTCCGATTGCTTGACGTGGAATCAGGGGGGCTATTCACTATTGGGCGTACGACAGGCCTGGTGTCGGACGTGCGCCGGTCGTACGCCTTTCGTGCGACATCGAAGGTTATTAACGAAACGTGGCGTACGTACGATAGGCGTACGCCAGGCGTAAATATGGTGGTAAATCTACGACGTCTACGGACATGTCGTACGACCTGTCGTAGTTACATGTTGCAGCGTGAGTAATCCAGCAGTTTGTTGTAATTTATCAAACTTCAACACGTTCTTGTAAATGTTATAACGTAAATACGACAATTACGTCATTCTCCACGTCACTACTGCGTATTCAAATGTATGTAACGTAACGTAATGCTAATTTTGTGCAATTGTTACGCCTACCTATACTATCCAAGGCAAAAAACAGTAATTCCCAAACTGCACGTCGGCGTGCAGGCGAGATGGAGAGGCTGCAGCGGTTCTGGATGGCCGGGGCGTGCAAGAAGAACGACGCCAAGGGAGAGACGAGCAAGCCGCTCGGCGTGCTCAACTTCACGAGCGCCTTCATCCTCCTGACGGCCGGGATGCTGCTGTCAGCCGTGCTGCTGCTGCTGGAGCATCTCTACTTCGCCTTCTTCCGCGTCAAACTGCGCAAGTGCGACACTGTCGGCTGCTGCAGCCTCGTCAGCCTGGTATCGTCGTCGTTTTTTCACCCCCCCCCACCCCGTCGGAAGCAATTTATATGTCATGGACCATCTTCCGGCACAAAGCGCCGGCAAAAATTGGGGTTGTGCCACCCACTTTATACGATGGGCCCCAATACGTTTTTGCACAGCTGGCTCAGTTGTATAGGTTTCACACAGTATTACTAATATAAGTATCAGTATACGGTATCTGAGAATGAAATTGTCTGGACAAACGTGCGTATAACAAATCCAATATGGCGGACGGCCGCCATATTGAAAAATCGAAAAATGGCCATATCTCGGCAACAGTTTGAACCATCGCGGCGAAATTTGGCATGTTGATGCACATTGTCTCTTTGTAGCGTATTGGCAGCTAAAATTTCCAACTGTTGCATCGTGACTCAGAACCGTTAGCTTTCTTTCATATTGGCCGCCATATTACCCGTAAACGTTTAGTAGACGTTTACAAGTTTGGTTTACACGTTTACTAAATTACGCGACGACAGACGAGTGGTGTGGTGTTGTCAGAGTCTCGGCAGATCGCTGACATTCCGGCAGTCCGTGCGTCAGGCGATGGAGCTGACGCGGACTTTCAAGTGCAAGAATCCGGTCTGCGAGACGCAGTCGTGGAAGCTGAGACACGAACTGGACCTCGCAAGACTCAGCGTTCGTCGTCTACAGATGACAATCGCGTACGTTCGCCGTTTGTGTTCGTCGGTGGCCGACTCCGATTTCTGGAGACCTGCTGGCCGAAAAATGCAGGATATCCAAAAATATCGAAGCTTTAAGTGTTTTTTATCTGATCTGTAATTGTGTTGTTTTGATTGTGTTATTACTGTTTATTCTTCTACCATATTTGCTTGGTGAATAAAGATACTCAAAAATATTTGTAAAAAAAAATCAGATGCAGCATTGGCTGTCAGATAAATAAAAGTGTTCAGCTTCCAGATCTTTTTTTTCCGCGGGCTTCGCCCTGATGTGACGAATTGTAAGACGTACCAGTTATAATTATCTTAGCGTGTTTCACACTCGATGAATGCAAATCGATGCGAGTGTGTGGTATAAGGACCTACGCAGGAAGTCGTTTTGCTGTTGCACTGGGTCACTGGATGGCTTATTTAGTATTTTATACAGGTGGCCTACCGTATTCTAAAATTTATATATTGCAGTTAACTTATGTCTATTCACTTAACGCGACTTTTCAATATGAATTTGTCGTTTATCAGAGGAGGCCAGACGCAATTGACCTGATGCGTCGCTGATTGGACTACGTTTTTTTTCTAAAATGCAAAATTGGCATGCGTGGTTCATTGACAGGCAATTTTATGTCTTCGCCACTCGACAGTGTCGGCTGAGGCATTACGTTTGTAGGCTGTCCTGTTGTCCGTTCGTCCGTTTGTTCCTTCGTCCGGTCAGATATTTTTATTTGCTACCATGACATCTCATGAACGGCTTGAATAATTTTGATAAAAACCGACAGGAAATATTGATGATCTGATTCGATTCTGGAGGCCAAAGGTCAAGGTCACAGCAGGCCGTCGAGGTCAAATCTTGTAAACACCATACCTAATTAATTCTTTGAGCAATCTTGATAAAACTTACATGGAATAACAACTAGATTTTATTGATGACCTGATTGGTTTTTGGAGTTCAGAGGGTCAAAGGTGAAGTTCACAGCAGGCCTAAGTATGTTGTTGCGAATGCATCTACGTCAACGTTGGGGCATCGAAGTCAATCGGCTAGTTTTAATTGCAGTGAATAATTAGTTTGTTGCCGGTTCTCTGCGTCAGGAAATTCGAAGGAAGAGAAGCGGCGGCCGTGACGAAGAAGAACTGTTCCAACTCGTCACCGGCAGCAGGAAGCAACGTGGACGCGATCGGAACACGTCAGCTGATGTCGTCGGTCGGAAGCAACTGTTCGATACGTCCTACGACCGTCGCTGTTCAGTCGCACGTCGGCAACTCGTCGCAGCGGCAGATTGTTCCGCTAGACCTGACTGGCGAAGACTTGTCGGCGCAGGACGGCAGGTGGACGTCGACGGGTGATGTGGACTGGCTGCCGCCACGTCCGGCGTACCGCGACGTCGTCCTGGCGGACTTCACACACGGTCAGCTTGACGGTGGTCAGTTCGGTGGTGCGCAGCTCGGCGGTGGTCATCTCGACAGTGGTCAGCTCGGCTGTGGTCATCTCGACTGTGGTCAGCTCGAAGGTGGTCATCTCGGCGGTGATCAACTCGACTGTGGTCAGCTCGACTGTGGTCAGCTCGACGGTGGTCAGCTCGACAGTGGTCCGCTCGGTGATGGTCAGCTTAGGCAGTGTTGGTCAGCTCGACTGTGGTCAGCTCGGTGATGGTCAGCTTGACG
>Ga0209780_1001740_pt1 | contig 14745 bp, 19 predicted proteins | sample WorMetexBAHAMAS2_FD_187384 | JGI IMG/M metagenome (GOLD analysis project Ga0209780, IMG submission 187384) | Marine gutless worms symbiont microbial communities from Max Planck institute for Marine Microbiology, Germany - Inanidrilus exumae... | ecosystem: Host-associated > Annelida > Digestive... | reverse complement strand
AGTTCAACAAAAATAATTAAACCACAAATAATTATTGTATGTCAAGATTTCATTATTTTATCAGCTTGAATTTTGTGGTTTTGGTGTTTAATGCTAACTGTCACCGCGCCAATCGCTCGGCTATCTGATTAGAAAAACTAAAGCTTATTTCGAACTTGGTGTTAAATCATGTTGGATAGTTAATCCGGGTATGCAGACTGTGGCGGTTTATTCGCAACCGAATCAGCGTAAAAACTTTGATGTCGAGCGCGATACCGAAGTCATTGATGAAGTGATGGATATTCGCTTGCCCATTCGAGAGATTTTTTCCGGCTAGCGGCGAAATATTGAAATTAGCGGATTTGGTTGGGATGTTACACAATTCGAACGCACGGCTTCTAGTAGCATTTTTCGTTTGTTTAACAACGACAAAAAAAAAGCCCAACCGCGTTCACGGTTAGGCATCTCGTTATTCATTACCAGCGGCTCGCGTTGAAAACCGTGCGGAAGGCTTTCGAACAACCCACACGGCTCATCCAATAAACGATGCCCCCTAAGCCCGTAGTCGATCGCCGAAACTGGACCAACGCCCAAACCCGCCATGGACTGCGGCAGATTCGATGGAATATGCGGAGGTTTTTACCGGCTATCATTCCACGCGTAAAAGCTGTAAATACGTCGGACTCGATCTGGGTATCGCGTCGCCATCAATCGGCCTCCTGCCCAAATAGTCGTGAAACTGCTGCGATTGGATATAATATCTATTGGGCCCCGTATCGTCGTTGTCATCCAGCGCTATTATCCATCGTTTGGCAACCGAGTCTCTGCTGCAATCGTGCTGCCGCACGCTGTCATCCACCCCGCCGCCGCCGGGCCCGGCAAACCATCCTATACCAACACACTCGCCGCTATTTTTGCCCCTCATCTCGAAACGGCCCAAGTCGGTTCCCAATAATACAAATCGTTGATTGACTCTATATACCTGGCTGCCGGAGCTATCACTGCCCGGGGGTGAAAATTCAACATTTGCCCCGGAAACGCTTGAGTTAGCGCTAACAGTCAGCGCCTGTCCGTCCGTCGTTCTGGGGTCAATGATCACAAAAGTGCCCTCATCAAGCACGTCTTCCAACCGCCAGACCTGTCTATTTGAACTTTGCACCACTTCACGGGAATAATTTACGTCCAAATACTTCCCGCTCCTTACCGATTGGATCATAAAAGTATAATACACGCTAGCCAAGGAGTCCCAGCCCACGCCTGTCAATCGCCATTTTTGATTGTCCCCGTCATGGCAGCCGTATTGTATTACATTCATGCCTTCGTCGTGGGAGCCCCACTTCACATCGAGACACTTTCCGCTGTGCACGGCTTTTATTCTGTACACGTTGGTGCCGGAAACGAGCTCGAGCCGAAATCTTTGGTTAGTCCCACGATCGAATACCCCCCCCACTTCAAGATTTACCACAGAGTGGTGCGAAGCGCCTGGCACCTCCATATATTTGGTGCCGCTATCGTCGTCGGTGCTAAAATAAAAAGCGCGCCCATTGAGCGGCAATGGCTGCGCGAACGCGAACAGATTCGATACCGAGGAACTGCCCGATGCAAAAAGGCCAAAAAGCAAAACAGCCTTGGATACATTGCTATTAATCATCTAAAACCTCCTAATCCTAAACAAAAAAATTGGGCAAGCAAAATTGGGCATTCCTACCCGAGCTTGCGCTACATGCGCCACCAAAACATGGCAATGGTTGGACAAATAAACACGTTCTTGAGAATCCTTATGGGCACTCAAAAAGTGAACTGTCGTGACCACCGCAATGACCCCAGGTATGCCTAGGGATTTACGAGGCACGCGCAACTTTACTGAAAAAGTACTTTTACATTATTTCAACATTTTCGTAATTTGTCAAGTTGATTGACATAAGTTTGGATAAGCTGGCAAATAGCATCAATCATATTTGTCAAAGAATCAATTCGCCATCACACAATTGCAAGATTCTGTTCAAAAACGCTTTCAATTCAGGACAAGCTTTTGCCGAAACTAACAAATCTTTATCCTTTAAAATTCTGTGTGCATCCCGAGGTTTCTTATATCGTCTTTTAGATTTTCCTGACAAAAACATCTCTTTAATATGATAAGAGGGTGGTTTATTAAAATTGACTTGTTCTGGATGGCTTCCGGGGGCACTTTTGTTGTGTCCAGCCAATTTTTGAATTTCTGACCAATAAGCCAATAACCAAGCCTCAAAATCGTGATTGGCAACATGGGGATAAAAGTTAGGGATGGAGCCAACCCATTCCAGCATTTGGCGCTTGGCATCTGCGGCACTGCTGAAATCATTTGTGCCTGTGTAAACATCGGTTAAAGCTATCACGGCATCATATTTGTCTTTTGATAAGTAATTTCTTACCGCGCCTCTCAATTTTGCCGTTTTGGGAACGCGTCCATCATAAGCAAAAAAATCCAACTTTGGCATTTTGCCTTCTAAACGGCTGTTCAAAAAATTAAGCAGGTGTGATTTGAAAGCGAGCTCCGTTTTGCCTTCTACTAAAATGGCGATTTTCATATCCTGCCCCCCAAACGTCCCATCTGCCAGAGCTCATCCAATGCATATTCGGAAAGCCATGCCTCTAAATCAAGCGCATCTGCCCACCTCACCCGCGCTAATCCCTCTTCTTGATCAACTACAAGCACCTGTTCAGGCTCTAAAAACCGAATCAATCGTTCAGAATGTGTCGCCACAACCAATTGAGTGTGTTCTGAGGCTTCGCTGATAACATCCGTCAAGATACTCAATAATTGGGGATGTAAACTGACTTCCGGCTCGTCAATCAGCGTCACTGCACTCAAATCAGGACTGTGCAACAATGTGGTTAACCATAAAAATCGCAATATTCCTTCAGATAGTTGGTTCATATACAGTGGCTTAGAAAAATTTTTGTCTCTCCATGTCATCGCTAGTGTGCCAGCGGCAACGGGTGGAAAATCCAGCCGATCGAAACTGGGGAAAGCGACGGCAAGGGTATCTTCTATAATCTCAAAACGTGTTCTATCGGTTTCACGCAGATAAAAAAGACATGCCACAAGTTCTTCCCCATAACGCCCAGGATGTGTGGTAGGCTGCATTTTTTGAGGTAAACGAATGGGGGCGTGATAGCCGACATTTAAAGCATAAGCACTGTAATAGGTAATGGATGCGAGTTGTTTACGCAAAATTTCGGGCGTTTGTGACAGTTTCGGTATCTGAAAGAGTGAAGTTTCAAAGGGCGAAGACTCCCAAGTGGGACGTACCAATTTATTATCTTCGGGGCGAAAATATCTAATGTCGGTGCGATTAGCCTCAATCAATGGCTTAGCATCATCACTGGTGTTTCTTAAGCTTTCTGAGCCAATTTCGTAAGACATTCCTTTGAGATTCAACGTCAATGAATAAGAAAGTGGAGTCTCTGTTGGGCGTTTCATAGAAATATTGAAACGGGCAGCCTCGGCTTTATCGTAGGTTAAAATGTCCTGAATTCCCCCAAACTGGGAAAGGATAACTTTTAGTTGACCTTGTGCCGAAGCGGAGAGTAAAGAAAAAACTTCCAGGATAGAAGTTTTACCCACCCCATTGGCACCGATCATCACCGTTAGGGGGCGCATTTCTATGTCAACTGAAAATAAGCGCCTGAATCCTGCAATACTCACTCGTGTTAATTGGTAGCGGGTGCTCATATTAAATTTTTTAAATTTCCCTTAAAGTCACTTGAGTTATGATAGCCAACGCCAATGACAACACAAAATACAGGCCATTCAAAAAAACGCCGCGTCGCGCCCAGTCCAGCCCCATTGTGCTCAAAAGGCGAACTATTTACAATTTACCAGGCAAAGCCGGCTTGGGATTGGCGCTAGCCCTGTCGATCATGTTGCTGGGTTCCATGAATACAGCCAATCAATGACTTTATTAAACCACTGAGGCTTATCGTTTATGGCTCCTTCACTCGAGTTTAAGTGTTGATTTACGATCCATAAACATCACTCCTATGCCCAACTTCGGCTACCACAACAACCAAAACACTGTCCCATATCTCGTAGATCACGCGATAATCACCCACCCTAATACGGTAACGATTTTCATAGCCTTGTAGCTTGATAGCACCGTGTGGACGCGGATTGTTAGCCAACGCTTTGATTTTGGGTCTTAATCTGGCTTGAAGATTTTTACCCAACTTGGCGAGTTTACGTGAAGCAACGGGTTTATATTTAATAGTGTAGACCACAAATTACCACCCCAGTTCTTTGTCGAGCTGTTCTTGAGAGATGAAACCCTCTTCTTCAAGCGCCTCATCGGCATTAGCATTATCAATACAGTCCTCAAGTTTTTCTATCACCTCAACATCTTCTATCGGCACCACTGTCAAAAACAGCGTATTTTCGTACACCAATGTCAAACGTTTCCTATCGGTGGTAGCCATCTTGAGTACTTCTTTTAAAGTTGCTCGTGCCTTCGTATCGGTAATGTCACGTACTTTAGGTCGTGTGTCGGTTACTAGGGTTTGTGGTTGAGTCATTGGCATGGTTATACCTCACTGATTAAAAAACCTTGTTCATCAATCGAATAGCATTAAATAGGGATTATAGCATGTGTAAAGCTGGTTATAATATAGCTCACCGGAACTGCGCGAAAACCATGATAGAATTTAGCTCGTTCCCAAGCGCCATAAAACCCGAAAAACATTGTGGAGGAATTAACAAACCATGGTAACATTGACTAAACTGGTTTCCCATATAAATGAGATTTTGAATGTTAATACATTTAAAGATTACGCGCCCAATGGTTTGCAGCTTGAGGGCACCAACAAGATCAACAAACTTGCAACAGCAGTAACAGCCTCATTGAATGTCATCAAAAGGGCTGTTGATATAAATGCCGACGCGCTTTTGGTCCATCATGGCTATTTCTGGAAGGGAGAAGATCAGACGATTACTGGCATGAAAAAGAAAAGGCTAGCATTGTTGATAAAAAATGACATCAGCCTGCTAGCATATCATCTCCCTCTCGATGCACATCCTGAATACGGCAACAATGCCTGTCTTGGCAGAATGCTTGGTATCACGACTACCGACGTAATGGATAAACAGGGCATAGGAAATATTGGCTATCTTGATGAACCAATCGCGTTGTCGCAATTTGTAGCCAAAGTTTCACAAATATTATCCAGACAACCATTGGTTATATCGGCTGGCGATCATCCCGTCAAGCGAATAGCTTGGTGTAGTGGTGGTGCCCAGAAATCTCTCATGAAAGCGGCTGCAATGGGAGCGGATGTTTACTTGAGTGGCGAAATATCGGAAAATACAGTACACGAAGCCAGGGAAATGGGTGTGCATTATATCGCTGCCGGACATCATGCGACTGAGCGATATGGCGTTCAGGCGCTGGGCGAACATCTGGCGACGGCTTTTTGTCTTGAGCATGAACATATTGAGATTGATAATCCTGTATAATTTAAAAATCCTATTAGGATTTTTAAATATAAAGCTTACAGGTTTTTGAAACCTGTTAGGTTTGCCCTATTGACGCTCTGCGTGGGCAACGAAGTAACATGCCTGTAGCGACGTTCTGTGTCGCCGGAAATCAATATGATTATTAACCTTGAACCTACTACCAAAGAGGTAGGAAAATTTGCATTTCTACACTTGGGATTTAGACCATTTTTCATTGGCGCAAGCAGTTTTGCTTTTTTATCCATGTTGATATGGATGGCTTTATACGTTTTTGGATGGCAGTTCGACTTCAGCCCCTTATCCTCGCTCACATGGCATGCCCATGAAATGATTTTCGGATACACCATAGCCGTTATCGCTGGCTTTTTGTTGACTGCCGTTAAAAACTGGACGGGCAGACAAACGCTTCATGGCTATCCGCTATTATTATTATTTTCACTGTGGTTGTTGGCGCGAATTTTGCCTTTTTTTGGCGCTTGGAATTTGATGGCTGTCATTGACAATTTATTTATTTTGTCTCTCTGCATCTCAATATTTTGGCCACTATTAAAAAAAAAGCCAAACACTGGAAAAGTGTTGGACTCGCGTCGCTAGTATTATTACTAATGATCAGCAACATTATATTTTATTTAGGATTGTTTGGCTACTTGTCCAATGGCATATATTATGGTTTATACAGTGCCTTATATCTAATTCTCGCCTTGATTTTTATCATGGGAAGAAGAGTGCTCCCATTTTTCATAGAAAAAGGGGTGGGTTATCCTACTAACTTAAAAAACTGGAAATGGGTTGATCAAAGTCATCTTATTATTTTCTTAATATTCGCAATAGCGGATTTGATAGCACCCTATTCCTATATAACGGCGGGACTTGCTGGATTATTATTTATAATTCACAGTGTTAGATTGGTTGGCTGGTACACGCAAGGCATTTGGAAAAAGCCTTTACTGTGGGTTCTCTATTTTGGTTATGCTTTTATCGTGCTCGGGTTTGCGCTTAAAGTGTCAGTTGTTATTGCCGGAATCTCCAATTATATCGCCGTTCATGCTTTTAGCTTTGGCGGCATCGGAATGATGACAATTGGAATGATGGCGCGAGTTTCACTGGGGCATACGGGTAGGAACGTGTTTGAGCCACCTAGCGCCCTGTTCTGGATTTTTGTCTCGATATTTTGTGGTAGCATAGTCAGAGTATTTTTCCCTTTGATAGATATTTCACTGTATGTGTATTGGATAGCCCTATCTCAGATTTTTTGGATATTAGCCTTTGGTGGATTTTTGTGCGTTTATTTTCCTATGCTGGTGGTTAGAAGATTGAAATAAAAACCAACAAATTATAAAATGTGATCACACCACTGTTCAATGATTGATAACCGAGAGAATAATATATATATGCCAAAAATAAAGGGGCTCAAAGATGCCCCCATTCAAATCCATGATGATGACGCATTGGGTTTAAGCGACTATGCTAAAGCCTTGAGCGCATTTATCCTCTCTGCCGATACACCAATAACTATTGGCATTCATGGCGATTGGGGCAGCGGCAAAAGCAGCTTGATGTACCTGATCGAACAGAAAATTAAGACTGATTGCCTATGGTTTAATGCCTGGCAATTTTCTCAGTTCAATACGGGCGAACAGTTGAGCATCCCGCTGTTATCCCATTTTATTGACGAAATGGAACGCCTTGGTGGTACGCAAGCCTCACTAGAGGCTGCCAAAAAGGCTTTACGCGGTGTAATGGCAGACACCGAAAATAGAATCTCTAAAAATATTAGAGACTTGAATAAGGAAATATCCAAGCTGGTCGCAGAAACACTCAAAAATGCAACAACTGATCGTATTATTGTTTTTATTGACGATATTGACCGTTTAGTGCCCGAAAAAGCCCTTGATTTGTTAGAAACAATGAAATTGTTTCTAGATATTAAGGGCTGTGTATTTGTGCTTGCCTGTGATAAGCAAGTTGTCGCGCAAGGATTAAAACAAAAACATAAGTTTAACCCGAGTGAAAAGGATATCAAGGGCTTTTTTGAGAAGCTGATCCAAGTGCAGTTTAAAATGCCGACTACCCAATATAACGCGCAAGGTTTTATAATGGCAATGCTTAATGAGCATCTTGGTGTCACCTACACAAGCGAACAAGATAAAAGCGACGATGCCGCCTTGTACCTCAAACTCATCATCTATTCTGCAGGTTTCAATCCGCGCACAGTAAAGCGGCTATTCAACAAATTACTGCTGTTGAAGCTCGTCCTTGAGGCAAAGGATGTGCTGAAAAGCGACCAAGTGTCTGACGTCAACGAGAAAATGCGCATTTTGTTTGCCACACTTTGCTTGCAGCATTCTTTCCCTACCATGTACAACAATCTGCTGTCTTACTTGCATGACGTGGGCGAAGCCGAAAATGTCACAGGTGAGAAAGTGACGGAGACTAACCAGTTTTTTAGGGAACTGAGAAAATCAGAAACGTTTAGGCAAGAAGAAGAGGGCGAGTTTGCGGAGAAAAATGTTGGTAATGCCTATCAATTGGCTAATTTTATGGGGGCGTTTTTCGATGCGATTCAATTAAAGTCAGATACCTCCGAAAATGCCGAGGATTTGCTAAATGCGAATGAAATAGTGACGTTGCACGACATCATGTTGTTTTTAGGGCCAATAGTGGGCGCCCAGCCGCCACCTTCCCTTGAATGGACAGGATACTGGTTTGTGAATGTTGCTGATGAAGATCGGGGTTACCGCACTTGGGAAGACAACAGAACATATGGCTTTTTAAGTGCCGGACATTCACTTGCATTCGAACGTTTAAGCGTAGGAGATAAAATCTATGCTTATACGAAGGGACGGGGTTATGTAGGATTTGGAGAGGTTACAAAAGAGGCGGTAAGGGTTAAGGAATTTATGGCTCCTAATAAAAAGGAGCCTTTGCCGGCTGCGGACAAAAACTCTGATAATGAAGAATGGGTTGTGGGAGTGAAATGGAAACATACTGTTCCAACAGAACAAGCAAAAACATTCGATGGCATTTTTGCCAATCAAAATGTGGTTGTTTGTAAACTGAGACATGAACAAACATTAAGATTTGTTCGTAAACATTTTGGAAAATAAGCTATTCCAAAATGCTCCTGCTTGAGAAATCCTATTTTTAAAAAAAATAGGATTTCTTTAACACTCCGCACCAGACTGGGTTGGGCGTACCGCCACCTCGTATGCAACCCCGTCCGAAACTTTTCAAATATGTCTATCACTCGATGTTCTCGTTTTTATGCGATTTATTCACTGATGTTACGCACTCAGCTTCTGCAACTCAGTAGCGAATCTTGGAGCCGGGGCTTTAGCCCCGCACCGCAAATACCACATTCCAATGTGTGATACGTCCTACTTACTAAAGGAACCGGGGCTTTAGCCCCGGAGCTGGGGCAATAAAGGAACCGGGGCTTTAGCCCCGGAGCTGGGGCAATAAAGGAACCGGGGCTTTAGCCCCGGAGCCGGGGCAATAAAGGAACCGGGGCTTTAGCCCCGGAGCTGGGGCAATAAAGTAACCGGGGCTGAAGCCCCGACTCCAGCTCCTCCGGGGCTTCAGCCCCGGCTCCTATCTAGAAGATCTGTGCGTAACATCAATTATTCACAAAAAAAAACTAGAATCTCGAGCACCACTTGGTTGCAGCTAAAATCATTCCCAAACGAAAATCAACTCTAACCCTCAATCTTACGAGGAAACTCAATGGCTCAAACCATCCCCATTAAATCCGATCAAAATACCGACATCGCCTGTCGTACTCCTGATCCAGAAGAGCGTTCATTATTACGCAAAGTGATTGATCGCATCGCGGATCGTTGCCGAGCGCGTTCCCTATTCATATTGCACTACTGCACAGGTTGCGGTGCTATCGAATTACCGCCCACCATCACTTCTCGCTTTGACTCAGAGCGTTTAGGCATTCAACCGATGGTAAGTCCGCGTCAAGCGGATATTTTATTGATTACGGGCTATCTCTCCGTCAAAACTTTAAAGCGGGTAATTTTGAGCTATGAACAAATGCCAGCCCCTAAATATGTTATCGGCATGGGTTCTTGTACCATTAACGGCGGCATGTATTGGCACAGTTACGCTACGATTAAGCGGCTACAAGAATATATCCCAGTCGACATGTATATGGCTGGCTGTATGCCAAGACCGGAGGCTATTCAGCAAGGTTTTTTGCAATTGATTGATAATATTGATAAAGGTCGCGCCAACGCTTGGCGGGACTATTACCGCTACTATGATGAATACTTAGGCAATCAGCAAGCCTTATTTGGTCAAAATTGGCATACGCCAACAGATGTGATTGCCGAAGCGCAGCATTATCAACTTTTCACTGAAAATACCGTCGGTGAGCATACCGCCCTATTGGCGCAATTTGCCTCAGAATATGTGACACAGCCCATTCCCAAAAAAGTCTTGCAACGCGAGGAAGTCATTGAATGAGTACACAATTACCAAAAGTTTTGCAATCAGTTTTTCAGGAAATGCCTCATCTTATCTTTGAACAACAAGGCAATCGCCGCTTACGGCTGAAACCACGGGCGGAAGCACTCCCCACCTTGTTGGAATTATTAAAAGGTCGAGCGGGCTATTTACATTTATCTGCCATTTCTTGCGTAGATTGGCCCGCAACGGATGAATTTGAACTGGTTTATCACATTTGGTCTTATGAGATTAATACCTTGATATCGGCTCATATTTATATTCCTAAAAAACCGGGGCATTATGTTTCTATCTATGATATTTACACTCCTGCTGCCTTTTTTGAGCGGGATATTCATGAAATGTTTGGAGTGTATTTTGAAGGTTCGCCGAATATGGAACCATTTATTCTCACAGAATGGGATGGACCACCGCCTATGTTGAAGTCGTTTTCTAGTCTTGGTTATGTTGAAGAGACTTTTAAGTGGCAGGATTATTCGCCTGAATGGTTAAAAGAAATTGAGGCTAAAGGGGGCGGGATTTGCATAAACCGATGATATTCATGCAATTGATCTATTGAAACCCAGATTGAGGCCAAAATCCATCTTGACGGCACTGGCAAATCCCATTTTGAAACCGGAGTGCCATTTCTTGAACACATGCTGGATCAAGTGGCGCGGCATGGGGTGATTGATTTAGAGCTAAGGAACCTCGAGGATTTCGTTATTTAAAACTTGATAACGTTAATGAACCGGTTTCCTTTTATACTTAGCACGGGCATAATTGGCACTTTTGTAAAGCTAATTAAATCCGTTTATTCCGCTAATCCGTTGTACTTACTATTTTTTATGCTTATGAACAAAAACGAAAACTTATTATCAGTAATAACAATCAGTTTAGAGCATATTTTACTAGCTTTAGCGGGTGGCGTGTCTGAACAAGAATTATTGGAAGATTATCCCGAACTGGAGCCAGAAGATTTTCAAGTAGTGTTTATGTACACAGCCTCGCTCGTCACTCAGGAAAAAGTATTACCTATTGAAATTGCCGCATGAATCAACCAAGATTGACAATAGAAAAATTGCAAGAAGAAGCCTCAAAATTCGCAGATATGGAAACATCATATAACGAAACATCTCTCTATGGTGTCACTGATGGAAAAGCGGTGGGGACGTACCTAGAGCACAAATTCACAGCCTATCTTGCGGAGCGTTATGATTATGAAAGAGGAAATTCGGCTTCTGGAATAGATATTCCTGGTATTGGAGTTGATATAAAAGTTACCAGCATTAAACAACCGCAGTCATCATGCCCATTCAAGTCAGCTTCTCAGAAGGTATTTGGATTAGGCTATCATTTACCCGTGTTCGTATATGAAAAGGTTGATAATCCTGAAAATAGGACCAGCAGACTCAATATGCAGCACACAATATTTATTAAAAAGGAACGTACAGCCGATTTTCAAACAACAAAAGGTTTGTTAGAAATCATCGAACGAGAGGGAAATAAAGATGATGTTGTTGCCTTCATTTTAGAAAGAAATTTGCCGGTTGATGAAATCGGTGCTAGCCAACTTGCAGACAGAATATTAGAGTCACCACCAATGCAAGGCTATTTGACAATATCGAATGCACTTCAGTGGCGGCTGCAATATGGCCGTGTTATTCAACAAGCTGGGGCGATTTCTGGAATATCTAGGGTTCGATAATGGCAAAGAAATCTATTGATAAATGGCAATATGGGGATTTCCAGACACCTATGGACTTGGCTCAGAAAGTCGTTGAAGTCCTCAAGCGCAACCATAATATTGAGCCAGATGTCATTATCGAGCCAACATGCGGAAAAGGCACATTTATTCGAGCCGCCTATCAAGGATTCAAACATTCCCGTATTTTCGGGTTTGATATAAATAAGGATTATGTTAATGAAGCAAATTCGTTAATATCAAACGTAGCAGACATAGAGCGCGTCTCAATTAAAAAAGCTGATTTTTTCAATATGGATTGGGAAAAAATCCTTTCCCGCCAGTTTGGCTATATTCTGATAATTGGAAATCCACCGTGGGTGACAAGTAGCGAACTGGGCATTCTCAATAGCAAAAACCTTCCAGAAAAATCAAACTTCCAAAATCGCAGAGGCATAGATGCTATAACCGGCTCTGGTAATTTTGATATTTCCGAATGGATGCTGTTGCAGCATGTCAATTGGCTTTTAGATAGAAAGGGAGCAATAGCATTACTATGTAAATATGCTGTAGCCCGTAAAGTAATGAGGCAGATTTGCACCGAGCATCGCTTTTTGGGTCACATTTATCCGATAGATGCAAAAACTCACTTTGGTGCTTCTGTGGATGCCTGCCTTTTTATATTAACTACAAACAGCGGAAATGCCGATTGTGAAGTATATGAAAGCTTAGATTCCACCAAGCCAGATCATATTATTGGTGATAGGGATGGATTTATTGTGAGTAATGTTGCTCTTTATGAAAAATGGCGTTACCTACGTGGACAAGACTTTAGATACATTTGGCGTTCTGGAGTCAAGCATGATTGCTCGAAAGTCATGGAATTAGAACCGTATGAGGATGGTTTTAAGAATGGTCTTGGCGAGACGGTTTTTCTTGAAAGAGATTATATATACCCCCTGCTAAAAAGTTCCGATGTTGGAAACGGACGAAGTGATACTTTTAGAAAAGTAGTGTTGATAACACAACAGTCAGTTGGAGAGGAAACATTAGCCATCAAAAAAGTGGCACCTAAAACCTGGAAATACCTTTTAGAACATAGAGAATATTTAGACAAAAGACGAAGCGCAATATATAGAAATCAGCCTGAATTCTCGGTATTTGGTATTGGCACTTATACCTTCAAGGCATGGAAAATAGCAATTTCAGGACTCTATAAGAGATTAAAATTTAACCTTGTCGGCCCTTTAGAAGGAAAAACTGTTGTTTTTGATGACACTGTTAATTTTTTGTCATTTGATACGGAGAGCGAAGCTAGGTTTATATATAAACTCATAACATCAAAGCCCTCATTTGAGTTTCTTGATTCAATGATTTTTTGGGATGAGAAAAGACCCATTACGGCTGATATTCTAAGGAGACTGTCACTGAAAGAACTAGCGAAAGAACTTGGTGTTTTAGAAACGTATCAATACTGGGCTAAAACACCGTCATCTACTGCTAATGGACAGTTGGCACTTTCCATAGCCGAAAAAAAATCACATTACAATACAAGAGCAAGCAGCTGACAATTGGTGGGTGTAGCACTACCCACCCTACAACATTGAGAGTACACTGATGAATCTGAAATTGTGGACAAATAACCAAATTCATATCTTATTTTTCAATGGTTTATGCTAACATTGGTTGGCAAATACCAAATAGGGATTGTCGCCAAAATCACGACAGCCCTGTACGAAGGCGGCGGCAATTTCACTATCATGTTGATGGTTAGCTACCAAGGCACGGCTAAAACCTTGGAGGATTTACTGAAACCTGTCGCAAATAGTCTGCAATTACATCTACATATGACATGGAAGCTTATGAGCCGTGCAACACGAAATTGATCACCTTGATGGGCTGTTGCCTAGTCAGTCGTCGGCGTGACTTATTTCGGCGTAAGGTTTATAAATCTAAAAATTAGAAACTGAGGATTACTCTATGCCACTCCGCTATACTGGACTTATCGAAAAATACCGTGACTATTTACCCGTGCACGAAGATACGCGCATTATTAGTTTAACTGAGGGCAATACGCCCCTAATACGTTTGCATAACATTCCCAAACTTTTAAATAAAGAAATCAATATTTATGTAAAATATGAGGGACTTAATCCCACGGGCTCCTTTAAAGACCGTGGTATGACCATGGCGATTACCAAAGCAGTGGAAGCGGGCAGCAAAGCGACGGTTTGCGCTTCAACCGGCAACACATCCGCCAGCGCTGCCGCATATAGTGCTAGGGCAGGTATTACCGCTTTTGTTCTCATTCCCGAGGGCAAAATCGCGCAAGGTAAACTGGCGCAAGCTATGATGCACGGCGCAGTTGTCATTCAAATTAAAGGCAATTTTGATGACGGTATGCGACTAGTCAAGGAAGTAGCCGATCATGCGCCTATTACAATTGTTAATTCCATTAATCCATACCGTTTACAGGGACAAAAAACTGCAGCGTTTGAAATTATTGAGGCACTCGGCAGGGCACCCGATTACCACTGTTTACCCGTGGGCAACGCCGGAAATATCAGCGCCTATTGGATGGGCTATAGTCAATTTGCGGACATCGGCATTGTCAATAAACGGCCTAAAATGTGCGGCTATCAAGCCAGTGGCGCGGCACCGTTTTTGCGTGGGCACCCCGTTGAGCATCCTGAAACTGTGGCAACGGCGATTCGTATCGGTAATCCGCAAAGTTGGGACAAAGCTGTCAATGCACAACAAGAATCTGGAGGTTGGTTTGACGAATTTTCCGACGAAGAAATTTTGGCAGCGCAAAAATTGTTGGCTGAAAAAGAGGGGATTTTTTGTGAACCTGCCTCGGCGATTTCAATCGCGGGCGCGATGAAGGATATTAAAGGGGGCAAAATTCCAGAGGGTAGCACCGTGACTTGTACTTTAACGGGGCATGGTTTGAAAGATCCTGATACGGCGATTCGTCAGAGCACGGCACCTCTTATTAAAGTTAAGGCTAAACTTGAGGAAGTTAAAGCGGCGATTTTGCAGAATATGTCCTGATGGCTAAAAGCGGCTAAAGCCTTTAAAATGCCCTTGATTTTATTAAATTATAAATAATTTATTTAAAAAAATTTAGTGCCCTTTAGGGCAC
>Ga0209780_1001739_pt1 | contig 14753 bp, 9 predicted proteins | sample WorMetexBAHAMAS2_FD_187384 | JGI IMG/M metagenome (GOLD analysis project Ga0209780, IMG submission 187384) | Marine gutless worms symbiont microbial communities from Max Planck institute for Marine Microbiology, Germany - Inanidrilus exumae... | ecosystem: Host-associated > Annelida > Digestive... | reverse complement strand
ATTCTAGCGTGCGCACGCACGCCGGTAAAAAATAAAGGCAACGTAAAACAAATCAACAACAAATTGCCAGTTCGCTGCAGTGGCGTGCTTTCTTGGCATTTGTAGTCCTGTACTCCGTTTATTTAGTAAGCTTATTTAACAATTTATTATTCTGATTACTTATTTACTCCTGCGCGCCATGTTCCAACTCCGGCCCTGGGCTAGAATCCAGACTCCGGGACTCAGATTCCGACTCCGCATCCTGGTACCAAATGCACACGATGAAAACTTTCAACAAAAGAAACCAAATGCAGAAGTATGGAGTGGTCTACTTATACAGAGGCAACGACTTGTATGTTGCGAAAGATATGTCCAGAATGTTACCGATTTCATCGCCAACAAGCTTGTGAAAAGCTGAATGCTGAAATACCGTACAATTTTATCTCTTTAAAACACTGAAAAGAACTGGAAAGAGGTGATTTTGCCCTTTATTTTGGACGTCCAATACCTATTAAGTCTATCACCTTCACGGGGCTTCGCCTCCTGACCCCCTGACTAGGAGCTCAGCCCCTGGGCCTCCGCTCCATACCCCCGTTATAGGCTTGCGCTCCCGCGCGCCCCTGGGCCTCCGCCCCAGACCCCCATTATAGGCTTGCTCTCCCGCGCTCGCAATGTTCTAGCCCCCCTGAACCTTTAAACGAAACTCCGCCCATGACAGACGCCGCTACCCATGCGACAGCCATCGCGTGAGTAATTATCTACAAGTCAATTCATTCGCAGCTTCGACATCTTCCAGAAAAACGTGAACGTATCAACAATAACAACAACAAATGACCATTACACAGGTCTATCGACACCCAAAGCCAAGAATAGGAGAATTTTGTTGGAGCAAAGTTTTACTGCCTACATACCCTTGATGACAGCAACTAACACGATCAGATTATGAGAAGATACTAGAGTTCTTCTCAACGGAGTTACCAATGAGGTTACTGTGAACTGGCAATTTGTAGTTCTTCCTCATCATTGTTTTGCTTTGATGCTGTCTACCCGTCAGTCTTTTACCATTTTACCATAAGCTATGCATTCATACTACATATCGTAAATTACATTACATATTCTACTGCCCTGTCACATTAAATAACCAAGCTTGGATATATATTACATAAACAAGCTATACATTATACAGCAACACTAAAACTAGACGGCGTGGCCAGATTGCAGTATTATTTCACTACTGATATAAATCCCGCAACTGATTTCAAAGCATACTTTAAAGATTGAATGAAGCAACCCTTCCGCATGTGTCTAGGTTTAACCCTAAAGCTTAACCCTAAAGACATACGTTACATGGCTGAGAGATCCATGAAATGACCTTAAAAGCACGTGAGTAGTGACGGCTATATAAGCTGAAGGCAGGTAGTTGTCTTCTCCAACCAAAACAACTGGAAAAAACTACCAGCGTATAAAATGAGACTTTCAGTAAGCAACTGTCTGGTTTGTATTTCACTTAATAAGTAAGCACTGAACTTCAAGTCTCATTCAAGTTTAAAAAAGTAAGCCTAAATTCGAGTCAGTACAGGGATTATATATATCGGCTACTAGACAAGTCAGCTGCTAGACAAGTTCGTTGCATATTATGCTCTTATCTTTGGATTCATTTGCGGCCCCCAGAAGTTCACTTTTAACACCTTTTGGGGCCGGTGACTCTATTTGGGGGGCCTGGCCCTATCAGGGTATCGGTAATTCTAACACTGACCACAATGAGGCACTAACATAAGAATTGCAATCACGAGTATTTACGAGCAGTGTAAAATTCATCAGCGTCTAATAAATCCAAATGTCGCAAATCCACACTTCATAAGAAAACCAAATTCAGAATGTTTCATGAACTTCTATCTGTATATAAGAACTTTACATGGCCTTTAGAAAGTTCAAGGACTTTATAAAGGACCCGCAGGAACCATGCATGACTTGCTATGCATCCTGACAGCATTCTTGCCAAATGCGATCATTAAATGACATTATTATCCAATGGTAACTACTAAATATGGCCTCCACAGCTTCCATACTTTACAGCCCGACTACATCTAAATCTGGCCGTGCCGGACGGATGCAAAAATTACACCGAAATGCAGAAATATCTACGCAACTATATCATCACGAGAAAACGTGTGCATGCAGTCGCATTTGTAGCACGGAATGGATAGACATGGAGTGGACGTATGTCTCTCATCGAGTGACTGAATTTTCCGAGAACGTTCCTGTATATAATGCCTGCATTCTGTTACTGTTCACAGTAAACTATGGCACATTCAGACTGCAGGTGACCAGCTGTGTTGAGCATAGTCAGATTCTTCCTAAGTAGCTTTAAAAGTACGTCCCCTGTCGGTCACAGACACAGCCACACGCAATTACAATTATATTGCTACCAGCCTTCTGGTGAATAAGGATGAATACATTACAATTATTCACATTTTGCACGTCAATTCATTCAGCAATTCGACATATTCCAGGAAATGTGAATGTATCAACAGAACAACAACAAAAACCATTTTATGGCGATTGATTATACACGTGAACTTGCACCACAGTTAATAACATGAGCAGTGGCGTAGCCAAAGGGGGGACATAGGTGCATGCCCCCCCCCCGTCGTAGGTGATTTTTTTGCTAATCATAGTGATACCTGAACAGTGTTCACTGCTCAGCGACTGAACACTGTATTATGACATAAACTTATTAAAATACGCAAACATTTCATTATTTGTGTATTTTCATCCATTCTTCAGTTTTATTTTCGACTGTTATCTCTGGCTTCGTCTGTTGTTGAAATAGGCCGGTCAGCACTGCAGAATTTATATATTCTATTCCTCCTAGGTTGATTGGGTAACAGGAATGTTAATCTACCCATAAAAAAGTGCGTAAGTAAGTAAGTTCATTAATGTTGTATCATATGACAATGCTAGATTTGAAAAATGTATGGCCTAAATACATGATATATAACAATATACCCTCAGTTAGCACACACAGGAAACAAATACAACTATGCAATGTGGAAAAACAAACCAATTAAAATAGCCAATGAATTCTGTGACAATAAAGAACGAATTAAAACAATAATACCATGAAATAACACGGACAGCTTTAGTTACCGACAGTATATGAATTATTAATGAGGGGATAATTTATTTTAATTTTGGTTGGTAGCGGATTAAACCATGATGTATGAATGTATCTGGTGGTATGTGTCCTCAGAACTGGTAGGAGGTGGGCTGATCAGAGTCGTCTTATAATAGCGTTTTATAACAAGGTGTCTCCCTAACGGGACGAAACACTACTGGCCCGCCGTCGCGTGCTGCCCCTGGTGAGTTACGTTGCACATGCGCCGCCAAGGAGTGTTACAGACGACGACAGATGCCAGAGAGCAAACAATACTGGTCATCTACAATGTGTAGGTGGGCCAGTAATAGGGCATAATAGTAATGGGGCCAGGTCGACTCAGCCTTCTACCCTCCGTGGGACGGTAAAATGAGTACCAGCCAAAGGGCGGTGATGCTCTGCGGCTGGGGAGTAAAGGCAGGCATGATGTAATTTGCAGGTAAAACTGTGTGATCCATGTCTGAGTGCATTAGAGGTAGTTACAACGATTAACATTACTGATTAACATACCTGTCTACCATTGTTTTAATGGCCTTTTTACAGGTGAATCTGGGTTAGCCAGTTCACCTGGGTTTTCTTCCTCCAGAAGGGAATCATTTATTCTAAGTAGCAGGCCATTCAAAGTTAAAACTAAGGTAGACAGGTATGTTAATCAATAAACTAGCCCTATTCTCGCAGTGATGCTATTGTTTCTGTCTTCGGCAGCATCAGCATTAGCCCATCAACCACTCTGCCATCAGTTATCTCAACTTACGAAATGGTCTTCTTTTCGACAGCCTTCGGTTCCGGTCTGGCTCGGTTCAGAATTTTCAGGAACTCGGTTGTTTTGGCCCGCATCCGTGAGTGAATGTAAGCCTAGACGAATAAAACACAAAAATACTGGCAGCTGTAAACACGGATCGGAAGATAAACTCACGACCAAAATGGCTATGCTAATTAACTTTCCACAGCTAAACGCCATAATTACAACAACAAAGTATTGCCCGAACGGTATGCAACACGACTCGCCCACCGCGTGCTGCCCCCTGGTGAGTTACGTTGCATATGTACACAAAAGACAAAACCTAAATAAACTCACAAAAAGAAACCTAAACCTAATATGCAAAAATGTAATAACTGTTCACGTGTGCATATATGTCATTGTGCACAACTGTCATACACAACACAGCACAGAACAGTTCTGATTATCTTCCCTCTCATCCTTCAGACAAGCACCAGAGTTCATATGCTGTATATTGGAGGGAGGGGGTTGTGTGAAAGGAACAACAACCCATCTGTCAACAGTCCGGCAATGGAATAAAAATGGATAAGGCAGACTAATCGTTGCGGTCAGTGCCCTGGGTCACCTTCAGTGCTTTTACATGCTTGGTTCAGTAACAGGAAGGATATCATCCGGCCCCAAAAAACTTCTCCTCCAGAAGAGGAATAAAATTGAGCCAAAACCAGCTGATCCAGGTTCACCGGAAAACGGTAGTCTAGGTTTGAGCACTGGACTTGCGACTCAATGGTTGTGAGTTCGATCACTGGCCGCCGGCCGTACCACTGGTCGGTTGGTACTGGGATGGGTGACCGTCTTTTGGCAGGCATATCACCTTGGTACGTAATCAGCGACCCAGGCCAACTCAGCCTCCTACCCTCTGTGTGACGGGAAATGAGTACCGGCAAGATGGTCTGCACCTGGGAGTAAAGGCAGAATGGCTCGTTATATTACTGAATAAACGTGTGGGTGACAGGTAAAACTGTGTCATACGTTTAACACGTGCCAACCTGAGGGCATTAGAGATGAGTTTCATAATTAAGCACTATACAAATTTACGCAATTACCTTTACCCCTAAAACGGTGGCAGGTAATGCCAGGTATGATATATGAAGGACATGATATAACTTTTTGTGTTGGACACATAATGGGTCAGTTTATCTTTCACAAAAACTAATTTAACGGTTAAAACTTTAGTCTAAAACTGAAGTTTAAACTGAACGGCTAAAACGTGGTTTTAGACTGAGCTGAGTTTAAACTTTAGTTTTAGATAAAAGTGTAAAACTAAAGTTTAATTTTTTTAGTTTTTCCTTATTTTTTCGTTTCTGTGCCGTGCGCTAGACTAAGGTGGCCATATATCGTCAGCTTTTGAGCACACGTAAATATATCGTATCATATCTATGCAGTGCACACATGCGATGCGCCGCAAAAACAGAGCGAAAGCTGAAGAAGAATGACTGTACGATACCTTGGAGCATTTGATGTGGTAGTGCAGATAGTTGCGCAGCGTGTGAATTAAATTGATGGTATTTTCACGTGCACTGGCGCTCGTGTGACGAGGGAACAGTACTACAACGTAAAATGGGTACATCTACATTATACAACAACTGAAGACGAGAAGCTCCGTTACTGCAGAGGGACTGCGCGATGTGCTATGTCAGTTGAAACCTTGTCAACTGCCGCAGATATGTATGAAAAATTACATTTGAAAGGCTTGCATATCGAAAGTTGCTGATCTGAACCTACCCCACCTCTATTAGGCGCCCCCGTTGGGGGTGCTCGGTGGCTCCGTTGAAATTTCACGGAGATTTTTGGCGTCAGAAAACTAGAGTCATACTGCATTATTTGTGCGATCCTACGTACAGCCGTTTCAATACAGTGCCGGCTTGTGACGGACAGCCGGATGACAGCATATACCGAGTTAGCATAGTGTTGCATGGTATAAAACGGGTCACGTGAACATGACTACGCCCATTAGGGGGTAGTTTGTCACCCAAGGCTAACACCGGATATATTCTACCTGTACACAAAATTTGGCGACTCTCGCTTCAGCCATTCTGGAACATTGGGATCTCCAAAATATAAAACGGATCACGTGACCCTGACCATGCTACTTTTAAGGGTGATTTGTCATCCGTATGCTGGGACTTGACAGAGCCTACCTGCATACAAAATTTGACACTTCTAAGTAAATAAGTAAGGAAGAAAATAAGAAAGGAAGTTTAAGTAAGCAAACAAGCAATTTGTATAGTGCCGGAAACAACAAATGAATCAGAATGCATTACAGCCCTAGAGCCAATATTGGGCAATTTTATAGGTGAGCACAGTGATCTTAAATTAGAATCTTTTTCAAATTATCACTTACCAAAAGTGACATATCCAATATTTTCAGCAACCCGAGCATCAGTGCCCTGTAGCTCCCGTGGCGGCTCCTTGTGGCTAAATAGCACCTGGGGTGCCTGCTGGTATTGTCGACGACCCTCCTTAAACTCCTGTATCACAATGGTATACCACAACGGAGATGATACTGTACAATGCCAATGTATAACACACAACCACTTGCCAACAGTCAACACGGAGACATCACTATCCAGTAACTGTTATTGACTGAGTGACTACGTCACACCCTACACAAAATAGGTTATTTTGTAGACGTTCTTACAAGCCAATCTCCTGGAAAACTAAATCTAACACAACAAAAGCAAACATGCATCTGTAAAATAATGTTGATCGCGTTAAGGTTTTATGTCCCACCCAACACAAAATCAGTCATTTTGGAAATGTTCTTTGCAGCCAATCTCGGCTTAGTACTGAAAAACTGAAACAGACACAATAAAAGGAAACATGCATCCACAACAAAATGTACCACAACATAAAATGAACCAAAAAAACTAAAGCCAGGTTTGGTCGCTTCCTGTGACTTCCAGCCTGGAAACAGAAAGGTTCTATTCTGGAAGGAGCCGATAGTAAATCAGGAAGTAAACAAGTAAGGAAGTAAATAAGAAAGAAAGACACCATAAGGAAAGAAGAAAATAAAAAAGGAAGAAAAAGAGGAAAGAAGTTAATGAAACACACAAACAGACCCAATTTATATAGCACCAAAATCAACACATGATTCACGGCACATTACTGCCACGGAGACCATATGGGCTGTAACAAAATATACAACAACACAAACAAAAAAAACTAAAGAAAGGTTTGGTCGCCTCTTACGACCTCCGACCTGAAAAACGGAACAGGCTTATTATCAAAGAAGCAGATAAGTAAGAAAGTAAATAAATAATAAGTAAGTAAGAAAGTACGGAAGGAAGTTAAGGAAGCAAACAAACAATTTATGTAGAACCGGAATCAACAAAAGAGCCATGGTGTATTACAGCCTAGAGCTTGTTAGATTCTCTCACATTTCCCTGATTCTGTGGCACTCCTACCCACGTTATATTATGCACATGTTACTGTCCGTACTACAAGTAGGCTATAAAATGTCAGCGAACGGTGGTATTCTACTAAAATGTTCACAGTGCTAAAATCCCCCAATAGGCGATATAAGATGTCCTGCAACTGTCTGCATAACAGTAGGCCTTGTTACCAGGACTAACCTATGGATGGAAGAATGGAAAATGGTACAGTGAACAAAATCAATTTGTACGTTTGTGCGTGTGTGCAAGTTCACATAAAAAAATGAAGGGCTCAGTAGGGCACAAACCTCCCCCACCAACCTTGACCTTTGACCTTCCAAAACTTAATCATCTCGTCCCCTGTGGCCAAGGTTATGACTGAAGAAGTTTGGTGACAATCGGACTTGAACTGGCGCCAGGAAGTTGTTCACAAACATATATGTATATATACCTACCGACACCAGTGAAAACAACCTCCCATCACCTTCGGTGGGGTAGGTAATAATAATATTAACACATGCATTTCTATACAGCCATAAGGTTGTAACTTTGGAGGTGGTAAAGAACGCGACTAACCTGCATGAAAACCTTGCCGATGATAACGTCGTCGTCGTCTCGGAAAACGGTGCTGAATATTGCAGTGACGCGATCTTTCTTTGCTTCCACATAACTGCATCACGTACAACAACACTCCGCTAGCAACACACTGATTATCGATAACGACGTATAACAAGTGGTCAAAGAATATTGACAAAAGGCCGCAGCGCAGGGAGATTTTTCATGGGTGACAACGTAATGAGACCATGACCAGTCGGCAGCATTGAAGTCGGCGGCAACAGTCGCGCTATAATGCCATTATTGAGGACTAAATGATCCCTTTCCATGCCTATACTGCATGAGACTCCCAGTGCTTTTCAATTGGCCGGACAAACCCCCAAAATTGCCTCTTCCCATAATGCACCAGAACATCGCGCTCGTGACACAGTCAAGCTTCTGCAATGTGAGACACCCCAGTTCATCCGTCCTGACATGTAGCCAGCCAACAGTCCTGATCTAAACCGGTTGATTACCACATCTGTAGCATGATGCAGGAGCATGCGTATTGAGTATCAACCCGTGATACTGAAGAGTTGCAGCTGGGGCTTATTGGGACATGGTCTGAATTTCAGCACAGCATTGTGGACGATCAATGGTGAAAAGATCGGAAGCATGCGTCCATACAGAAGGTAGTCACTTTGAACATTCTGCACTTCACGTGGTAGTGTGGTGATATGTTTCAGATGTGGTGGGCAAGTTCACAGTCACGGTTACAGTCCGTTTTATTCTGAGATAACGCAAATAACCAAAGTATGTATTGGTAGTATTGTTGAAAATGACTTTTTGGATTTCCCAAGGTAAAGTGGCTACATCTGACAGGTGAGGTGGACAACTTTATAAGCTTTTGTCGTCAAATTTTCTCATGATTTCATATAACAAAAATCATTAAAATTTGTTAATTGTTAAGAGTTATCCAAAAAATTAAAAAGTGGATAGATTTTTTGGGACACCGTGTATATACTGTGTGATATGTGGTCTTATAATAACGAAAAAGAATTCAGTGGCTACAGAAATTACATCAATGAAGCCACAAAACAGCAGAGAAATGGCTCACAGTGTTTCATCATCTCTGTAGTGGATCACAGCGCGTTTCTCTCCTTCCTTCTCCTGTTGCTGAAACTCAAAATACTTCTCAAACACCGATGCAAAGCAGTTGCGTTTCAGCAGTCCGGCCTTCTTAATCACCTCTTCCGGATTGGCTGGCAAATTCTCGAGATCAAACAGCAGCGAGAAGCTGTATCCTGCAAATAAAATGCTGTGTGTGAACTGTGCAATCAATTAGTATAATCAGTAAAATAATTTTAAACTAGGAAACATAGGCAGTTGTATCGACATGCAGACCCACGCCGGCAACGGCTGCAGGTAACACAGCGGCGTATGGGTATGCGGAATAAGGACCATGGTCACTAGCAGCAACCGTGCGCCGTGACGGTTGTCGTAACCATGTCACCTTGACCTTTGACCTTTTGATCTCTGGGTCAATGCGTGCTGAGCGACTGCTATAGAGTATACGTGTGCCAAGTTTGGTGTTGATCGCTGAAGCCGTTTTCCTGCTAGAGTGCAGATAAACAGACACACCGACACACTGGCGGCTGCTATGCTGGTGTGGGCAACTAAAAGGTAGAGTTCAACGCCCCACCTCAGCGGCCTGCTGTGACCTTGACCTTTGACCTCTATATCTAATCAGGTCAAAATTGTCAAAGGTCTTCATGGGATATCATTGTAACAATATCTGCCCAGACAAACGGATGAACAAACGGACGGACGAATGAACAGGGCGGACGGACAGTCCAAAAACATACCTAATGCTTCACCGAACACTGTAGGGTGTCAAAACCATAAAAACAGCAATTGACAAGAATAAAAAGTCAAGCTTGTTAACACCTCATCTATATATATAAAGTTGCCGTGTCTGTCTGTGTGTTCCAGATTTTGCAAAAACGTGCAGACCGATTTCCATGAAACTTTGCACGGTTCATAGGGGTCATAGGTAGACTTGAATGGATAAAAACATCCGAAAGATTTCGACCCCTAATGTGTAAAATTTTGGAAACAGTGCAAAATTGCCCACGTTGAGACGGTCCCCGACGCAGGCTAACGTGCGCAATGGCTGCGGTCCGAGTTCACGCGCTGGCCTGTGCTAAAACAGTGGCACGTGCCAATCGGGAGCGGGCCTAGGGGCATGGCCAGTAGCCTTCCATGCGGAACATTCTCAAACGCTACCAAGGCACCGAAGGGTGTGGGGTGTGGGCCTACGGTCCGACTTCCCGGCCAGCCTTCGGCCGGGTAAGCCGCTAGTTTGAATTATTCGTAGTGAGTAAGTAAGTAAGTGGATTGTGAAATCGTAAACTAGGTTAGTCCATTCCAAAACATAATCGGCTGATTTACGACAGCTCCATACCATCCTCTGTTTTCGTCAAGAAACTTCCGTATTCTCTTTGAATCAGTGCGTCAGCACCATGCTGCTGCAGCTCCTTGTAGAACTTCAGCATTATAGACACCTAAACAAGCATGCGTTGTATACCCAGTGTAATTGGTATAAAAGTAAAAGGTGCTGTACTCCTTATAGTGTAGATGGGTTGCTCATCTGCCTGCCACTGAGTCCAAAGCTGTCCATGATACATGGTCAGTGTGATGCCAGACCCATGGTATGATTACTACCTATAATGCAGCTGGCTCTACCAATAGTTTGCCCATACATCTGATACATCTAGCCTATAAAATGTATTACTGGCCCACCATTGGCCAGACTAGTAATGGTCGCTGGCGTCTGTCGTCATCGTCTGTAACGCTCCATGGCAGGCCTGCAGGTGGCTTCACCCGCGCAGGCCAGGCAATGACATCATGCCGCCTCCAGTCTAATTATACCTCCACGGCTGCACGGCGGGCCAGTCGTGTTACGTCCCATTAGGGAGGCACCTTGTTAATACTAATGGTAAAGACAGTCTTTGTGATTCTAATGTGGCAGGAGAATGAACTTTGTTGTTCACATCAGTCACACTACCATTGTCATAGCATCATCACTGGCTCGTTTCAGCATGCTTACTTACTGTCTTGCTGCATTCATTTTTAGTCCTTTTTAATATTTAAATACGCTAATACTTCCTAAGTATTTAAATATTTAAATACCATAAAAAAAGTATTTAAATGCTTAAGAATTTGCAAGTTAAAGTTATCACTTATGCAAAAAACCATGACATACTATTATTATTTATAATTATTATTACTGTTACTTAACTGTAAACTGTTCCAGACTGCAGGGCCATTGACAGTAAAAATTTGATCACCAAAGGCGGTCTTTATGCACGGAACGTTCAGTTGGCCATACATGTCATATACACAGAGTAAAATTCCAAAATTAAAATTTATAAAATCGAAATTAATAAAATTCCACCTCTCTTTGTTATCAATCATTTAACAATCACATTATGGTCAAGCAACCAGAAAAAGAAAAGGTGATAAAACTGTGCTGCACATCTATAGAAACTAAATTTACAGCTATGACAAACATAAACAGCATTGCAAATTATTTACAAATTTTCTGTTACTAAATACTACCTTAAAGTATCCAAAAACCGCATCAAATACCTGTCAATTGGAAGTATTTACATACTTATACTTAGAGCTTTGGACTTCCGATCAACAGATCGTGGGTTCAAATCCTATACTCAGGCCAAAAGCTGCATAACAACCTTAGGCAAGTTGTTCACACCTATGTGCCTCTGTCACCAAGCAGTATAACTTGGTACCGGCCAAGGGGCTGTGATGCTCTGCGGCTGGAAAGCTAACCGCAGGCCTGGCGGAAAGTAACTGCAGCCTACCGCCGGGTAAATGACTTATAGTCACCTGCGGGCTGACTGCCTGTACAGCGGGATCAGCTCTGGGCCCAACGCTCGATAACGACTATGGGAAGCCTTTACCTTTACCTTTTTTACTTAACAACACTGCACAAACTTTGTACCAGCACTGTGTAACTGGGCTCATGTACTAATATCCTATGCTGCCACTGTGCTCCAGCGTGCATTCACTGTAGCAAATCGGGCGATCCTGTAGACCTACTTGAGATGCTCTGCCTCTGGCATAAGCTCTGACCAGCATTACAGCAGTCTGAAGATTAACAGATATTTTTCACAATCTTGTATACATATATTGTTTAATTTCTACTTCTGCCATGTAATGTTCGGTAAATACAGACCTAGGAAATGGAAAAAGAACAAGATCAAACTGCTACGTACTCGAACTTTGGTCTTGTCACCATCTGGATTGCTGATGTGATACAGAACCCCATCAAAATCTACAATCAGTACACAAATTAATAACAAAATGAACAAAATTAACAATGCAAAAATATTACTACAAACGTTTAACAAGACGCAGTTGGAGACGGCAGACTTCGCCCCAGTACTGCCATCTGGCGAACTCAACCAAACAACGTTGTCTGATGTCCAAGTGGTGCCGCCAGAAGAACTCAACGACGTCATTGCTTCTGGCCTATTCAGTCCACTGCATGAAAACATGTTGCCATTCACAAAACCGGAAGTACGCAGTGTATCACACTACTGTCAGAGGATGACCGAGCCACGGTCACAAGTAACAACTAACAAGGACAGGAAATTTCATGAAATTTGGTTTGTGTGGTTTTTGATATATGCAAGGGGACAGACAAACAAACCGACTAACAGACAGGCATGCTGACTGCAATATTTCAATATTTCGCACGCCTACCGGGGACGAAGTTAAAACAAGACTTTAAAATAGCAAATGAATCATCAGTTACACATTTTTAGCTTGAGGGAATCATGCTAAATGTCATGTAAAGTAAGTAAGCTACTAGCTTACACTGACAAGTAAGCTGTATATTTTGACTTAAAAATAAAAAAGGCAAAATATCCTCTTTGACAGGTTAGTTAGTTGATTTTAGTTCAATCTCGCGTTTCAAGCTTGATATCGAATCTGTTGATTTTACTAAGTTCTTGAAATCAATTTAGCACTATCTCCATTTTGCTTTCCGTGTGTATTTGTGTACATGTATTTGTGCATTCGTTCATCGTTCATTTTACATTTTCTTATTGTTTCATTTTTGTTTATATGTAATTGTACCTTTATGCAACTCTGTAATGTAATTGTAAACTGTCACTGTGTATATGCGTGTATTAGCCTTTACTAATAGTAACCACTTTTTTATTTTTATTTTATTATATATTTTTTATTGGGCGGCTGTAAGAGCTGTTTAGCTTTGTTCGTCCTGTTCCATTGTTCTTTTCAATTGTTATGCTTTATGGTTTCTATGGAACAAATAAAGATAGATAGATAGATAGAAACGTACAGATTATCGTGGCATGAGTAAGTGCTTCAAGTCATTCCTGTAATTTTTAAAATGACAGGAACGAATAGAAATGTTTTTAATTGTCTTTTGAAGGAAACCAGGAAAGTAGCTGTAGTGACACTGGTTGGAAGACTGTTCCATGCACAGCCGTCACATGGAAAGATCGGTCACTGATGGTTCGGAGTCGCGTTCTAGGTATGATCGGGTGCTGTTGAGAGCCGAACCGTAGTTGTCGCAATCGACAGGTGCATAAACAGGGAGCTCATCTCCTTTTCCTGTGCTTTAAGACCACAGGTGGATGGTTTGCCTGGAAATGGAACACGCCTATACTTAAACAAGTAAATAAGAAAGGAAGTAAATAAGGAAAGTAGTAAGTAAGTAAAGTGATTTATATAGTGCCAGAATCAACAAATGAATCGGCGCACATTACAGCCCGCAGCACACAAAACCTGACAGTTATTGCTGTGACTTTCACTTCAAGACTATTTTGTATGCATTGTGTATTAGTAACTATAGCACGTTAAGGCACCTCATAAATCAAACAGTTATTATTAGTTTTTTTAACGAAAAACTTACCTGCGACTGTTACATCGACAACTTCGGCCTTTCCTCTACAATACACAACCCATTCAAAAGTTACTTATCACGTAGTGTTACGGACATTCACACAAACTCTTAATAAATCTGAGCAATTAACTGCAGATAAGAAAGGCATAAAAATGTATTTCTTGTTTATCACTAACAGCACACTTCTACGCGACTCTTTATTGAACGATGACATGTATCGATCTGGCACTTCCTTCCTACTTCCTTAATCTCATTATTTTCCGTGAAATTATTACTTGTTTACCCACCGAAACACTACCAAAATAAACCCTTTTCTTTAGTTTAGACAGCTGAATGCACGATCAGTGATATCATTCTTCTATGTCAGTATGAGACTGTGCCAGAAAACTTACCTGGCTTACCCCGGCACAGCATGGCATGATGCACAAACCCTGTGCAAAAAATCAGTTCCGCTGAATATGCCACCGGCCCCACCGGCTCCACTGGTGCTCTCAACCGGCCGGTGGAGAGCGCCGGACGTCCCACCGGCGCTGTCTCCACCGGCTCTACCGGACTCCAGCGCCAGGATGTAAGCAAAAATGCAGTGTTACACAAATTATAGAAGGCCTAATCATACAGAATAAAAATCACAGTGCCAAACACAAGTCAATCCTATGTAATATACCGGCCAATTCTGTACAAACACAACGTTGTTACTTCATAAAACAAGCTAACTTCTGACTCGAGCATTCTTGAATTTGTGCGCTATACAAATTTTGTAATAATAATATGTAATCGTTACGTTAAATTTATCGTTAAAACTTACCGGTAAATTTTTCGCGTCACCCGCCTGGCAAACATGTTCCACGTGATCCGCGCGGCGGGCAAAAGTCAATAATTAGCACACATCAAATGTATTGCCCACTCCGCCGGTGATTATGTATCGGAGTGGTCCATGTGACTTAAAAAAACTAAGGATGAACTTATGCTAAATAT
>Ga0209780_1001738_pt1 | contig 14754 bp, 15 predicted proteins | sample WorMetexBAHAMAS2_FD_187384 | JGI IMG/M metagenome (GOLD analysis project Ga0209780, IMG submission 187384) | Marine gutless worms symbiont microbial communities from Max Planck institute for Marine Microbiology, Germany - Inanidrilus exumae... | ecosystem: Host-associated > Annelida > Digestive... | reverse complement strand
TGAGAATAAACGCTCCACAGCGGCACTTGCAGGCAACCCAGTATTTAGTGCTACAAACAACTGTTTGATGTGTGGATAACAGTTGACAGATGTAATCTCTGACGAACTGTCATCCAGGTATCTGTCGACTTCGGAACCTGCATCCTCTCCGACGGTCTCAATCCTGTTCTTCCTGGCAGCAGTAATCCAGGCGAAGAAGTCTGAAGACCCACGACTGTCTCCTTCTGTTGCAGCAAGTGAGCTGCTGGTCTGGGCTGCCTGAGCTGTTGTGGTACTAGCAAGATCCCGAACGCGTCTCTTCAACTTTTCAATTAGTGCAGCCTTCTCAGCGTCACCCACTATCCAATCCAGCTTAAATTTTGGATGAACCACTGCTGCCAGCTGGGCATCTTCCTTCGTCAGCAATGGTTCAAATCGCTTGTTGATGTCATCTTTCAGTGCGACAACCAGTGGTCTGCAAAGCACCAGCCCATTCTGCTGACGCTGCTACAAATCATCCATCTGTTGTTTGAGAATGCTAATGGTTGGAAGGAGGTATCCCAGACCAACAGCTTTGTCACCCTGCAAAACATCCAGCGCACAACACACTGGCCGCATAACCTCAACGTACTCCGATATGAATGTTTTCTGGAGTCCCTGCAGTCGTTTTATGTCCAGATCATCACAGAGCTTGTCAAAATTGGCCTCTGATTCAGTGGTAGACAGCAAGCTTTTGATTTTTGACACTGCATCAATAATCGAGTTCCATCGCGTGTCCCTGGAGTAGGCAGGAGAGTTCCATCAGTACTTTTGATTTTTTGTGCTGCCAGCGTTGACCTGTTCTGCTTATTCCAGATTGCTGTTAGTTTAGCGAAAGTCTGCACTGATGCTTTCTTCAATGTTGCGCCATCAAACTTAGTTGAATCAACAGCAGCAACTAAGTTGAGTGCATGACAAGCACATTTCCAATGAGGTGGCAGTCTGTACAACACCTGATCATCATCCATATTCGCAACATTTTGAGGATTTAGAACATCATCGAGTACCTGATATTCCATGTCTTCTTCTTCTTCGGTGAATTCTGGTGCATCTTCTAGCCCAAAGTGACAGTGTATGTGTAATGTTGAGTTTTTTGACCGGTTGATTGGGTGACAGGAACAGCATAAAACCTGCTCCTAAATGTCTTTTGCAGATGTAGCCTAATCTGCACGAACTCTGGAAAATACAACTGCTTAAATTGATACTGATTGTAATAATAGTTTATCTGTATGTATTGTGTTTATTCAGTATGTACTTTTCAAATGCAATTTTTCGTACAGTTGTGTAGCAATTGACAAGATTACAACTGACACAGCATGTCATGTAGTGCCTCTGCAATAGCTGAGCTTTTTGTTCTAATCACTGGTTGTTTGGCTGTATGTTCACGCATAGGTACCAGCAGCATGGCTGTCCCTGTTCGACGTCATGTTTATTCTGCTGCTGCTGCCTGTTCTGGATCGTGTCATTTATCCGCTGCTGGACCGGCTTGGCATCAGCCCATCACTGCGTGTCCGCATGCTCACTGGCATGGTCATCTCAGTGCTTGCGATGCTTGTTGCTGGCTGCGTTGAGAAAAACAGATTGGACATCTACTGGAGCAATGGAACAAATCACACACACTGGCAGATGATAGGTACAGTATGTCTCATCGTTTCTGCAGTGACTGGCTGAGCATAAAATTTTTGTACATTACGTCTTGGCCTGTGTGGCTTAACGGTAGAGCGTTCGCTCATGATCCTAAAGGTCGCGAGTTCGAACCTCGGCCGGTCCACTTCCAGGTAACAGCTATGGGCATGCTGCTCACACGCATGTGCCTCTGTCACCAAGCAGTATAATTTGGTACCAGTCGATGTACGGTGACGCTTTTCGGCTGGGAAGGTAACCGCAGGCCTGGCAGAAAGTAATGGCAGCCTACTGCCGGGTGGATGGCTTTAAGTCACCTGTGGGCTGACCCCTTGTACACTGGGATCAGCTCCGGGCCCAACACTTGGTAACGAATATGGGACAACTTTACCTTTTTACATAGCAATAAGTTATATATTTATTCGGTTGATTTATATATATATTATATTACCTTCCACTGCAGCGTTAATGTGATGTGGTACAGTTGTACTGATGCACATTCGGTATTGAGTCAAATAAATAAGTAAGTATGTAAATTTATAGGTGTATTGTAGCCATGAGGCTAGATTGATTTAGAGTGACACATGGCCAAGGCAATCAGTGCTGTTGTCATGTTGTCATTGCTGCGGCAAAGGACTTTTACTCATGTGTGTAGAATACAGATCAGAGCGTGAAGATATATAATAAATGACCAGTTTTGAAATTGGTGATATTTGTAAATTATTAAAACAAAAAATGGCTTCAGTTTCTCTCTTTGTAAAAGCTTGACCCTGACCATGTCCCTTTTAGGGGTGGTTTGTCATCCATAGGCTAGGATTTGAGACAGTCTACCTGTATGCAAAATTTGATGATTCTAGCTTAAACAGTTGCAGAGATGTCATTGGGGCCCCAAAATTTGAAGTGGGTCACGTGACCCTGACCACGCCCATTTTAAGGTCATTTATAATTAGTTTGCTGGAACTTGACATATTCTGCCTGTGTACGAAATTTGACCATTTTCCATAGATACGGTCGGTGCCCACAAAATATAAATGGTTCACTTGACCTGATTACGCCCCTTTTGGGGATGATTTGTCATCCAATGGCTAGCACTTGCTATGATCAACCTACCTACCAAATTTGAATTCTCTATCTCCAGCCACTAGGAAGATATGAAAGGCGATACAAATATCGAAAATGGGTTGGTTTGGGTTAGTTAGTCACTCAAGGTCACTTAAAATAGTGCCATTTGATACAGCGCATATGAGTTCCTATTAGCATTCCATAGTAACTGTGTCCCTGTCTTGCACTGTTTTTGAGACAGAGCGAGATATTGGTCGAAAATCACCAATTTGAACCTACCCCACCTCTATTTGGCAGCCTCATTGAGGGTGACCCCGTGGGAATTTCGCCGAGATCTTTGGCGTCAGAAAAGTAGTCCCTGGCTATCATATAGCATTGTTTGCATGATCCTGCATTTGGGCATTTTGGTACAGTGCTGGCTTGTGACAGAGAGACGGACAGATGGACGGATGGGCACACGACGACAGCATATACCACACTAGCATAGCCATTCCGTTCCGTTCCGTTCCTGATGGCCATCAACCATCTTGGATTATTGTAATTCAAGATTTTAACGGGGTTAATATGGCCAAGAAGCATTATCATGCCATATTTCTTTGCAATCAGTCACAGCATTGCTGAGTTTTCTCGATTTAATGGCTTTCAATATGATGGTCATCCACAATCTTAGATTTCTAAAAATTCGAAATTTTAATGGCCAGTAGGGTTAATAGGATCAGTGTGTATCATCATACCAAATTTTGTGGCGATAGGTCAAACCATTGCTGAGATATAACGATTTAACTGTTTTTAAAATGGCAGTATCGGCCATCATGTATTTTTAAAAGTTCGAAATTTTACCTGTCGGTATGGTTTGGAGAGTCAGTATGCTTCACCATGCCGAATGTCATGCCGATTTGTCAAACGTTGCAGAGATATGGTCGTTTACAGAGATATGGTCGTTTTTAGATTTTTCATGATGGCGGCCATCCGCCATCTTGGATTTGTTTTATGTGGTGTGGACCATCCATGAAGAGTATTTGGTGGTCTTTGTCGTTGTGCAAAATTTGGTTAGAATCGATGCTGTAGTTTTGATAATATGCAAGTTTTAATATTTTGTGCATGAGGCTTGCAAATAGTTATTCACACCCCCAAAATAAGGGTAACCCCTAACATAGGGTGCAGTATTAACACGATCCCCAGAAGGCACTTTGTTGCATGGAAACACGTTGTATGATGTGTAGATCATCAAAATCGGTCCACTGGTGCGGGCTCGGCATGAGCCGAAGAATGAAACAAAAAATGAAAAAAAAACGTATACTAAAAATATCAGCTGTTCGCTGAGACCACCCAAGTGTTTGCAGCGGCACGTGGATTTGCATGTGGTTATACCCACGATGTAGTTATATATTCCAAGTTTCATTGAAATCTATTCAGGGGTTTCAGAGCCCCACGGGGTCGAAATATGCCCTTTTTCATTCCTTTGGCTATGGACTTTTGCAACAGCTTGTACTAACATACAAGCCGGTGATTTGAAAATATGCCCGCGTGTTGGCAGCAGTTTCAACTAGTCTGATGTTTAGTTACACCGTTTGTGTTCCACAGTCAGCTGACCAGATGGGAACTGTACAGACACCATTGGGGGCAAAGCCTACATCCCACAGAAAGCCGTGATCTTGCTATCCTGCAAGTTTTGCAGTTTTTTTTTTGCAAATTCGTCAGCAAAATCAGGTAGTTATTCCAAAATCAGTTCAAAACGTGCTGTTGTCAGAACAATTTCCACAGTTGCGCTTTTACCATCTCTGAATGCAGTGGAGGATTTAAGACTGATTTATTCAATTCATGTAAGTAAATTGGTTTAGTCATATCACTGTGTCTTCCTGCTTTGTTTTTCTGTCATTTTCCAGGTGACCCTTGGTTGGCAAATTCTCGTTGGTTTTCTTCCTCCAGTTGTTCCTGAGGAGAACGTCTGGAGATGTTGGCATAGGTTTTTGTGGCTGTATCCCTTTTCATGTCACCCGACGAAGGGAAAATTACTGTCCAGTCACTGAAGGGAACCCAAGGCACTAACCCAACCAGAGAAACTCACCCGCTTACTTCATCCATTCTTGATCCATTGCGGGATTTATTAGGGAAGGGGCTTTGCTGCATTACTATCTGAAGTACTTAAGTTAGTTGACTCAGCTGCAGTTACCTGTCTCCGTACCGGTACCATCAGTGCTGTCACATGTTGCAGAGTGCAGATCATTGTTGACAACACTAAGAAAAACATAATTAGATATAATAAAAAATATTCTGCAAAGTTTTGCTTGTAACTGTTTTGGTGTATAGTGTTAATATGCCCATCAAATTAATTATCTGCAGGTTCGACATATTACGAGGCTGCGCATATGAGTGTTCTGTATCAGATTCCACAGTACGCACTTGTGGCAATGGGTGAACTGTTCACGAGCATTGCTGGTGAGTACTGCTTATGAAGATTCTAGGATTTGTCTGTAATGCTGTTTGGTCTTGCAGCACAACATGCAGTTTTTAGGCCTGTACTGAATTCTGTTTTATTTTTGCACCGTTTGATACAGAAATGCAATTTTTCTGTAATAACAGATATTTCGCTTGTAAGTAAAAATGCACGGAAAATGTGCTTTAAGCACTGGGCTATCGTCGATGCATTTTGCACATTGATGGATACTGGATACTAGCAGATATTTTCATGTGCTGATGATACATTAAAAACTGGCCCGTTTACGGTAGAAAAGCAAGGCAAATGAGTTTGTTGCTGTCAGACAGAAAGTTTGTCAGGTGATATGCATGAAAGACTGTTGATTGTCACAGGATGACCACTCTCCAGGCACTCTCACTGCATGCATGCCTACCCATGCTACATTAACCACATCGCCATTGCTACTGGTACACTATAAATGCTAGTGCATATTGTACAAAAAAGTTCATGATGATTTGCCATACAGAAAATCCTTAACACAGATGATATAAGGCCTTCTGCAGTCTACCAAACGTTCTAGCCCCGAGTACGATCATAGCAATAAGCAGTTCCCTGACAAGATTGATTCCCTGACAGCAGTTTCATTCTCTGACATTTCCAGGTTGTCTAGTTATGTAGTCACTCTGGTTTCAACATTGCCAAGTGTTGAAATTGTTTGCTTATGTAAGTAGTATTTGAGTTTTCTTTTACAGTGAGAAAATACTTGGTATGGAGACGGTATAGTTAACAGCACTGAGGAGACCTCTTGCGTCTTACCTTAATCCAAATGCACTGGTCGCCATCAACAAGGGCATACAGGCAGTCAGACTATGCTCCAACAATATCCTCCAGTTCTTAACTGGTAGTGCTGGCTGACACATGTTGACCTGTATAATGGTTGTAAAACGTGTAGTTATTAAACTCATTCAGTTGTATTTGTAATACAATCAGTGTACCAAGTATATCCAACGGTGGCCCAGAAGTGTAATCCACTTAGTAAACTGTCGTTCTCCATGATTAATTGAATGCATCATAGCTGGAATCTTATAAGTCTGCATAATGACAGTGTGTATGTTGAATTATGATGGCTGATTTTAATGAGTATATAACGAATGCTTCCCAAACCAGAGATAAAAATAGTGCAACGTTTGTATTGTTGTCATTGGCATCGTATCACATAGTGATCAATATGTCAATGTCTTGCAAAGACATAAGTGCACCTAAAGCCACAGTGGTGCATAGTAGCGTACATATGCCGTAAAGTTATTCATCATTATTACAACACGTTAGTGTTTGGTTTTATACAGGACTTGAGCTGGCCTATATCTATGCGCCGCGGTCAATGCAAGGCATCATCATGGCACTCTACTGGTTTTCGCAAGGCGTCGGTTCTCTGCTCGGTTCAGCCACCATCATGTGGTTTGAAGGCATCTGGTTTACAGCATTTAATTACGGCAACATCAACTGTCCGACATATGAACAGGCCCGCAAGATTTGTCACCTTGACTACTACTTCTACTTTGTTGGTGGTCTGCAGGTGCTTGGTATTGTGATGTTTGTGGTGGTGACTTGGGGCCTTGGTATTGGTCGACCAGTGCCACTACGTATACAGAGGCGAGGCCACACACTGGTGCGTCCATCTGACAGTCCTGCTAGGTCTGGCAATTCCAGCAACCCTGTTGATATGTCAAGAATACCATATGCTCACCTTCGAGCCATTAATAATAGCCAGTCTCCTGAAACATGAGACATATTGTTGGCTTATGCACAGAGCTGTGCAAACTGCTGATGCTGTTGTAGTCATTGTTGTCCACGAATTCCAGTTTTCTAACAGCAGATGTGGAATAAATATCTCCAGAGAAGCCACCTCACCTGGGGTGTTAAATGGAAACAGTATGGAGAAGCTGCGATTTCGCATGCAGCTGTACTTTATAACCAGTTTAAGAGACAAGAAAACTAATAGCACTAGTAGTAACTTCCAGTCTCTGTTTCACATTCATGCTAGTTTTAAATTTTGTAGTATAAACAGTGCCACGGATACTGTTAAACATCTATACTGTTTTACTGTGATTATCAATGGTGCTGTTGATGACATTGAATATTCTCGACCTTTGTTATGCGTGACTTGCAAATAACGTAAATCATATGAAACAATAGGTCACATTGGGAATGCTCACTGGTAGCACTTCCAGTGCTCATACTCCTGGCGCGCTATTCACAAAAGTTCGTACACCAGTTTCTGTGCGTAAAGTTTGCGTATGCAAATTCTTACATGCATAACGCTATTCAAAAACTTTCTTACGTACGAAAACGCGTAAATTTGTGTAAATATATACACGATTTGACCTGTCGTACGACGGAAAATATTCGTAAATATAGCAAATCCGTGAGGTTGGTTACCTTGCTGTTCGGTTTTAGAATCACAGCAGAAATTTGCTTACGGTGGCCTCTGTAAAATGTAAAATTGTAAATAGAAGAATTGCATCCTAGATTACGTCAGAATTTACATGGAAAGATATTAAATATCATGCAACGTACGACTGTTTTTCAGGTCGACTCCTGCGAGTCGACCTAATATAGTGGGTCTCAGATGTCCGTCCGCCCGTCCGTCCACAAAACGTTTCTTCGATTTCAATTAAATTTGCTATGTAGGTGGAGGTCGACGAGTGATGCATGACAGTATGCAGTATGACCCGATCCAAGGTCAAGGTCACGAGCCACTGAAAGTCGGAAATTCGGCCATTTTCAATGGCTATCTCCTCCCCCATTTATAATGGGGGCTGGCAAATGACCACGGATTCTTACATTAGGGGGTAATGCCTAAAGCTTAGGATTTTTAATTTTTGTCGTAGTTTTTGTGTCACTTGACTTTGAAGTTGGCAGTAAGTAGGAGTCGACCGTCAGTCTCGTATGGGGCTAATTTTCAGTATAATTTCAAAATAAACATTACAATCCATCAGATGGTCAAATTGGCACATTCTTTAATATTTTAGAAATAAATTGAAAAAACACGCTATACTTAGCTACTTAATGAACAGGCCCAATGCGCCCAGGAATAGACATTCTATAAACAGAATACAATCATTGCTGGCTGCACATATGTAAGAGTCCCTAATCTTATGAACTGATAGTGAATAGCATGTACAAAAAATCGTAAAACTTGCAAAATTTTTGCATATGTATGCATATAATAGTGAATAGCACCCCTGGTCTCAAGGATGTGCTATGCAACAGACTGATGTCAGCTCATATTGGTAGAACAGTATATCTGTCAGACCAAACAGTGTCATGTTACCTAAGTGCTTTAATGATGACCAGTGATGTACTTTGTAACAGTGGCTGGTCCATCGTGCTACTTCTGTACGATCTGTTTGCTATAGCTTAGTTTTTCTCATTTGCTGGCAAAGTTTTAACTCTGTGGACCAGCAATCGCAGATAAAAGCCAAGTTCTACATGTTTATTTGTGTATTACATTGTTAGCAATATTTGATGTTCAACAATGCAACACTGTACAAGTGCACTGTAGATATTTTTGATAGTTATTTTATCAGCGTCAATATATCGGTGTGTCTACTTTTAGTGCTTTGGTTTTGTTTTCATAACTTTTGCAATGTTCTGTTTGTGACATTTTAAGTTATTTTATTTTTGCCTTCATATACATTGATGACTTATTATCTCTTGAGAGTATAAGTGAGCAATAGCATTAGCATGAGAAATCAGGAAATGTACAATTCTACTGAAGAAGGCTGCATATGGGCTGTTAATTGCAACCAGTTTTATGCTAATTTTATGCCAGTGCCCATTTTATATTTCTTTTGTAATGTACACGATAGTAAAATTACCGTGTGATTTTAAAAATTTCAAGAGTAGACTTGCGGACACGTCATTGTGTTTGATGTGCCTTGATTAAGGTTGATCTGTGGTTTGTGTATGTGCTCATGACTGCTTGTTTATAACGGACCATATTGTATTATGCATGTCATCACGTGATGTCACACGAACAGTGGACGTATTTGAGAGAATATATTTGATCATGTTATCATCATTATTTTCTACATCAGAGTGTACACGGAAGCAGCATACATTTACTGCAAAACACCTACATTTCACATGCGTCATATGTTCTCGATATGACTAGAATTGCGAAATTAAATACACACGAATTTCTGGAATTTGCCCATTACCATAACTTTATCTGCATACAATATCAAATCCTTGAAAATACATCAGATTAAAAGATAGCGAATTTTCTAAGAAAATCGCGAAATTAAGATGCAGCGAAAACAGTGTTTTGCAGTATACTGCTCAAAGACAGTTAACTCACACAGTGACTGCAGCCTGTCATTACGTTAATTGTCATATGGTCTGTAAACAGTTATGCAATGTATGTGCTATGTGCATCGAAAACGTTGTATAATGTCAATATTTTTTGTATATATTACTGATAGTATGCAAATAAAATTATGAAAAGGTAGACGGAATGGCAACCAGAGTATCAGCACATGTGCATTGTCTGTCAAAAAATATCACGCAGCGTTTTTAGCAACTGAGCAAGAATTGCCAGATTTTAACAATTTTTGGCAAAACAACAAAAACTGGTTTATTTTTCCACCTCACTAGACTTGGTGTTTCTGCACTACTTGGCAAAACAAAACATGGAAATTGCGTCTTATTGCTCAAATGCTGTATGCTGCGTTGCCAAAGGACACAGTACATTCAAATTCACAGTTGAACGATTCACAGCTATACCACCCTTCATTAGCTGAACGAGTGATTGCCTGCATGAAACAGGAAGTGATGAAGGGAGTATAGTATCTAGCCATTTTAAGCATATGCTCAACATTCACCGACTGTGTTATGGGGTCAGATACTGTGTTAAGAATGGGAGATGATCTTTGTTGAACATTACATGCATGTCGGTGGACAGTATTGCTGTGATATCATACTATCTCATATGTTAGCTGCTATCAAACACTTTGTAGGTTGCAATTTTGTCTTTCAGCAGGACAGCATACTGGCAAACTGGGTATGTACCACAGTCCAGCTGCTGCACTGCAAACTGATTTATCCTAAGCTATAGCAGGTAATCGGGTCGTAAGTTATAGCTCCGAAGAAATTAAATAATGACTGGTCGAAGCCTGGCAAAGCAGTAATACAACACAGGTGAACAATGCAATTTCCATGTTTTGCCAAGTACTGCCGAAGCATTATCAGGTGAGGTGGGAAAATAAGGGTTGAGGTTAATATATCGCTGTCCTTCGTTCATTGGATAGGGATAGCTCTCCACCCCTGACCTTTTGTCTCTGATATAGCAATATTTGTGCTGAAAGGGGGCCTTAAACTCCAACTAACTAACTATTAACATCAGACAATGGTTGGAGCTAAAAATGTCAGGGTGGTTTTTGTGACACTGTGTAGATTACAGATGATAAACGTATTGTGAACATCACTCGTAGCACTTTAACGTTGGCTGAACTTGAAGTAATAATTCTGGTGAAGATACTGAAAAATGTACTGTTCTGTTTCTGCATTTATTGCATACATTTAAATTTAATTATACTCATGTTGATTTATGCAATTCTTGTATGTGGTGGAAGTCTATGCAAAAAGTTCTGTGTAGGTTATAAAAGGCAATATTCTTTTAACAAAATATCTGTACTTTTACAAATACTTGTATGATTATTAATTGGCACAAAACGCCAATACTATACACGTGTAGTTTATCAACATCAGTAATTAACGCACACAGTGTTGCGTGGTGATGCTGCAGTAGGGTGTTGGACTTGTGACTGACAGGTCGCGGGTTTAATTCCCAGTGGGTCCGCTTTCACGCAACATAGGTCAACTCAGCTTGCATCCCTCTGGGGTCGTTAAATCGAGTACCGGCTTCGGCTGGGGGTAAAGGCGGGATTCTGACCTCTGTTGGGTGGCAGGTAACACTGTGTGATCCCATGTGGCATGTGAGTTTCCCATAGCGGTGAGACATAAGTTATTGCTAATTGCTATGCACTGTTTACGTTACTTGACATACACTGTTTCCAGGTATATTTGGTTGGCTGTGGAGTGGACATTATTGATGTCCAGCCGTGTCAGTGCACTGAACACTCACTTCAATTATTGACATGATACACAAGAAAACACTTCACATTAACATACAGCAACGGTCCATTCGTGTGTCTAGGCATTAAAAGAAGTCTTGAGCTTTGGCTCGTTTTGGCAGGTTCAATAAATTGTCCGTCAATGATTCGCTGTTGGTTTCTCGGCGTTTTGACGCTGATCGGCCTGTTGGAGTTTTTGCTGACTGTGTTGGCGTACGGCTTGGTGAAGGTGTCGCAACCGTCGGTGTTTTACTGCCCGGCGTTCTGTCTGAAGGACTCGGTGTGTACGAAGCTTTGAGTGCCTGGTCTGTGCTCGTCCGAATGCCAAGTTTCTTGCTCGCAAGACTCTGAGCAGCAGGAGACAGGAACTGCAGTCGATCTGTCTTTGATGAACCGAATTTCGGTGACGGACTGTAAACATAAACAATAGCATTAATTAATTATGTGTTATGCTAGAAATGAACCAGGACTATTATCATACAGTGGCAATGGTCACTTAGCAGATACCAGATAACTAGCAAAAGACTAAGCACATAAATTCAGATACTGCTATAAAGCAGCATAGAGACAGATCACTTACAAGCATAAATAATTAAAAATGCTGCTTCTACTACTATCAGTTTACTGTTATTATGCAACAGCACGGAACAGCTTTGCAAAATATGACACTATTATAGGCTTTCTGTCCATCTGTCACATACTGACTAAAACGACTGGCTATACAGTTGTGCAGTTATCACAGCCCAGAGACCCTAGTTTTCTAACGCCAAATATCCCATCTTGCAGAATCCACTGCAGCACCATCTGTTTGCAATAGCATAAGCTGCTTGTATAATCAGCCTAGTTAGGCGAGTTTGCACTAAAGCATTTCTGGAGCTTACTTTTTGGAATGCCCTTCCTATTAACCAACTATGAGTGTCAAAACACTGAAGGGGACAAAGTTCTTCAAAAACTGGTGAATACTGTTCAAATGCCATTAGAATACAAGACTGCTAGGACTATGGTTGGCAATGCATGCAAACAGAATAAGAAATGTGAGGAGAGACAAGATTTCACCACTTGGTATTATGAATACAGATTTAGATGACAAAACTGTATGTAATACTACTCCATATTACAAAGACGCAGGAATCCAAACCTTGACAATGATGCAGTGGCGTGCTTCAGAGCCACTTCTTTTTTGTCTCGATGAGCTCTACTGGCTTTCTCTGCAAGTTCGTGGAGGAGTCGTTCTCGCCGCGGCACTTCGGGTATTTTAAACACTGGTCCTCGGCCACTGGGAACAACGGGCGTGTCAGAGCCATCGAGACGGAATGGTGTTCCTTCGATTTCACCCCACGTCATGAGCGGAGATGCATCAACACCTGGTACATACACACATGCAGAATGGACTTAATTATTTAGCATTACGGCATAGACCGTGAAAACAACGGGAGCACAGCTATTCCAATACAACTACTATCAACGTCGTCCAAAGGAATCTGACAGCCAGCGACCGAATATGACCACACACAAGTTATTGGTGTTACACTCATTAAAAACCTATCCATGGATAACCGCATCAATGTCATCAACAAATCTGTCCATCATCATATCGATGCATTGCGGCATATCCGTTCCTCCATATATCTGAAGACATAGCCAAAATGGTAGCCTGTGTGCTTGTTGGCTCTCGCCTCGACTATACAAACTCTGTTTTATACGGTACCACTCAGAAAAACATATATAAACTCCAGAAAGCACCGAACCTCTTTGCACATGCAAAACATACTAGTTCCTTTCAGTCCAGTTACCGCATGTTGGCGGCGTGGCGTAGTGGTAACGGCGTTGGTCTTATCAACGAAGTTACTCTACGTCAAGCCCGGTTAGTACTGGGATGGGTGACATGTCCGGGTTCGACTCCCGGAGGCGGCACTTTATTTCGGTATGTAACCAGCCAACCAGGTCGACTCAGCCTTTCATCCTTTCGAGGTCGATTAACTTGAGTAGTAAGCTGTAATCGGATGTGTGTTTCCTCGCACGGGCGGCGCCATCTGGTGAAGGCCTGATGTGGTTGATCGGAGCGGTGGTGTGTTTGCTAGCTGCATGCAGCGGGTCCAATTGTACGTTAATGCGTGCAATGGATGGCCGCAATTTGCGCTGCTGCACCACTGGCTCTTGCCAATCAACTGCCACTTCCTACGATTGTACAGCGCGGCTGGTCGTAGCGCTATAGAAGAATCCGACCTTTACCTTTTTAGTTACATACTCTTCTTCAACAGCTCACTTTCCACACTTCATTCGTCTCAGTAAGCTTATCTACATTCAGCCTTGCGAGCTGATCATTGTACTCATTCTCTCAAGTTATCAAACACCAATCTGCTCTCCGTTCCATTCGTCCACACTTCATTGGTGCCCGCAGTTTCAGCGTTGCTGCTCCTAAAATCTGAAACTTTCAACCTCCAGCTCCTTGAACGTGCACCAGTCTGAACACTTTCTGTCATCATCTTAAGACCCACTATTGGCAGCAGGCCTTCCAACCCACTTAGCATCTATCTTTCTTCTTTCACTTCAGCTTCAGCTTCAATACTTACTTGATGTATAATAATAATGTAATACATGCAAATATATTACATAACATGGACAAATTTGCTTGCAATTTGCAATGTGTGAAGAGAGGCACAATCTTAATGTATCCAAGTTTTTTGTTGTTTGGTGCTGAAAACATAACCATAGCAATACAAACCGCAGATATTAGCACTCCTGATCACCTCAATTGAGATCATAACTTTTTTGGACTAACCTTTGACTTTTATGAGTTATTATGATGTACACACTCAAATGATCAAATGCTACAATAGAAACATTTGCAGCAAAGGATAGTTTAGGATGAAACTGTTCATAATGCATACATGGAATGTCTGTAAGTGTCCTTATATGTGATAATATGAACAACTGTTGATTTTTGTCTTAATGAACAACAACAACCACCGTTTTGTGCCATTATAAAGGCCCAACCTGTGTTACATGGACTCACAGTTAACAACAGGAGGATTCCGTTGGAGCAAAGTTTTACTGCCTGCATGCCCTTGCTGACGCTAACTAGCGCATTGAAATTAAGGAAAAGATGCTAGATTTGTCAATGGTAGTTAGTTAGTTGGAGTTTAACGTCCCTTTTCCGCACAAATATGGCTATATCAGAGACAAGATGAAAGGTCAGATGGAGAGATATCCCTACCCAGGTTTAGTCGCCTCCTACGGCATCCTGCCTGGAAACAGAATGGGACTATTCTGGTAGAATGGGAAGGGATGGAAAGGCAAGAAAATAGAAGGAGCAAGAAAGGGAAAAAGAGAAAAGTAAAAGATACCAAAAGATAGAGTAGAAGGCGGGGAAGTGGGGTAGTGAAGGGATACATACATACATACATACATACATAAGAGTTATTTGTATAGCGCATATAAATTCAAAAGAGTCACTATGCGCTTCGGTCGCCAAACAAGTAAGTTTTCAGAGAT
>Ga0209780_1001737_pt1 | contig 14758 bp, 6 predicted proteins | sample WorMetexBAHAMAS2_FD_187384 | JGI IMG/M metagenome (GOLD analysis project Ga0209780, IMG submission 187384) | Marine gutless worms symbiont microbial communities from Max Planck institute for Marine Microbiology, Germany - Inanidrilus exumae... | ecosystem: Host-associated > Annelida > Digestive... | reverse complement strand
CAGTTTTGTGACCAAAAGCATAATGCATGACCATACATTGTTAAACAAGACCATACAGGTCAAGACAAAGACCAAAACCAATACCAGAAAGCGCCAAGACCAAGAGCAAGACAAAGCTTGACATGAGTGCCAAATTCTGTAGGATAACGCACAATAACGGCCATTTCGCCGTTCAAGGTCATTCGAGGTCACCGATTTTGGTACCAATCGAAAGCTCATTTACGGCTGCCTATATCAAGACGATAGCTATAGGCAAGTACTGCACATTAAGTCTGGAATTTATTAATCTGCTAGAAATTTATACCATGGGCGTCGAGTGGTCCCTCTGCAGACGTTTACTACTAGACATAGTATTCGTAAATTGTTCATAGTTATGGCTTTGTCAACCACTTTTGCGAAATTCGAGCCGGAAACTAACAAATTCGTCAAAATAACGCTAAATAAGGGCCACTTCGCCGTTCAAGGTCATTCAAGATCACCGATTTTGGTACCAATCGAAAGCTCATATACGACTTCCTATCAGTGATTAATGCTAACTTTATACCTTCTATCTAGCACCGTTTCGGAGTTCTCGCATTCCAAATGTCAGAAATCGCTATATATCACTACCCCACTTGCGTTTAAATCCCCGGACGGAGGGGTTCCCCTGGGACGATCTCCGTAAAATTTTCAGTGGATGTCAATGGATGGTCAAGGTACCAAACGGCGAATAAAAATTGCCAAAATTTCAACCAGCTGAGTAGGGCGCACCAACGTTACAGACGACAGACGACAGACAGACAGACAGACAACAGACGGACGGGCGATAGCATATAGCGAACGTGAACGTGAGTTCACGTTCGCAAAAAATGTTGCTACAAGTATTGCAATATTTTGTTGAAAATTATATTGGTATTGGCAAAACTTTTAAAAGGGAGTATTGGTACTGGTATTGCCAATACTTCTAAAGTGTATTGTTAACAATCCTGCGCTTCCCTCACTTCCTTTCCTGTCAGTTCCCACCTACTTCTGTAAATCCAGCTGTGGAGGCTTGGGAGCACTGTAGGCTTCCAAACTGAGTCCAGATGGTGCCCAGCCGACAAATATATTTTGATGCATTTTGAGGTTAAACTGATGCATAAGGCAACAACAATTTTGACCAATGTTTGCGACAGATAATTGCGAAAACTGCCGTTGTTGTAAGAATAGTCTTATGTGTTTTTGCTGATACGTCGATTCATACGGGAGTGTATATGTTCTAGAAGACTGACGCGTTTGTCAGTCTCTGGTCGCTGACGTGTTGTAGCAGCGTCCGTGATGACGACTCGTACGTGGACACGCTAGTCGCTGAAAGACGTCGTCCAATCACAGTCGTCGACGGCGACAAGGTGCCACTCAACGAGGGCCTGTTGCTATGGCAGCACGCAGGTGGTTCGTCGACGCCTGCAGGACCGGCAGCCCCTCAGTGCGCCGTGCTGGACGTACTCAACGGCGAGTATAGACCACTCATGTCTCGCGTCAACGCCGCCACGTCGCCGTTCGCCTGCCGCAGACCCACCGCGCTGTTGTTCTGGAGCCAGCGTAGTGCCAGCTCTCGAAAATACCTCGGCTGGTTTGTCGACTTCGCCCGACAACACGTCCTGCTGGTATGTGCCGGCCTCTACATTCTGCCAGTTGCAGCGTGTAGGATTTACAGCATTATCTGAAAAAAATAAAATATATTTTAGCAAGAATTGACGTGACCACTGGTGTCGTTAGAGACGCCGCAAAATTCTGCCCCTCACTTTTAAAAGTGACGGGCTAGACCGTGTTTCAACCCTGGCAGCCCACTCACTTTTTAGCATATTTGAATATTTTGTTGTTGAAAAAGTTTTTTCTTATCTTGTCTCGTTATCTTTCTCAACAGTTCACCGATAAGCTGAGGACATCGACCCAATCTCAATTCTTGGTTGAAACATGCGCTATGAGCATAAAAAACAGTGTTTTCGGTTTCATCCATTTAGAATTTAATAACATTTTATCGGTACTTAATTAGGGCAAATTCAGTACCCACGTGCGGTTTAACGTTCAGTTGACAGAAGTGTAGGAGAGCGTATCAGTGCTATAGGCCTACCTTGTAACGGGTGTGTAGTAAACGTTTATGCCTATAGGATGATTGGAAGATGTGCGTGTACAAGAGGCTCGGCTATCACCGAGACGAGAGTTCCGCGCGACGCTCTGTGTCAGTTGAAATGTTGACCTACTGTTGTACGAATAATGCAAACAGATTGCGTGTCGGTCTGAGGAGCAATTTCAGCAACTGCTACTTTTTGTTCGGCTAACTGCGTATAGTGTTGTTCACGGATCGTTGCAGTAGGCTCAACTATCGCACAGCGAGCATGCGATGCTCCGCGTCACATAGGCCTACGTGTAACACTGACGTCAGCTACGCGTACGTGTGATAAACAAACGTCCACGACGACGTTGTTGAAGACACCCCGTATTCCCCCGCCAGCGCACCGTTCTGGACGCGGATCACCGTGGCGGATGGACACAAATTTTCGGCGGTACAGGCCTCTGAGCCGGAAATTTATCGACCGTCGAAAAACGCAATTCTTACCTACCCTATCCACATTTGGCGCCCCCGTTGGGGGTGATCCCGTCGGAATTTCGTAGAGATCTTTTGCACCGTAAAACTAGAGTCCCTTGGCTATCGTACGGCTTTGTTTGCGTGATCTTGTGTTTAGCCATGTAACGCTCCCTTGTCCCTTCCTCCCGATGGTGTCTCTTGCTTGTTTCATTTTACGTTAGGCCTAGTGTATGTCTTTGTGGTAGCTGAAGCCGTGTGTTACAGCTTGTACATTTATTTACAACAGCGTCACCAAACGCACAACTCCGTCATTCACATTATTATGTGGTTACGACCTCTGCATCATAAAACATCCTCATAATCACTCTTTCTCCGATAATCTCTGCTGCGTCTTGGTCACCCTTATAATCGCCCCCTAGCTTGCTACCGCTCGCTCATTGGCTGCTTTCCTGGGTTGCATCTGCCTCGGGTCTGTTTGACTGGCAGCTCTGATATAATACCGGCTTGTGACCGTGTGACGGACGGATAGACGGACAGACGGAATGACGGATACGGACGGACACACAACGACAGCATTATTATACCGCGCTAGCATTGCGTCGTGCGGGTAAAAATGAACGCGTAGATTTCTGTGCGGAATGTGTTCACGGCAGCACAGCTGTTGTGTAATGTACACAGTGTGAGTGCACGGCGGTGGCCTGCTGTCCGTCATCACAGTCCGTCAACGATGCCAGTAGACAGCAGCTGGTCAGCGACATCGTGGACAGTCAGTGGCGTGACGACGCCGCCATTCAACACATCACTAACCACGCGCTTGCCAAGTCCAGCGCTTCAGCTCACCGTCAGTTCACCTGTTTATTATTACCAACCATTCTAGTGGCAATGGCCCAGGTAGAGAAGTCGTTCAGATGTATGTGCGTGCCCATGTGTCCGAATGATAACTTTCGAGTGAAATGACCTTTGAACTGGACATGTGGCTTGCTGGTTTACCCTGACAAGCAAGTTTGAAGGACAAGTTCATAGGTCAAACTTCAAGGTCACAGGATAAATAATGTTTCCTATTCGGCTGTGGATGCGCACGTTGTCATGTGACGTATACATTTTGAATCGCCAGAGTGCAGCACCAATAATGCACATAGCATACACAGTTAGAATGGTTGGTGTGACCTCGAGTGAAAGCTTTCTAGTTGGCAGTCCAGTTAGCAAAGTCAAGAGGGAGTTTACCGTCAGTCACAGAACGACCGCATGACACCCACTGCAGTGTTGTTTGCAATTCCCTTAAGTTAAACATGGGTTACATAACGGTTTACAAGAACAGTAGTGAAATTCTCGACCCAGAACTTGCGTATGACAAGAATTTTTGCGTCCGTACGCACATAATAGTAAATAGCACGCCAGACCAGCAGCTGATACCGTAAATCACCGAATAAACGCTCCGGCGTTTATTCGTACAATAGATCACAACCCCCGGCGTTTATCTGACACCCAGCGTTTATTAAATCTTGTTTTGTAGGCCTGTTGCGTAAAAATTTGTGCAGTTGCTTACTGGTTATGCATATGAATGACGTACAACTTGACGTCATGCAGGGTATAGTAACATAAATAAGTAAATTACCGTACATACCGTCAGCGTTTAATTGAGACCCAGGGATTTACGGTATTCTGAACTTTTAAAAATCTTATATGGCGGACGGCTGCCATCTTGAAAAAATCGAAAAGTGTAGTATTAATGGACATTATTAATAAGAACTCAAAACTGGTAATAAAACAGCAAATATAAATGTAAAAAACTGCAGTTTATACGCAATGTTAACGGAGACGGATCTAAAACCTCAAAAATCATAAAAAGGCAATGTTAACCATACTAACATTGACATTCATTTATTGGTGTTATCGGTGACTAATCGTTACGTGTCATCTTGTCTGTGCTTGTGTAAACTTCATACGACGTATGTACATTGTGATGAGTAGTTTAAGTCATTCTGTTGTCAGCAGAATCAGTTGTGATGTTTAAGTGTTATCGCGTGCTTACTTACTTACTTGTCACGTGTGTTTGTCACGTGATGCTCAGTGCTCGGTGGAGATGTGTGCAGCGTGCTCGGCGTCTCTGGCGTCCCAATGATCGTCATTCTGCACCCGTCTGGTAATTATCACATACATTGTTATATCACATTGTCATATCATGTCATGTCACATCGTACCAGTGATAGATTCATTTTGCCTAACGAATGAGATAGTGCTTCTGCTGTTTGTCAATCGTCGTCGTCTTCAAGCTTGCATGCAGCTAATGATGTCAACGTGTCAGTAATCAAAGATGTAGTCCTCGAGACCATGGTCTTGGTCTCCAGACCGCTCGAGACCGGAATTTTGCGGTCTTGGTTTTGGTCTTGGCACTCGTGGTCTTGGTCTTTGTCTCGGTCTTGAATGATCGTTCTCGGCTGTTTTTGAGACCGATCAATAATTTATTAGCATGTGTGCGTCGTAAAATTATTGTCCTTTTTGCACAAGTTAAGAACAAAGACTGCAATTTTATAAACTTCACTAAATTTGATGTCGATTTTGAACTGTATAACAGACTTACGATGGTTGTTTTACAACGTTCATGAAACTTTGACTGTTATTGTGAGCAATATGTATTTGTTTTATGCTTCGTTTGCCGGTCTTGGTGTTGGTCTTGAAGGACTGGTTTTTTTCTTCGTTTTGGTCTTCGTCTTGGTCTTGGCACTGTTGGTCTTGACTACAAAACTGTCAGTAACATAGGGAGGGGACATTCCCACAATCTCTTGTAAGCACTTCCAGCAGGTCCAAATACAGTCAGACGTTTTCGATGCGCTGTTAAGCCAACAAACCGTCATTTGTGTGTATATGTAGATGCGTGCATACTTCTGAGTTTCATGTTTTTATTGATCACTGGAGTGCATCTGTGTTCGTTCTGTAATAGGAGGACTGTGAATTTGGAGATGATGATGATGATCATGATGATGTTACGTGTTGGCAGGTATCATAGCATGGAGAGGACGTTACTGTGCATTCAACTACAGTGCATTCGAGCATTTCATGCGCTACATTTTGGCACAAGTCACCGCTCAGCCTGTTGCTGAACCTGACCCTTGGAATCCTGACATCACCATTCTCCTCCGTATGTCGTGCTTCCCAGGCTACGAGTTTATTTTTCGGATAAAGCTTGAAATTTAAAAGAAATGTGTTTAAACTGAATATAATTCAACAGTGCTGAATGAAGAGTACCACGAGCCGGAGATTCTTCAATTTTTTAGATCAGCTCGTATCTGAGATGTGCTACTAATAGCATTCTTCAGTTTGTAAATCACTGGACAAGGATAATCAAATGATCTTTCATTCTGCAATTTTTTCACTGATTATCCAAAGAGAACAAAAATTTCATTGATTTTTCCAAAGTGTTTTGATTTTAGTTGTGATTTGAATTAATTAAGGTCCTCGTAAAATTTTTGGGCCAACCAAAATTATTACCCATTTGTAATTTTTGGGCCGCATAGAATTTTGGTTCAGAAGCTACAGCCGCTTTTAGCCTCTTCGTTTATCTGGCGTTGTGGCGTTGTCAGTTTGTGACTGATCAGCGCAGTTAGTTGTGGCGTGAAGCAAACGAGAACGATGAGACTTTGTAAAATGTAATGGTCAGAAAACTCTTTTTATGTACAAAATTGTTGGGAATTTGAGGATAGAGTATTTATAATTATTGATCCAGTTTATTGCCTGTTCATGCCCGACCTAACTAAATATTAACACTAAAATAAGAAGTACAGTTTATAATTTTATATGTATAGCCCATATAGTGAACTAAGTGAACGTGACGTTAGACGAAGCCATCTCAGAAGTGATGGAATACTTTTTGGGTTTGAGTGAGAAGTGAAACTTCAGAGACTGGACGCTGAAAGGAGACGAGCGTCCCGCCTACGCCGCTGTAGGGGTATGACACCCCTACCTTTAAAACGGTAATTGCACATATTTTAGATTGCAAGCATTTTTTGCCGTCAGGTCGTCAGTTAAACGGGAGTTCGGCCGTCCGGTCTGCCCTCCCTGCCCTGGGTTCGCCACTGGTTTCCAGTGTTGGACGTGGTGTGTTGTGTACTAGAGGGGCGGGGCGTGGCGTCAGGCCGCCTCTCGGCCAACGGCTACTCACGGCCAACGAGCAGCCTCGGCGCTAGCACGACGATGTCCTCCAAGACGGCGGCCGGCAGCAAGCGGCTCTTCGCCAAGAGGTCGACGCGATCGCGATCTCGCCGGGCGGAACTGACGGTCAACGTCCGGCCGTTCTCGGCGTCACACAGTCCCTACGAGGAGAAGCTTGCACACACGACGCCGCCTGGTCAAGCTCGCCGAAACAGCCGCAAAGCCAACAGCGCCCAGTGACGACACCGACATTGTACACGTATCTACTGCCGGACCGTGACTCACTTCAGCGCCACTGACCTTGCCACAGGGTCCCCAAATTGGCCCAATCATGCCAGAGTGTTTTATTACGCCCCGGTACGGGTGCGAAATATTGCAATCAGCGTGTCTGTGTCTGTCTGTTTGTATGTTTGTTTGTCTGTCCACTCATATATCTAAAAAATCACACTATCAAATTTCACGGTTTTCTGTACGCGATACGATACGATACAAGATGCTATTTTTACGTGCCGTCAAAAGCTGATGGGAGGCCAGCTTAGTCTATTGCGCAGCACAAAAAAACGAAACTATGAGGCAGAAAATGAAAACAAAAACCGGGTTGCTCAGAAGAAACGGTCCATGTGATAGTCCGTGAAGGCAGTCCGGGCAGGAAAAGTGAGACTAGGGGGAAGCATTAGTGAATGAGGTAAGTTTTAAGCTGGGAGTGAAAGAAAGGGAGTTATGGACGAGCAGAGCAGTGAATCGGAAGAGGAAGAAGTGATAGGTAAAGGAACAGGTGAGTCAGATAGGTTATAGAGAAACTCATAGAGCGAGTGCTGTGAGGAGGCTGAACAGAAATAAGGTTATGAAGGTATGGAGGTTGGTTGGTTGTGATAACTTTATAGGTAAGTGAGAGGAGTTTGTATTCGATGCGTTCATTGATTTTGAGCTAAAAGGAGAGAGCGTAGGATGGGAGTGATATGACAGGACTTAGGAGCTTTAACAACAGTACGAGCAAGAGAGTTCTGAACCTGTTACAGACAGGATGATTGAGACTTAGGGAGCTTATAGTGGAGAGAATTGCAGGAATCGAGTTCTTAGTGAACGATAAAAGTGTCGATAGTACAGGCAGTTGATGAATCATGGTAAGGCCGGTTACAGCGAAGTTGACGAATATGATAGTAGCAAGATTTGGAGAGAGATGTAATCTGGTCTGAGAAGGTCAGATGTTTGTCAAAGATGAAGCCGAGATTTCGAGCAGAGTGGGAGGTATCAAGAAAGGAATTGTGTATTTTGGCAAGTTGGTTTTTGAGTCCAATAAGCAGGATTTAGTCTTAGAGGAGTTAAGAGTCAGAAGATTAGCAGTCCTCCAGGAAGAGATCTGTTGAAGAGCATTTTGAAGGTGAGTAATGCTTGAGTCAAAGTTGGGTGGGTGAAAGGAGAAAAACAGCTGAGTGTCATCTACATAAAGGGAAAGGGAAGAGGTGAGAGTACTTAGGGGTAGTGTACATGATGAAGAGTAGAGGGCCGAGAACAGAGCCTTGGGGAACACCACAGGAAGAAGTATGCAAGTACGAGAGGTTATTATCACATTTAACACGGAAGGAGCAAGAGGATAAGTAAGACTTGAACCAGTCGAGAAAGAGCCATGGATACCGAACCAAGACGAGAGACGAGTGATTAAGATGTTATGGTCGATGATGTCGAAGGCAGCAGAGATATCCAGAAGGCAGAGACATGATACTTTTTGTGATCCTATTGCATTGATGAGATGGTCGTGAATGTACAACAGAGCAGTTTCGGTGGAATGATGTTTACAGTAGGCAGACTGGTGAGGATTAAGTAGTTTGTTGGAAATGAGGTGATCAATGAGGCGAGATTTAACAACACGTTTTATTATTTTAGATATGACAGAAAGGTTAATATTGGGCGATAGTTACATGTGACCGTCGCTCAATCTCGTCTGACGACAGTACGATACGTTATGTACTTCCGGTTTTGTGGATGACGTCATGTTTTCATAGAATGGATTAAATAGGCCAGAATCAGAGAGGACACGTATGTTTCGTCGAGTTTGCCAGATGACGGCACCAGTCGGATGTCAGGTAACGTAGTTTGGTCGAGTGCGGTAGGTGGCGGCACCGGGGACGAAGTCTGCCGTCTCCTACTGCGTCTTGTTTGGAAATGTTCTTTAAAACGGGGTAATTTGAGACTTTCGTGTTCTTCTTTGAAATATCTGTTTTATGTGTTGTTTAATACCTGTTTGTAGTACCTACCAGACGCCGGCCTTTATGACCTTGTTTTCAGTACGAAGCCGAGAGATTGGCTAGGAAGAACGTAGCCTATCCGAAATGACCTATTTTGTGTCGAGTAGGACGTGTGAAATATAAAACCTTAACTCATTGAACACAGCACTGCTCGCCTTTGAATTTTCCAAAGTCGTTCTTTCTCAGTTTATTTTTTGCACCGGCGTATTTTCATGCGCATACGTCTTTTAGTTTTGATTACACCTCAGTGTCAAAGCAGCTAAGATATCACTTCTCATCAGGACCTGTAGCATGGAACTTTTAATTTATTTTTACATATGTTGATGCCGGCAAATGTATGAATCTAGAGTCGTTGTAATGAGTTTGTAATTACTTCGCCTACGGTATGGGTGCAAAGTTCAACTTTGTATTGCGATTGGCATGTCTGTATGTCTGTCTGTCTGTCTATCTATCTGCATGCTTGTATGTCTGTCTGCTAACATATCTCAAGAACCACGTGTCCAAACTTCACAAAATTTTCTATATATATAAACTGTGGTCGTGGCTCGGTCTTCCTCTGACGTTATAATACTTCCGGTTTTGTGGATGATGCTATCTTTTCACATAATGGGTATAGATCTCGGCAGCCATATAGCGCGTGACGTTGGCAATATCGACATTGGCGCCATGCTGCAGCGAGTATAGTCATGAATTTTCAACGTATTCGCCAGGGGCGCCACGCTGTTTGACTTTATCATCGTACGCAATGGCAGCAGATTGTGCACCGGGGGCAAAGTCTGATATCTACAGTTGCCCTGTTGTTGTTGTAAGTTGTAATTGATGTACATAGTGTCTGTGTTTAGATTTCCAGTTCAGTGCTACACGCATTGAATATCGATATGTGACTTGATGTTCTATACTTCTTTGCTGTCGTGACTAAAGCCGCGTGACACACGATCAATAAAAGTCGGCCGATAGTTGTCCCGATCTCTTCTGTCACGCGATCCATTTTTAGCGGCTGGCATTTGGCGGTGCGTTTTGAAACACGTTTGACAAAAGTCGCCGCTGCCGCTGACAGACCCGCAGGTTAAATATACCGTATCGCATCATATGGTAATCAAAACATTTCTTTTACTTGCCCTAGCTGTTGAATACATATCTCGGCCGTGTCACCAGCACGCTGCACACGTTGCCCGTGCCACCAGTGCGGTGACCCCCGTGCCGTTTCTCAACAGCATGACTTTCTCGAAATCGGCAGTTTTGCACCGTTTTCCGAATTTTTACACATTAAGGGTCGACATTTTCCGGATTTTTTCCCGTTTTTCCGTTCAGGTATGCGTATGACCCCTATGAACCATGAAAAGTTTCATGGAAATCGGTCCGCACGTTTTTCCAAAATCCGGAACACAGACACACGGACGGACAGACGCGGCAGCTTTATATATAATGTGTACTAGTATAGAGGTTATTCACACAGGCACATAACATAAGCTTTCCTGCATCATCCTATAGACCTATAGACGTATATTATATGGATTTGTTCCAGTTTGCTTATGAGGCTATCCGCGGCCGATTTTTTTGATCATCCGCTTTAATCGTTGTAGCCTTCTACTCATGTATAGTGTAACTAAAATTACTAAGCATATGACTTTTCTAACATGTCATTGTTTAGGCCTATAGTCTGTGTAGATCTCATAAATTATTGAAATGTTACATTTACTTTAGGCTTAGCATTGTCTATTACAGCTGTGTGTAACTTCATATTTTTTTGTGTTCAGTATAAGACATACTTTTTACGTGGTATGTTCGTTATGAAAGCTCCATATACTGTTGTAATTACCAACCACTACTCCACTAGTGGTCCAGATGCGCAGTGAGTCCGATGTGTGCGTGTGTGTGTGTGTCTGGACACTTTCAAACTTTGAATTTTGAGCTAGATATTTGGGTTGCTGGTTCATCTAGGTTTAGGTTGAAGATCGAGGTTGCAGGTTGTTCAAGATCACAGGAGGAAAACAAATGCCCAGCAACTGCTGGGAATTGGTCGGTCGGTTCACAGTGGCTGAAAATCAGTCAATAGTACAGGCAGTTGACGAATCAAGATAAGGCCGGATACAGCGAAGTTGACGAATGTGATACTGATAGTAACAGGCTTTGGAGAGAGCTGTAATTTGGTCAGAGAAAGTAGCCTAAGATGTTCGTCAAAGATGAAGCCACTGCAGTTTCGAGCAGAGTGGGAGGTGTCAAGTGAAGATTTGTGTATTTTGGCAAGTTGGTTAGTCTTGATATAGGAAGCCGTATATGAGCTTTCGATTTGTACCAAAATCGGTGACCTTGAATGACCTTGAACGGAGAAATGGCCCTTATTTTGCGTTATTTTACCGAATTTGGTAGTTTCCGGGGCTCATTGCGTAAAAGTGGTTGACAAAGCCACAACTATGGACAATTTACGATTTCTATGTCTAGTAGTAAACGTCTGCAGAGGGACCGCGCGATGCCCACGATATAAATATTCTATAACTTAATTCTGTAGCAGATTCATAAATTCAATGCTTAATGCGCAGTAGGCCTACTTGCCTAGCTATCGTCTAATTTGTTAAAGGAAGTGAGTTCTCTTTTTTGGTATTTTGAAATACGTGTGCAATATCGTCGTAAAAAAGTTCACGTTCGCTATCTCATCTCCTGATGAGTTCTTGTTGGCTACCGCTGTGATATTGTGTCACGGACACTAGGATGTACAAAATCAGCATGATGGCTGTGCGTAAAATTCATTCAGTACTGTCAGTACGCGGACGCGGACGGACCCTCAAGGACCTGCACTGGTTACCCATTGAGCAGCGAATAGTGTTCAAGTTATGTGTGCTGATGCACCAAGTTCACATTGGTCTAGCGCCATCTTATCTTCGATAGTTCGTTACTGCATCAGCCGACGTCACTTCACGTCGTCGTCTGCGATCCACCAGCAGTCAACGATATGAACGCCCGCGCATGCGTCTGAAGTTTGGTGAACGTTCGTTCTCGAGTGCCGGACCCAGAGCCTGGAACAGTACCGTCTTCGCTGCAAGAACTCACCGACACCAAAACGTTTAGGCGCAAACTAAAGACCTTTTTTTCAGCAGGCCTATAATTGACTTTTAAATTAAATTTTATGTAGTTTTATCCCGTTAGTTTTATTTTTTATTTCTATGTAATCCGCTGGTCAAATTTTATTGTAAGTGGAACTCACTATGAACTATGAACTATGGACGTAGACGGCGTGGACGCCAAAGTGTTCTAGTTCGCACCTCTCTGCCGCAGCCACCTTTCGCAGAGAGTTTCAATATTCTACGTCTTTGAAAGCGAAAGCGGAAGTACGTAATTTTTGTACGTTGAAGTGAGATTAATTGTGAAGTGATTTACCTGTGAGGATTTACTATTAAATGTAGAGTGGCTGTTCGAAAAACTTAACGGATAGCCAGTCTATGGCACGGGACGGGGAAGCATAGGCCTATAAAGCATGGAATCCGACCTCGTCTTAGAAGGCAGTCGTAGGGAAATAACCTGTAGAGTAAAGCAAAGCAAAGCAAAGCAAAGCAAAAGAAGAAAGAAGGGCGCAGGCTTAAGAGCCTCTGTGCCCCTAATTTACATAAAATAAATTGAGTACCGAAGTACATTATATATAATTATTTAATATTACTTCTATTTCCAATTCCGGTTAATTCTGCTTTATAATTAAATATCATTTCCTGATTATCCCAGAACTATATCCAGAACTAGTACTATATCTCGTCTGCTTATCAGTTACATTAATATTTCAACTAGGAAGGCAACAGATTGTGAATGTGATCCAGGTATCCTGAATAGGGGGCTCGGCATTTGGTAAAATGTGGGCGTGCGGAGATGCGGGTGTGGCAATGGGCAAAATGCAGGATACATGTGTGGGACTGAAATTGTGGTTAGGTGTGCAGATGGATATCTAGCCTACTCTAGACCTCAGAACTCAGACCTCATAGCGGTCCAGTGCACGTGCCCAGGGAGAGGAGGGGTAGATAGGTGACAGTGTGCAAGTGTGTGCATGACATGTAGGGTGGAGGATCGAGTGGTAAGTTGGAAGTGAGCAGCGTTTAGGTATTTATAGCACGCCCCCTCTGGACGTGGCCTACTGTCTGGCTAGCCCTGACTGATGCTATGAATTGATACTAACCATGGCTAGCCACACCTTTTAGCTTCAGCCCGTGCCATTGTGGCTGACAACTCTTGGTGCTGCTAATCAAGGTGTTAGCAATGATCACAGATTATAGAGGACACTGCCGAGCCCTCTTTTTCGTGTCCGGGATTATTTTCTCATTCAGCATGTGCATTGGAATTATTTGAAACTAGAAATACATTCTATGGAATGTGGTATCTGCCCATAGCAAGTCCTCAACGACCAAATGCATATTTTTCACTGTACACGCACAAAACTGCTATATTTCCACTTCCGGTCTAAAATCTAATGTCACCATCGTGTTCCTCAACTTCGATTTCCTGTAAGATGCAGGAATTCTGGCGATTCACATACATTTTTACATTTCCTTATTTTTTCGTTTCTGGGCCGTGCACTAGATTAAGCTGGCCATCCCGTCAGCTTTTGAGCGCACATTAATCTACAGTATCGCATCATATCGTATTTAATGCAGTTATAGGGTTTTTATTAATATTTGCATGTATTTAGAGGCCTTCTTAGACTAAAATTGGGGTTTGTTGGCAAAATGGGGAAAGGGGTAGTGCGATGTTTACCCCAGTGAATTCTTTTTTACTTCTGGGGTTTTTACGTCTGTGCCAATTTTGGTGAAAATCCAGCAAGAAATGCAATCACGAGAGTGCATGCAGACTGACACACGGACAGAGGCAAACTGGTTTTATAATAATAATAATAATAATAATCCGATTTGTAAAGCGCCAGAATGTCAAAAGACTTATAATCTGCCCCATGGATGCTGTATGCAATAGCTATCTAAGCTATTGGACAGATCATAATTCTTTGGTGGAAAGCGGACCAAGCGTTGAACCCGGCACTTAAGGTGCATCGCACTCCACTGCACATGGTGCTTGCTTGCATTATTCACTTAGCTACATGAGCAGGTACTGCACATCAGTCTCCAAGCAGTCATTCTCTTCGATGCTAGTCCACCTATAAGTCAAAATCCACCAAATGCAATAAATGTACGATTGATGGCGGTCGCACACCGTTGAACGCCGTCGATGACGTTCGAACGTCATCCCTCACGTTTGCATGAGGTTTCAAAAATCTGGCATTGCTAGATTTGAGTAGCACTCGAACGCCGTTGAATTCATCAACGGCATTCGAACACTGTCAATGGCGTTCGAACGCGGGGGATCAAGAATCTAGCATTGATAGATTTCAGTAGCATTAAAACTTTTGCCATCCATCACGGTCGACCACGATCGACGGCAGTCACACGCCGTCCACGCATGCGTACGATTGTGGGGGACACTGGGGACAGTCTCAAAAGTCGGGCATTGCTAGATTTGAGTAGCGTTCTTACTGATGTCGACCGCCGTCGACAGCGTTTGAACGTCAAAACCGACGTTCGATACATCGATTTTACCCGCATGGGCATGAGCAGTCGATCGTGGTTGACGGCGTTTGCGAGAATGCCATACTGAAATCTAGCAATGCTAGATTGTTGAAACTGTTCCCTGCGTTAGCGTGCTGTCGACGATGTTCGAACGCGTCAGTTAGATGTCCACTTAAGACTTGATGAATGAATGAATGAATGAAAATGCGAGGATTTTAAGTGCGTTTGAAAACCGACTGAGAGCCGGCTTTGTCTAACACACTATGTAAACAAATCAA
>Ga0209780_1001736_pt1 | contig 14761 bp, 11 predicted proteins | sample WorMetexBAHAMAS2_FD_187384 | JGI IMG/M metagenome (GOLD analysis project Ga0209780, IMG submission 187384) | Marine gutless worms symbiont microbial communities from Max Planck institute for Marine Microbiology, Germany - Inanidrilus exumae... | ecosystem: Host-associated > Annelida > Digestive... | reverse complement strand
GGCAAAAGCAGTGTCCGTGATCTCAGATGACACTGACGTGTTCATACTCCTGCTTCACTATTATCAGAAAGCTAACTTAGCCATCCCAATCACTATGGAATCACCTAGCCAGGGCCCAGGGCAGAGTGGCAATTGACATAAAAGGCACTGTTAAGAAGCACGCTAAATTTGTGAAGGAGCTCCTTCCTGCTCATGCGATTTCGGGGTGTGACATTATTGGGGCTTACCATGGGATAGGCAAAGGAACAGTCGTAAAGATGCTTAAAGCTGGACACAAGTTATCGGCCATTGGAGATGCAGATTCTTCACATGAAGAGGTCATGAGGCAGGCGACCAAGTTAATCTCTGCCTGTTACGGCTATCCTAACTCGAAATCATTGTCTGAGGCACGTCTTTTTGTTTGGGCTAAAAAGAACGGAAAATGAGTCACTTCAGCATCAAAACTCTGTGCGATACCTCCAACAACTGAGGTGTTCCAAGAGAACGTAAAGAGATCATATTACCAGGCAATCATCTGGCAATCTTTGGATAGTGATGATGTGCCAGACCTAGACCCAGAGAACTTTGGTTGGAAGAAGGACATGTCGACTAAGTCGATCACACCAGTGGCAATCTCTGAAAGTGTTCCACTGGCCCCGGACTACCTTCTGAAACTCATCTGTTGTGCCAAGTGTTCAGTATTTTGTGCGTGCTACAGTGTTGGTTGCTCGCGTTAATCTTTCTTGGATGAAAAGAAATTTATAGGCTTTGGAACTTGTTTCGCTTTGTGACTATGCGGTTGACCACCCTTTGTGGGACAAGTGTGAGGGTAAGAGGGCTTTTGAACTTCTTAAAGTACCATTGGAAATGGAAAGGTGGAAATTTGTAATTAAAATACAGAGTTAATTTCACCAACAACTATCTATTGATTTTATATCCGACATGCACTAAATTTTTGGGCTGTGCTATTGAATAAAATATGAAGCACTTACAATAGCTTTGGTATCATCTGATTTGTTGCCCATAAAAGCCTATGGTTAGACCCCAAATTCAACATCTTCATAATGTACACTGTCTATAGTATGGCATTTTACAGGTTAGCGGACACGCCACGGCGGCCATATTGAATACGTTATGATGCAATCATCTCAGCTCCATAGGAATGGTCTCATATGATTCCTTGACCTTGAAAAACTGGGTATAGACACAATTTTCATTGCTCTAGCATGTTCACTTCCGCCAATATTGGGCAAAAAAGGATTTATGGTAATGGCCGCCTTGATTAGCATATTAAAGTTAGCAGCTCAATATGAATAAGTAACATGCACTGGTTTCTCAATGACGTGTGTCTGTGCAGTCGTATGAAGCATGTCAACTGTTCTTGTTCTATTGCACCCATTTTGTCTGGTGTGTAACTGTGTAATTTTCAGGTTTGTATGTAATAGTAACGTTGATGATCGTATAATATAACTGCTTTCAGTTCAGTTGTTGTCACAACTCTGTCATAAGCCTACAGTCAATCGGTGGTTTGCTATTTATTTATTATGAAAATCGTACATAAGTACAACTAAAAAGAAAAGTGTATAATAATAAGTTTTTAAAAAGTTACTACTTAGTACATAAAAACTCAATAAAAGCATTCAAGAACCGAATTACTAAACAAATCTAACTCTAGATCACCGTGCTTCACTGCCAGAAGCTCACAAATAACATTTTACGACATTTTTATACCGACAGGCTACAGCCTACAAATCTCTGTTGTACAACTGCAATGCCAATCTTTGATTAACACCTTCAAGATCACGCGAGGAAACCTTAAGAAGTATACTGCAAACTGTTCTGAACGACCTATAGGGGAATACATGTGTGAAAAAATATACACCGTGTCTAGCCAAAAATTTAACTACACTGTTAACACTTTTCAAGTAGTTATCAATGAAAAACGTCTCATGACACGCTAGTTCGTACTTTAAAGGAAAAAGTCCACATAACTAGCTGGCGCAGAGAAGTGACCTGCTAAAATTCAATAACATTACACAATACACTTCAACGTAACACCACACAATCAGACACCACTTTAACGATCAGTGCAACTGAAAGCGCGGAATGGCTCGTCTCTCTCAATGATCTAGACCTATTGTGCATCAGATGAACGTCCCTGAGTTAGCCATCTGTCCCTTGATCGTGACGAGTGACTGTTCCTGAATGACTCACTTGCCGTCGTCAACTAACTGCACTCATCTACTACCCATTGTCAACTGTTGTCAACATTGTGACTCTGTTGCATTTTAAATATTGCATTTTATTATCTATGTGTTGGTTGCGGACTGTGGGCCACAAATAAACGAATATTATTATTACTCGCATTACTAACATTTTAATGGATTCAACCTACAGTCTACTAACTATTTTATAACTACTATTGTATTACTTATGTAAGGCGCTGCTGAGCTGTCGATGACTGTCGCCATAGGAAATGTTGTGATAGAATACGACATTTCAGACACTCCAATACACAACATTGCTGATGGCACAATGTATGCTATAAAGCTGACATTATTATTATTACAAAATTTGTATAGCGCACAAATTCAAGCATGCTTGAGTCGGAGGCGCTGGATTTTAGTTAGTCTACCGCACGGAAACATTACAGTAAATTAGCAAAACAAAAATACACGTAAATTATAAAATCCAGTGCAGGTCCAGTTAGTGAAAAGCATTTGTATAACGAGTGAAATACAACACTAATGAGTGAACACTCAAGTTACGTACAACATTGCCAAGCTCACGTGCAATACCATTAACACTTCATTCTCATGTAACAGATATATTCTTTACTCTAGTTACTTCAGGCCAGGTGGAATCACCAACAACCAAATCAACAACACAATATGGCACAGCTGTTCCATATATTCGAAACAAAAAATGGTTAAAATCCGTGATCCCCCCACTCAAAAAATAATGATAATCGTCAAAAATCGTTGTTCAGGGAACGAGAATCGTTAAAAGTTGCGATTATTTCATCAATAATAAAATCGTTTAGAATGTACGGAACAACTATGCTTAATGGTAATCGATTACTGTCAATGTTACACAACAACTGAATAACGTCGTAAGGCAAGCAATATTGAGGACTGGCTCCCTGATAAATTGTCCATAAATTTTAACGCTAGTGGCAAAATGGTGTTGATCTGCTGTATTTTACTTATTTTTAATTTACTAATTTTCCAGGCAAATCACTGAGCAACTCTTATCATAACAAATTACTGCATATATATTGCAAAATCCACCATGTGATACTCCTGTTGTCAAACTTTATGCAACTTTTAAATTTAACTTACACTTACTCCTCCTGAACTTCGTACTTAGCAAATTCTGAAATTTGTTCATAACTGTATTTATCACCAAAACAAACTGCCATCCATATTTTCCAATTATTTTATCCAGAATTCTATGATCCATACACATAACACCCCGCTCGAGAGAGCTTCTTCATCTTAAACATACACACAGTTCCCTGGGGCAGAGATCTATAACGGTCTGTGCAATTGACTGCGTAAAAAGGCTGGTCTCTGAAATGACGTAGGCCCATTATGCGCATTGGCGTAGCTAGTATGGAGCAGCTACTACCCACGGACTGCCAAGGACCACGTCTGTAATTTGAAATGGCTACCAGATTTATATAAATATAATAATATCTGTTTGCTATTTTTCAACAGTTGATATCAAGTTAGCAGCTCAATATGAATAAGTAACATGCAGAAGAAACAGTTGTTACTTCACTAGTTTCTCTGATGTGTAACTGTGTAATTTTCTGGTTTATTAACATGTAATATACACCAATATTAACGATCATGTTTGTATAATTAGAACTGCTTTTAGTTCAGTTGTCACAATTCTGTCATAACAGTCAATCGGTGGTCTGCTATAAAATACACCTGAGTTGAATAAGTATTCAACTCAAGGTGCAAATTATTACAACAAAATAAGTTCAACGGTCATAACAATAGTATACAACGAAGCAAACTCCATTAGCTGCTGCCGCCGTCATATTTTATTCAACAGGCATCAAATTCAATAACGTTACACAATACACTTCATCATAACAAACACAATCAGACATCAGTTTAACGATCTGTCCAACTGACAGCGCGGAAAGGCTCGTGTCTGAATGATCTACTGGATCTAGACCTATTATGCACCAACTACCAACTAACATGTCCTCACTCGCCCCAAATGAACGTCCCTGAGTTAGCCATCTGTCCCTTGATCCTGACGAGTGACTGATAAGGCCGGATGCCGCTCGGGAATGAATGACTCACTTGTCGTCACCCATTAACTCGTGGTCTCAGTAATAGTTCACTATTTAAGCCACGCTAAAAATCATGATTGATTGATTGAACTGAACTGCCCTACTACCGATTGTCAACCAAGTCAACTGTTGTCAACATTGTGACTCTATTGCATTTTAAATATTGCATTTTATTGTCTATGTGTTGGTTGCGGTCTGTGGGCCACAAATAAACGAATATTATTATTACTCAGAGTAATAATAATATTCGTTTATTTGTGGCCCACAGACCGCAATTTTACTCACAGCCGCGTTTTTCACATTTCTAATGGATTCAACCTACAGTTTTCTTAACTATTTTATAACTACTATTGTATTACTTATGTAAGGCGCTGCTGAGCTGTGGATGGTTGGCGCCATAGCAAATGTTGTGATATAATATGACACTTCAGACCAGTGATGAAAATAAGGTGATTCGCATCGGAAAATGCGACGTATTTTCGGGTGCTCGCGAATCAATTTGATATTCAAGTGCATTCCGGTGCAAATCATTATACGCCGTGTACATAGAAACGGCAGCGTCATATTTATCAGCGTGCCGTGCTGCAGACAGACTGTATAGTTGTACTGTAGCCTGGTTACATGTCAGGAATTGTCAGCACAGAACAGACTACAGTGTTGTAACATTGTGCTTGCGAATACAGAATTGCGTCGCATATATTATATTTTGCTAATCAAATACTGTTGATTGCTAATCAATTGACAGTTTTGGCGCAAAAATGCGAATCATCATGAAAAGTCTATTTTCACCACTGACTTCATACACTCCAATACATAACACTGCTGATGGCACAACGCATACTATGAAGCTGACATGCAGCCATGTTAGTCTACCGCACGCAAACATTAAAATGAATTAGCAAAACGAAAATACACATAAATTAAAATCCAGTGCAGGTCCAGTTAGTGAAAAGCATTGGTATAACGAGTGAAATACAACACTAAGAGTGAACACTCAAGATATGTACAACATTGCCAAACTCACGTGCAATACCATTAACACTTCATACTCATGTAACAGATATATTCTTTACTCTAGATACTTCAGGCCAGGTGGAATCACCAACAAGCAAATCAACAACACTTAATGGCATAGCTGTTCCATATGTTTGAAACAAAATAAAAATGGTCAAAATCCGTGATCCCCCACTCAAAAAAATAATGACAATCGTTAAAAATCGTCCTTCAGAGAATAAAACTCGTTAAAAATTGTGATTATTTCATCAATGATAAAATCGTTGTAAACATACGGAACAACTATGCTTAATGGCAAAAGCTTACTGTCAATGTTACACAGCAACTGAATAACGTCGTAAGGCAAGCAATAGTGATGACTGGCTCCCTGACATAAGTGTCCAGAAATTTTAATGCTAAAGTGACAAAATGGTGTTGATCTGCTGTATTGTAGTTAGTTTATTTGTAATTTACTAATTTCCAGCCAGGTCACTGAACAAATCTTCTCAATAACAAATTACTGCATATATATTGCAATATCCACCACGTGATACTCCTCTTGTCAAACTTTATGCAACTTTTAATACACTTACTCTTCCTGAACTTCATAATTATCAAATTGAAATTTGTTCACAACTGTATGAGCAGTCCAGACAAGAAAGACCTTCAGTAGACGTCTCTGATGGCAGATGGTGGTTGGAAACATTCTGGAAAGAAGTAGACCTCACGCAGCAGTTTCGGCAACGCCTCTGCGAGCTGTTGACGTCCCAGACATTCATAAAGAAGTCTTGTCACCTAAATCATCATCACTATATTAGCAAACGCTTAAAACGCCAAAATAAACTTTACCGCATCACAAGTCGGGAGTTTATCAAAACAACTAAACATATCACGCAAACAACTCTACATAGTAGCCCTAGGACTCTAGTTTTCTGACGCCAAACGTCTTGGTGAAATTCCAATGGGATCACCGTTGGGGTCCAGGATAGGCTGGACCCCTGCCCGCAATAATGAACGAACGACCTCAAACACATGGAGTACAAAACAACTTGCAGCTTTCCACAAATAACTTGCTATATCTCACAAGAAGTTAAGCTATCGCCGAGGGACCATGCGACGTACTGTGTTAGTTGAAATCTTGTCAAATGCTGCATAACAGCATGAAAAATCCCACATCAAAAGGCTTGCAACAGGCGACTGACCCACTGACCTTGAAGTCAATTCAAGCATTTCAAGGTCATAGAATTTGCATCTGTGGTCGCTATCTTCTAACATTTCCAAAATATTATCAGTTACTTCCCAGAATTTAAAAGAGGTCATGTGACCCAGAACAAATCTCCTTCGGGGGTAATCTATCATGCATGCACTAGAACTTGTCAGTATCAATCTGCACATCAAATGTGTGTTAATGATAGGTTTGAGATCTGTATATGGGAAAGGAATTTGAAGAATCGGTTTATTTAAGGCAGATTTGTCTACTTCATCTGCTTTCTCATTGCCTGTAATGACTATGTGACTTGATAACCAGCAGAATGATATTAAAGGAGTGAATAAAAAGACTGTGATATTTTAATAGAATCTGAAGGATAACAGGGTGTTCAAGTTTTTTGTTAGCTATGGAGTTGAGGCTAGATGGAGAATCTGAAAAAGTATGTAATGCTTATGTTGCTGTTTACTGAGTTCATTGAGGGCTGGATGAACAGCACATAGTTTGGCAGTGTATACGGAAACTGGGGCAGGTAGGCGTTTGGTAATAATGTGACATCTTAAGACAACAGCAGATGCAGTATGATTACTTTGTTTCGAGCCATCTGTAAATATTGGAATACGTTGTGGATACAAACTTCGCATGTCATTGTATTGACTGATGTAAATGTCACTGGGAGTATTAGATTTTTTTGCTTGCATTGTATCTGGTTGAAGTAAATCAAATAGTATAGTAGTAGTTAGTAACCGTGGAGGAGTGGGACTTGAACAACAAGGTGCAATATTTAACTTTGTTGTGTTTATAGCAGGTATACTAGTTTGCATGCATAGACCAAAAAGATGGTATAGCGTTAGGTTTACTTCGGCACAGAGACGACAGTGGTTGAAAGATTGTTTTGTGAGTTGGATTAAGTGTATTAGATAATGGATGAATAGTAACAAACTACAAACACGTGAAAAAAATCACCAATTCCTTTCTCAAACAGTGAAGAAGTATCAGTAAGTCTTAGCAAAGCCAGGAGAGAGTGCTATGTACAATACCTTGGTCATTATGCTGTTCAGATCATTGCAATGTGCCTCCGATGAACAAACGTACACAAAGAACCGTACAAACCAGCTGCCACTCACAGTATTACGAATAGCTGGGCATCCTACACAACAGATTTAATGCAAAACAGCCATGATCCACAAAGTACGTAGTATATACACATACTCAATGTGAAAAAAGCGATAGTAACAACAGTAACTTCTGTCAAGAAAGACATCAAAGCCAAGCCCAAGCACTGTGAATACTATATCCCTACTCCATAGCACACTACACATTAACAGTTTCACATGCAAATCTACTTTAGCTGCAGTTGAGGTTTTTACAAGAAGTGTTGCCTGTACAGCAAACCATCTATATTTACATTTTTATGATGCATTAGCCGGGCCCAGTACAGCTACCAATACAGCAATTATGTCTGTCTGTCCGTCCGTCCGTCCATCACACATTAATATTGCATTAGAATGACTCAGCAATCGTCAAACAATGAACTCTGGATGGTAGCCTACGGACCCTATTGTAACACTGAAGATCTTGGTCAAGTTCCAGTGGGATCATCCCAGTTGGGCATGCAATGCAGGAGGGGGTTGGTAAAATTGTCGATTTTCAACCCATATCTAAATAGTAGGAAATGATGGAAGATGGAGATAGTTATTATAGAAGGATAATAGTAAATCATATGTGATATATCGAATGGTACCATTTTCATTGACTTTGTGATCCATAATCACCTCAAACCACCCTATTTTGTAAATGCTGGGTCATGCTGTATGTTGGTATTTCAAATTTAGTACATCAGTTGACTACACAAAGTCTTAGCATACTTATGACAAACCACCCCAAATAGAGTGCAATTAGTCAACTCAGCTATTTAACGACATTTGTAATCACATATCTCGGAAAATACGGTACATAATGGCTAAGGTTCGCTAACACACGAATGGAAAATAATATGTTGCTCTTATCATGTAACAGCCATTGGTAATATCTCGGAAATGATGCATAATAGAGCACAGACAAAATTAATCTCGGTTGGTAATAGGAACTGATAATATGATATACAGCCTATCAATTGATGACATTTCCATTGATTCAGACTGATCTCCAAGGTTATTTTATAAACCTTTGTGAATGCAATTACCCGTAAGTAAGTAAGTACTTTAACAAACATATGACAGATGCATATGCGACATAGTATGACATACTAAAATAGAACATGAATTAATAAATGTCACTGAACAACATTCTATACCCAAAGTTTTGTTTCATGGCAGCATTGACATGTGTAGGTAACATAAGATTGTGGTTGCACTGATGCAGGTTATAATCAATGTTCTTAGATTGGGGCAAAGGGCTGTAAGGAACATGGAAAAAAACACTTTTTCAGCTGTCCTTGTTTGTTGCTACTGATGCTGATGTAAGATCTGCCAGTCACAGCAGCTAAGTTTGTCGTTAAACTCCAGTCCCGTACGTTTTAAATTATAAGGTACATTGCAAAAACCTGAAATAGTGGAATAGACAACATAGAAGTTGGCATAGTTATCAAGCGTTTCTCCACGCAGTTGAGGTACAGAGTCTGCTTGGTTCAGGCTGTTGTTCATCTTCCATAGTCCAGAATCAGAATCCTTGCTACTTGGAATTGGCTTTTCTGAATCAACTGCAATGTGCAAATGCATATTTAAATGCAATCGTAATACCACTAAGACAACGACAGCAACATCAACAACAACAATAATAATTTCATCAACTCTGAAATATGTTATCCACACAGATGCAAACGCTCATTAAACTGTGACACTTGGTGGAACAGTGTGCTTGACTGGACCAGAAAAACAACCCGTAGGACAACAAAAGATGGACAGATTCCAGACTCAATTATCCTGCATCTAAATGAGGCCGAGTCTATGTCTTTGACATATTGCATTTTTCGCCAAAGCAAGATGAAAATACAGCATAATGTGTGGTTAGTAATCACTAACTTAGACCTCAGTCACAGGTAGTCATGTAGGCTAAACAAACGTTAATATCTCGAAAATGATGCATCATAGGTATAAAATTACTGCAAACTACCATAAATATTAATAATAACTCATAAATTGATAATGCACACATTGTCAAGCGAGATTACATGAATTATCAATATATGGCCATGATATTGAGGGATCTTCTTAATGTAATTTCATCTATGCTCGGTGTAAAATAATGGTACTTCTCTGGTCTCACAAGCTGTAACCATATGCCAAATGCCTGAACGTTTTTAGTCACATCAAAGCTACTGTGATCCATCTGCAACCATTGCAAGTTGTTGATAACAGTGAATGTTCAACTTCATTTACAGCAGCTGACCATCCCTACTACATGGGTATAGCCCATGACAGACAAACGACAAAATCGGCCGATTTTATCGGCCGATTTTGTTGGCCGACAAAAAATCGGCCGATTTTTGTATGACACACGACCGATAAAATCGGCCGATTTTATCGGCCGATAAAATCGGCGATAATTTCAGCAGTAGAACTTGGTTCTAATTTCGCCGATAAAATCGGCCGATAAAATTGGCCGATTTTATCGGCCGATTTTATTGGTCGTCTGACATAACCTCCTAGTGTAGCATGGTTCTAATTTCGCCGAGAAAATCGGCTGGAAATGTTGTGATCTGATTGGTTGGCTTTGTTTACTTATCCGTGTTTACAACTTGTTATTTTTTTTGTTATTTTTTGTTAAAATGGATTGTGGATGGACTGATGTTGATGTTATTACTTTAATTAATTTATTTGAAACAAATCCTCCTTTATATGATGTGACTGTGTCCGACTATCGAAACAAAGAGAAAAAGAAGATGTTGCTGCATTCTATAGCAGCAACGTTGAACAAACCAGGTAAATGCCGTAGATTTTTGTCAATGTTTTAATTTACAGCAGGCGAAATTCTTGATACCGGTAGTTGAAATCACGGGAACAGTAAGCAAATGACGTACTACAGTAAGTTCAGTTCGATGGGAAAACAACAGCTAGGTGTGCGGTCGTTCAGCTTCACACGGTCGTAATTACTTAAGGTTTGGGTTAGGGTTATCGGGGTCCGTGTAATTATGCTAAAGACGACTAAAGACGGCTAAACACAAAACTAACGACAACACTAAAGACGGCTAAAGGCAGCTGAAAACTACTAATGACGGCTAAAGACGACTAAGGACAGCTAAAGACGACTAAAGACAGCTGAACACTACTAACACATAGCTTGTGGAGTCTGAGATTATTTCCTCTAGTTACATAGATTTCCTCTTTAATAAGACTGGGTGCAACACATGCTTGATATTTTCCAGTGATAATCTTGTATGTTTCAATCATATCTCCTTTTATACGTCTATGTCACAAGGTGCTGTGTGTTTTTGTACACTGTTAGCATCACCAGTGTACAAAAACAATTTTATCGGCCGATTTTATCGGCGAAATTAGAACCAAGTAGTCGTCTTTAGCATATTTACACGGACCGGGGTTATCGGTCCTACTAAAAGCTGTCTGGCTATGTCTGGAGATTGTTCTTTTGGATTTTTGGTCAAAGATGGTGTAAAATTCTGATGACATTATATCAGTGTACATTTACTGAATGATGTGTCAGTTCTTGGTCACGAAAAAGATGGAATGTTGTCAGTAGGCCTACATGTGCGAGTAAACGGACTTCTGTCAAAAAGTCTGCTAATACACAACATTGCCATCAGATTAAAGGAGATATGATTGAAACATACGAGATATTAACCGGTAAATACGACGTGGTATCAATACCCAATTTAAGTATAGCTATGACATTAATAACTAGAGGTAATGATCTGAGACTTCAGAAAAACCGTACAAGATATGATCTGTGCAAATTCTTTTGAGTACTGGTAAACAGTGGTTAACATATGGAACAGTCTGCCTAATAGTGTTGTGCATGCTGAATCTACTGATGTATTGAAGAAACGTTTGAATAAATTTTGGAGTAACCAAGAAATAATTTATAGCTATCATGCCAAAATTCAAGGTGCCGGAAGCCAAAGTGAAATAAACTAGTAATTGTAGTAAATTACTCTATATTAGTTCTGGAGAATTGAAGAGACAGGCAAAGAGGCTACACGCCTGTGCTCGTTGTCCACTTATGTCCAAGTCTATGTCTACTAAAGCCGATGACAGATGAACAACAAAATGGGCGGATTTTATTGGCTGATAAAAGAAATCGGCCGACTTTATGACACACGACCGGCGATAATGTCATTGTCAGCAGTAGAACTTGGTTCTAATTTTGTCAATAAAATCGACCGGTTTTTTTCGGCCAATTTTATCGGTCGTCTGACATTGGCTTAACACATACCATGACCCTTCTAATCCTAACCGTATGATTAAATCGGGTGAAATAGACGATGAGTACCATGAGAACTAAGTGCATAGCCGATATGCAGTGGCTTATAAAAATGTGCCACTTTGTTTTCGAATATAATCGGGTATATTTTTGCATATTAATCTTGCTGGGAGCTAGTTTATTGTTTGCATCTACACTACTCATACCATACCCACATATTCAAATGTCAAAGTAGGCTTAATGTTAAGTTAAAAAATGAACATGGTGCTACAGAATACAGATACTAACAGTTTTTTTAATTGTATAGTTGCAGATGTCTCGAAGAAATGGGGTAATCTACGTACGCAGTACATGAAAGAACTTGCAAATTTGATGAAAAGAAAGAAAAGTGGTGCAGGAGTTGAAGAGTCGGTGAAGTGGAAATATTTCAAAGCTCTCAACTTCTTGGCATTCACGTTTGAGAAAGGCTGCAGAAGGACAAATCTCAAGGTGACATTCTGTGTCATAGTTATTTTATCAAACTGCTGTTGCTGTTCATGTAGTACATGACTAGGTGTGTCAGTATACATAGTGGGCATGTAAAAAACTTCGTCAGTCTGTAGTAATAATTAAGACATTAACACCAGGCTGCAGTCATATGTTTTTATGTAATATATTTAATACACTTACATACTGTAGTTTATACCAATAAATATTAACTAGAAAAGCTGTACATGTCCCTATGACAAGCACAGTGTATGCAGAAACTTGTCTGCAATATTAGAACCTGCATCAGTCCGCATGTGCAGCTTTTTGTGCATGAAATATTGGGCAAGTTGTTTACACCTATGTGCCTCTATCATGAAGCAGTATAATTTGGTACTGGTCAAAGGACGGTGATGCTCTTCGGCTGGGCAGGTGACCACAGGCCTGGCGGAAAGTAATGGCAAATGCCTAAAAGCTAAATATGTGAATAATACGATAAGCAAAGCAATTACGTCACCCTACACACATGGTGTGATTCTGGGACCGCTGAAATCATATTTGATTGCCAAACAGCAATGGTTACTCAAAACCAGGCATCTTGGTTGTGAAGTGTCTTATGCACTGCACTAGTGCACATAATAATAACATAACGTGTCAAAATGGATTTGCACAAAACACGTAGCATACAGTGTTGTCTCATAGATGTAACTAGAAAACAAATGTATCGCCGATCAAAGGCAATGCAATACCGGTACCGGCAGAAAATTTCAAACATACATGCAGTGCACATGTGCCATGAAAACTGGCAAACTTTGCAATTGTCGCTACAGGGTTCGTCTAAAACTGGTGGAGGCTGTCATTAAACGATCGAAGTAATTTTCACAAACGTTATCGCAAGATTCGTTATCGCAAGGTTTTTAAAAATGTCGTAGAAATTTGTAAATTTTGGCGAAAATTGTGGCGCCACCTAATGGTATTCTTCAGGTTGATGCAGGCAGTTAAAATGGCCGTTTTATGCCCTAGAAAACCCAGAAAACAGCATCACTAGTTTTTGCGCTAAGGGCTAAAAACACTTCTAGCTTTTTAGTTCCAAAAAGAATTTTTTTGATAAATCTGATTTATGAACCGAATCTTACGAAATTTAAAACAGATGTATACCATAAAGTAGCATGCATAAACTTTGTAAGTTTCATAATTTTTGAGCAAAGGACTTCGTCAACGGGGCGAAAAACCAATTTTTTTACATGGAACGACAAACCAAAAAACACCCAACAAAAGTAATTTTATTACCGGCTTTTCTGCTGGTAATTAATTGTAAGAAATTGTCATCAGCCATGGAATCAAACGTCCTGCAAAAGTTATCCGTGATGTCGGAATTTCCAATTAATTAGTGTGACTTGCTTGCCAAGAAACTGAGCCTACATCACTGTTAAAGTAGTCACAGAAACGGTTGCGAATAGCTAAGGCGTTTGCAGAAGCCCGGTTGCTGCCTTGCTGTGCAATGTGCACTAGGTCACTTGTTGGATCTTCATCATCTGGAAGGTACTGTGCAGCACTTATGGCATTTCTCAGTAGGAAGTTGTGGAGGCAGCATGCAGCCAAGACAATGACTTGGACTTTATTTGGAGTCAGTGCAATGGGCTGAGCAAAGACGCGAAATCTGCTGCACATTATGCCGAAGGCATTCTCTACGACACGTCTTGCTCGGCTGAGACGATAGTTGTATATTCTTTGCTGCTGCGTTAGGTTCCTGGAGCTGTATGGTTTCATGAGGAAAGTCTTAAGTGGGAAAGCATCATCAGCAACAATTACTTGTGGTGTGTAGATATCACACCCTGGCAGTTTATGATCAGGTGGAATATGCAGGACGTTTGATTCCATGGCTGATGACAGAGAGCAGGTGCTGAAGACGCCGCCATCGGATATCCTGCCGTAGCTCCCGATGTCAACGTACACAAACTTGTATCCTGCATCCACGAGGGCAAGCAGTACGATACTGTTAAAGTGTTTATAATTATAGTACAGAGATCCACTATTCGGTGGTGGAGTTATCTGCACATGCTTCCCGTCAAGTGCACCAATGCAGTTCGGGAAGTTCCATTGACTGAGGAACTGAGAAGCAATGGCGTTCCATTCTTGCTCAGTTGTTGGCATCTAATCAGAAACACATAGCATATGATGTGCATTATATACAGTAAACCATAAAAAACGTGACATTTTTTTGACTATAACTTTGGCTACTGTTAACGGATTTTTACAGTTTTCATATCATTTTAATCACTACTTTAATTGTGTGCACACCGTACTTCATAAATTTAAATAACAACACCGTTCCGTTAAAAACGCTATTATTCTTTGCTCATTTATTACAGCGCAGCCGCATTGCTTGCAATGCAGAGCGCTCTATAGCCATGGCAATTCCGTCC
>Ga0209780_1001735_pt1 | contig 14761 bp, 9 predicted proteins | sample WorMetexBAHAMAS2_FD_187384 | JGI IMG/M metagenome (GOLD analysis project Ga0209780, IMG submission 187384) | Marine gutless worms symbiont microbial communities from Max Planck institute for Marine Microbiology, Germany - Inanidrilus exumae... | ecosystem: Host-associated > Annelida > Digestive... | reverse complement strand
AGCAAACGACAAAACCGATCATCATCTCATTTACACGAAACAAAGTTATAACTTAAATAATTATTTTTTGTTTCAGTCCCTTCATGGAAACTACGACATCTGATCCCACAAACTGGAAGCAAAGGAAAGAGCCAACAGCCACAGGAAATGTTTTGACGTAAACATTTAAACAGTTAATTTAAATTTAGCTACAAAATCAAGATCATCAGACACAGCAGACGACAAGCAGACAGAACCAACTGAATTGGCCACAATACTAAATAAAACGTTTTTGTCTAACAAATTACCTTTTCAATGGCATCTCGGAGAGTTTTTCACGACAGTTAAAGTAAACGGTGACATTGACATTAGCAACATCCTGTAGCACCTGTGCACATGAAATTGATGAAAACATTAGACACGATGCTAGTGTAGCAGATTTATGCTGCCATACCAGACCTCAAAATGACTAATAAAGCATAAATATCTAAGGTGGTGTTTAGGGCTGTAGTTAACCACAACCCGAATAACAACACAAACCCCAGATACTTCCTACAGCATTAGTCTTTAACTCTAATATTTACTATGGTAGTATTTACAACTCAAATTTATCGCAACATTAAATAACCAAACCACAGCGAACTGGTTAAACCTCAAGCTAATTTCCATAACTAATACAACAGCTGGTGCTAAATGGCCACTCAAAACAACTGTCTGTTCTGCTCAAACACAATAATACCATCAAAGTAGCATCAATCACTTGTAAACTTAAGAGTTCCCAAACTAATTACAGTATCTCGTGAAGTGCATCTGCTTTGTGCAGTTATTATCCCACACCATACAAAACTCGTTACCTCCAAGATGCAAAGTCACCATCAGTCCACTCACAATTTCTTTACTCATCAGTCCTCACTGCCAACTCTGCTACCCGACTCTACTGGACTCCAACATTTACTTAAGCACCATGTATTTATTAATCTATTTACGAGAACAGCAGTTTCTGAGGAGCTGTTTAGTCTGAAACAGGCCAAAGAAGAAGATGATAATAAAGACCGGTGAACTGAAAGACAGTGATATTGCAAACTGCAGTTCATGCCACATTAAGCCATCACGTGTTTGAGTGTTCACAATTACAGCAGGCGCTTACAAGAAATACACAATGGTTCATAGTCAATGAAGATTAATAAATTAGCTCCATATGGGACTGATGGTCGACTCTTCACAACGGATGGACCGTGCCAACTTTGAAGTCACGTGACACGAAAACTAGCCGAATATCAAAATTCCGGCCGGACCAAATTTAGATATTGTGCCCTAGTTTAAAAATCAGTGGTCAGTTGCTAGCTCCCATCGTAAATGGCGAAGGAGACAGATGTTGAAAATGGCCGAATTTGCAACTTTAAGGGTTGGTGACCTTGACCTAGAATCTGGTCATACTGCATACCGTCGCGCATCACTCATCGACCGCTACCTACATGCCAAATTTCATTAAAAACGAAGAAACTTTCTGTGGACGGATGGACGGATGCACGTACGTACGGACATTTGAGATCGGCTTTATTAGGTCGACTCTGTTGAAGAGTCGACCTAACAAAGGCAACTAATCTGACAGTGATTTATTTCACTGACAACTCAGGTACGAGCAGACAAAAGGCTGACTTGAAATCAACAGCCATTATTGCTGCTTACGTACTCATTGCTAGACTGAATTTGGTGCAACCAGGGCTTCTGCTTTCATGCCAAACGTTCAGAAAAGCCCTAGTGAGAGATAAAGTATAAGGTCACAGGCTGGCAGGTGTCATCTATGCAGCTGCAGTATATTAGCCGCTTACCTCATTTCACCGTGAACCTAAGTTGAAGTAAATTCAACAGTCTGGTGTAAAAATCACACTGCAGACATGGCTCAACTCTACTGTCAATACTACTACATTCCACAGTGGAACGCCGGTCTTTGACTGGCGAACTTTCCCTGTCCCACACTCGACATGTAGATGACGTGTGACCACTTATGTGGGTATAACGTCCGCTATAGGTCAGCCAACTAGGCCAACGCAGCCTTTCATCCTTTTAGGGTCGATAAATTGAGTAGCAAGCTGATCCAGATGTGCGCACCTTGCTCGGGAAACGCCATCTGGTGAATGCTTACAAAATGGATGCAGGATGGCGATGGCTCATTTCATACGTGGATAAACGTGTGGATGGCAGGTAAAACTGTGTGAACCCCGTGCCACCTAGCCAGGTTTAACCGCTGGTCACTGTTCGTTGAATGTAAGTGTTGGACAGACTGCATTTCAGTTGCACTTCATTCAATTAATGTTCATCCCAGTTCAGGGTGTCTACATATCCAGCCTAACAAATTTCCAGGAGATTTCCAGGAGATTTCCAGGACACATTTAACAAATTTCCAGTAGATTTTTTACATTCATCGAGCCTCTGTTCTGTTCTGTTCCTATGGGGCGACTATGGAAGCAGTGGCTGGTATGCTACTCCATAGTACAGCGCTGAGGCCTGTATCATGTACTGGCCCAATGCGCATCCCCGGTGTGTGTGTGTGTGAAATGTATGTATGTGTGCGTGTAGTGTAGTGTGTTTGAGAGCTTGTACCGTATATTTATAGTGCCCAGCCCAGCTGACCGTTTCACTAGTAACCAGTACGCCCGTGCACCTGACGGCGACGTGCGGCCTGAACCTACCCGCCGTCCCAGCAAGGTCATAGCAGGCTCAGGGCCCGGTGTGGTGCGTACGTATAACGTGGCTATTATCTGTTATCAGTCAGCCGGCACTCATTACAGCTCAGGCGCTTCATCGAGCCTCCTTAGTATTACAATTATATGTACAATGAAATGGCAAGCTGCACTATATCAATGCACATACAAGTATGAATTCTTAAATGTTTTCGTATGAGCATGTGATGATGAGCTCCGGTTGCTAACCCCTAAGATCATAGTGATCCTGTTTACCCAAGCACTTCCCATGCTGATTATAAATTTTTCCAGGAGCATCAACAAAAATCCAGGAGATTTCCAGTATTTCCAGGAGGAATTTCAAATTCCAGGAGATTTCCAGTATTTCCAGTATTTCCAGGAGTTGTAGACACCCTGTAGTTATATCTCAGGTTAGGCCGTGTCTTCCAAAAGCAAATTCATTGTGATTGAAGTTGTGTACAAGTCAGAGGTCACCAAACTAACAGTGCCAAAGCACAGACTAGAACTAGTCTCCAACCAAACTGTCAGTGATGCAAGTAAACACAAACCATTATAACTGGAGTATACTTCTGAGCAGCACGTGTTGTAGGGTCCAAGATAGCAATAACGTCGTACGCGGGGCCGCTGTAGTGGGTCGGTGGAATTGTGACTGCGCTGTGCCACGAGGAAGTCAATGCGATGTCATGTCGGCCGTCCTTCTGTGGAGACGAGGCAAGTAGTGACTCGGCTTTCATTATCAAGTCACTGGCACTGTGACACAGCATCGTACACAATACAGTGCTTCATGGTCGCACACGGCTGTTTCATCAACAGCACTGGCTTCTCAGCTAGCAGCAGACACTCCACAAGCTTGTTCAGGTGTAGATTCAGAAGACAGTAGATGCCAGTCAAATTTGTACATGTACACTGTTTATACATAAAAAAGAAGTCCGACCTAATGTCAAGCAGAAGATTACTGCAACAATAGGAAATATATAATGCTCACACTGAGCAGTATTCTGTGCCGCAATACTGCTAGTTAAATTACAGCTAAATACCACAACTACTACTAGGTCTACTACTACGAGAAAATAACCTTAAGGGAGCCAATGGGAAAATGCCTTTACTGTTGTCCAACCACGTCAAATTATTAAATATGCAGTACATGTAACTTAATAAATGCTGACTCTTACATAAATTTCATTTCCAGAATTACATCTAAATGAGGGTTTACTTTTAATGGTTTTCTGATACGATGTAACTACATTTCTCTGCCGACTACGGAAGTTAAAACACTGCTATAAAATGTGACAAAAATATAGCTACTGGTACCTGCTGCTGTCCAGTTTCAGTGTTTTTATTTTCTTCTCTATTTTTCCCGTCGCAGAAGACATCATAAACCGCTCAAGTAGACTGAAGTCTTCCTCGGTGAAATCTTCTGCAGGTTTCAGAGGACCAATCACCTATAAACATATTACATAGGTTGCTGCAGCTTACCGGGTATTCAACATACATTCGACCAACTAAGTTAAATCACAGAAAAATGCTCTATGACACAAATAACGTCTTTGTCTACTATGTACAAGTATTCGATAAATTCTCATAAAGATACCAGTAAACACTTGGAAACTTCAAATATCTGCCAACGACGATGTACTACCTATAATATAATGTTTGGTCAATATTAAAAGACGACCTTTCTACAAATCCACAGCCAAGTCTTGCAGTAAAAGAATTTTGAAAATTAGTTAGCGTTTGGCACAGTTATGGGCGAGCTTACAGTGGCGCCTTTGTGATTCTCAGTAGCCAAATGTCTGATTTTTGAGCAACCCTGTATAACTGGAATCAATTTGCTCCATCTGCTATAAAAAAAACTGCAGTAAAAGTGACAAATGAAACCAAACTAAATATAAATAGTCACAGTATAAATTTCGTGCTAAAAATGAAACAATGCACAATCAGAGAATTCAGAACATTTCAACACATACTTTTCCATTGGAAATGACACCGCGCTGGCCAGGCTGAAAGTCAAGAATGCGGTCGCAAAATATTCTGTGTGAGCGAAACTTCTCCATCGAGAATGAGTTGAGACTGTTAGTATATGCAGCAATATCCATGTTCTAAACAACAACAACATTAGACACGCATACACTTACATATACACATGCGCCATTTCAACGGCCATATTGCATGTAAACCTGAGTTGCCGGGTTGCCTCCATGATTTTTCCCTTTCATGTCTGCAGAACTATTGCAATTCTTTGCGACATGTAAAGGTGCAAAATCAAAATTCTGTCCTCTGAAACAATATCCCACCTATCCTTCCTTATACGTCCTCTATGTCTAGTTCCATCGTTACCCACGCTGATGTTGTCATCACGCTGGTAGAGTATTCAGCGGCGTTTGTGTTTGTCTTTTTTTTCCGCACGATATCTCAAAAACCGATGCAGCTAGAATCACCAAACTTGACATAGAAATGTTCCACCATCAGTCCTGGAACCCCGTTCACTTGGGGTCAAAGTAAAGTAAAGTAAAGTATACGTCGATCTGTATAGCGCATCGTCATAACTACCTCTAATGCGCTCAGACATGGATCACAGTTTTACCTGCAATTACACCATGCCTGCCTTTACTCCCCAGCAGCAAAGCATCACCGCCCTTTGGCTGGTACTCATTTTACCGTCCCACGAAGGGTAGAAGGCTGAGTCGACCTGGGTGGTTGATTACATACCGAAATAAAATGCTGCCTCCGGGAGTCGAACCCGGACATGGTCACCCATCCCAGTACTAATCAGGCTCAGCACAGGTTAACCTCGTTGATCTAGACCACGACGCTACCACTATGCCACGCCACCACCTCAAAATAACAACAAGAATAATAATAATAAGAAGAGTGATAATAATAATGATAATAATAATAATGACAATACAATGAAACGAAATATTTTAATAATATTAACTACATATTTACAGTGCCGTGGGGTTCGAAGATGCAGAGACACTGAAAGATGCATAGGCGCTGAAAAGGTCAAGGGTCAAGGTCGAGAGGCACAAAAGAACATTGCCGGCGTGAGTCTCGGCGCTCCTGTGAGTGCTAGCTTCTTCTAGTTGTAAAGGGCGCCATACTCCTTACTGGAGTGTATGTGTGGTGATCATAGAGTCCATACCATGGAGTCTGTGACACATGGTCAATGTGATGTCAGATGTACCATTACCTTCTCAGCAGCACAGCACTGCTACTGTCCATTGACCGGTGCTCATTTCCCATCCTGCAGAGGGTAGGAAGCTGAGTTGGCCTTAATGGCTGGTTACATACGGAGATGATATAGCCAGGAACTATCACCAAACTCGGTTCTAACTGGGCTCGACATACAGCAATTTTTTGATGAAACCAATGTGATTACCGCTGAACCAAATGGCCAGTGTGGGACGAACCAAAGCAAAATTGTGTCCTCTGTAACAACATCCCACATCTGCCCATGTATTCCAGTGGTCAAAGCACTAGAGCGCCATGTGCAGTAGAGCATGATGTGCTCAGTGGCCAGGGTTCAAACCTCAGCCCAGGTGCGTCTGCCTACCAAAGAATTATTTCTAATAATTCCTATGCACGTGATGAACAGGCAGATAATCTTTGGCAAGAAAAAGAGGGTTCGATGGTGTCCTCTATAAACAGTGACCATTGCTGATGCCTTGATTAACAGTGTCAAGGTAATAGCCGCATTGACGTTAGCTGAAGCAAATAGACGTGGCAAGTCCACTGGCTGGCACTGCATACACGACAGTCAGGGCTGGCGCTGCATAAAGCCTACGTCACACTGTCACGATTGTGGCCACGACTGCCCATGATTAATAGTAGACAGTTTACTCTGGGCAAGTCATGAGTACAAGGGCCTGGATTTAAGTTTTATATGAATGCCTACGACTACAGTATGATGGCACCGTGAACGTCAACAAATTCTGTATTCTGGTAGAAAGGGGAGGGATGGACAAAAGAAGAAAATAGGCAAAGTAAATAAGAAAAGGAAAAAAGGAAAGTAAAAAAGCTAAAGGTGAGGAAGTGAATTGACAAGGGATGATAAAAGGCAGAAAGGGAGCACCCCAGCCCCACGCGGGGTCGCTGGGGTCCAGAGTAGGTTGGAAGCCTGCCTGCAATAACGAACAAACGGAAGAACAAACGAACAACATCCCACCAATCGTTCCTTGAAAGTCCTCCCATTTTTTTGCTTGTGCATATAAATGCACGTCCAATTAATGCCAGATAAACAAAAACCAAGTGTATGTGTTATCAATTATAAATATAAAAGAATTTGCCTCAAACTTCTAATATTTCCCGCTTGAGATTACGTCCACCCACAAGGCATGAATTATCTTAACCATACGATTCTTTCTGTGACAATACAAATAAAAAGTGACTCAATTATTTGAAAAAAACAAAAGACATGTTGAAGTGCTCACACTGACAGCCAGCTCCTCCCAAGTCTTGGCGCCACTTTTCAATGCGTCTATGTTCTCGTCTTTCACCAACTTTGTCACAAACATTTTTGCGACACCGACATCAAGTGTCGCCAGAGCAACGTCAATGGCACACGATATACACAAGTGACCAGCTGCAGATCTCTTGACAACTGCTTCCACGTCCACGTTGTGGACAATGCCAATTCGCACAGAGTTGGTATGTTTCTGTATCAGACAGTAAGTTTTACAGTGCACAAATCATCAGCATTATATCAGTCTCGTAGACGTCATCGTAATCACTATAATATCAACCATTAATTACAATAATGATGATAATAATAAAAATTCTTTGATTACTTGTTAATATTATTACAACACTGACAAGATACAGGCTGCCTGATGTTAGCTTAACGTTGACATTTTGTGCCCTTAGTAGAACCAAAGATCAAAGAATCTTTGCAGCAGATGTCAGACTGTACCAGTTGTCTGATGGCAGAATACAGCAAGGCACGACCGTCCACAGTGTCTAGGTCTGCTACAATCCAGTGACTAATGGGCCGCGAGCCAACATCATCTGACAACACAGCAAATGTTATCGTACCATCATACTGTGTTGCTTCACAAAATCCATGCTAAAGATAGGATGTCCTAAGCGCATTACTCAGACTCTACAACACTAGTATCATTACAAATTATCAAAAACAGCTAAAATTAGCTAAAAATAGACAAATAAAAATGTATGTTGAGCTGAACCTACCCCACCTCTATTTGATGCCCCGTTAGGGGTGACCCATTTGTAATTTCGCCAAGATCTAAAAAATCTAGAGTCCCTGGGCTGTCGTATGGCATTGTTTGCGTGATCCTAAGTTTAGCGGTCTTAGTAGAACACAGACTTGTGATAGACAGATGGAGAGACAAATGGACAGCCAGACACACGATGACAGCAAGTACCTTGCTAGCATAGCGTCACATGGGTAAAAAACCAATAACGCAATTATCATTATTAATATTTTAACTAATGCTGCGATGGCATTAATTAAATACTAGAAAACCTAAGCAGCAACCCTAGTCATCACAAAACCGGCAGCACACATTTACCCCCATCTCCTACTGCTCTGGTAAAAGGGGGAAGGGAAAAAGAAGAATGATAAGGAAAACGGGAGGGAAGGGAAGAGGGGAAATGAGGGAAGGAAAAGGGGAGGGAAAGGTAAGGGAAGGGGAAGGGGAAGGGATATGCTCCTGCCGAAATTTTGTTAAAATTTTCAGTTTGAGGGCCTCACACCCCACCCCTGTACTGATCGGGGTGAAAATTGGCGTGGAGGAGTCGACCGAAGTCATTGAAATATACAGCACTGTTAGTTATTTACAATGATATTCTTGTCATTACTGGCAGCACTGCGCATAGTGCCAGTATTTCATTTACTCAGGTCGTGATTTTGAGGTTTTTCGCTCCGCAGAGGCGACACGATGCACCGATCGGGGTAAAATTTGGCGTGGAGAAGTCGACTCCTCCACGTCAAATATCACAGTCGGCTGTTGTAAATTGTGATATGTAACTTCAAAATATGATGCTGTGTGCGAAGATTTAAATGCTGCTGTTGTCTAGCACTGCAGCCATACGGCGTGCTCTCACCTCTGTCCTTTTGCACCACTCCATCCTGCTGTGTCTTTATGGCGTGACACAAAGTCGCTGACGACTGGGTAGCTAGCTGTTTACAAACGTTCCAAACTGCGAAACCCATATCATAATTTGGCCAAAGTAACGAAAAAGTAACGTTCCATTGCCGTTACAATTTACCTATAAAAGTCACTACACTGTGTCTCAAAAAACGACACTAATTTGGCCTGCTATAAATTTGACCAACAACAACCGATTTTGATAATTTTTGGCAGGAACGTTGCCAAGAAAGTAAGAAGTCAAATGGTACTTTATTTTCCCACCTCACCTAACTAGTGTTTTTGCATTACCCGGGGAAACATATTCATATTATCACTTGATCACAGCTGAACCACCCTTCATTCTCACAAAAATCGGCTGTATGCACCAAACAAGACCTAGGAGAGGAGTTTTTATATGATGATGATGATGACGATTGCATGCTCACTGTGCAATGGTTGAGCCTACTGCAATAATGCACATAGAAAACTATGCAGGTAACCGAATAAAATGTGGCAGTTGCTGCAAAGTGCTCCTCAGGCTGACATGCGATCTGTTTGCATTATTCGTACAACAGTAAGACAACATTTCAACTGACACAGAGCATCGCACGGATCTCTCGGCAAAAGCTGAGCCTCTTGTTCGAAACTATCAGCAACAGAGATGACATCAGAGAAAACATCTCACAACCTCGTTTAGTGATGTAGTCCATCGCAGCAGCTACGGATGCAGACATCTTAGTCTCACTGAGTGTTCTGAATGTTGCAGAGTCTAGTACAGCTGTGGGCACTGCAGACAGCACATATCAACAGCAGTCTCACGTCACCGAATATCAATCATCAGTGACTGAGTGAATGCAGATGTAAATCATTCAATGGCAAACCACGATTGTCTGAGTCAGTAGCCAGTGGCTTCTCAAAGGTCCCTACAGAGACTAGCACATTAGTATTCTCACAGGCTGAATGCCATACAGTCGGTCAGTCAGTCTATTAATCAATATGTTAATAACGAGTTTCATTTGTGCATTTGAAAAGCATCTCTTCAATATTATTTCTTAGTCACCTGCAGATTAAACCAAAGCCATAACTGAAGTCAAAAAAGTAAGTGCTTATAAGTAAAATATGGTCATATTATTATTATTATTGTTACATGATAAATGGCTTTAACATACACATGTGCTGGCTCATATCGACGTACTTCTTTGCCACACTGAGCACACGTGCATTCATCCGTGGCATCACGTTATTCCGTGTCATCACATAGTCCAGCATATCCATACTGTCCTGTAAAAAGCCCTGAAAACAGATCGGCATTAATAACTAAATGCCAGTTTTTCCACCGCAAATTAATCTTCCATTAACGTTAGTGGGAGATTAACTCCCATTACTTAATAGGAGTTAATCTCCCACTAACGTTAATGGAAGATTAATCTGCGGTGGAAAAACCGGCCCCAAATCCTGCAGTTTTCCATAGACCACAAAACTCCAAGCCAAGCCGTGGCATTTGTGCTTTACTGTAGAATTTCTACATTTCTATGGAATTCTGCAGAATGTCATAAAAGAATAGAAAGTATTTGCTGACAGGTTACCAAAGTGACAGCGATAGTGAAAGTTTAATCATCTTTTCAATAGTCATGGTGGATGTCAAGCTCTCCTTTTCCACTCCTCTCCCCCACTGCACCAGTCTGTTAACTGAATGTTTCACAGCTCACTATTCTGTTTGTATAATCAGTAAGCAGAGTAATTTCCAGTGATGGTGATACTAATACAAGGGACAAGTTTGCTAACAAACAGTAATTGGTTAGACTGACCAATAATTCAGTGTCAATTGATTTATAAGTCAAGAGTTTTTGCTAAACATGTCTGGTAGTTATTCACTTGAAACCTTTCAATCAAGAATTGCAGACAACTTGTGTTTCGTCTTTTAATCATATCTGTCACACTTCGATCATGATCATTCATCAAACATCAATCAGATTTGACATAGTTTTTTGTTATATTTTAAAATTTTTAAAGTGATTTGTTAAAACAAACCAAAGCAAAACCTGCTTTTGATATCTGAACAGCAAACAGCTCAGTTTTCATATAAATGAGGAGGCCGTGGTAAGCCTAAAAATTTTGGCAACTTTCCCACGAAAAATCACAGAAACTGAAACAAAAATATTCTGCAAAAATTGCAAAACCTATTAATAACATAGCAGTAAAATCTACATTAAGAGTTTTCCTAATTAAACCAATGACAACTTCCTTCCTCACACATATCACACAGCATCATAGTGATGTATACTGGCTTCATACTGTATACTAGGTCGACTCAGCCTTCTACCCTCTGTGCAACGGTAAAATGAGTATTAGCTTTAGGGCTGAGTAATAATAAATGGCGATAGTGGATGCGGATTGTAGCTGCCATTTCTGGTGGACTAACACTCTAGTCAACTGGCTTAGTCTGAGGGTTGGCGGCCAACCGGCGCTTAGTCTGCATTCATCAAATGAACCGGGTAAACTCTCGCAATGGCTTTGCCATGATGACAGCACTATAAATATCATCTCGGTTATTATTATTATTACATTCAAGGTCACTGTTCCGATGAATCTGAGCCGGCCAGTTGTCCTTGACCTCAATGACGACAATATCTGACATACAACAATGACATCTACTACTACTAATTCCATTTAACAACTGGTCAGCCAGTCCCCCTGGGGTCCTCCTCCACGTGTTCAAGAACAGAACCTCTGGGGATTAGTGGAATGGAGCTCTTAACAGGCCGGATGTCCTCCATGCCACACAACCATCAGTGTCGAAGCACAACACAGTGCAATTTGTGGAATAACTAAAAAGCAAAAAACAGAAAATACTGACATTGTAGACAGCCTTCTGCAGTTCGCCAGTTTGACGCAGGATGGCAGACACAACAGACTCTTCAAATTCATCTTTCAATTCTTGTCTCTTCAGTGGATAACCATTCACCACGACCTGAGGCAACTCTCCCAGACCAGTCCGAGCAAAGAAAGCTGCACTCTCCTGAAAAATTATGAAAACTAATTACAAACCAGAAGGTGCCGAGAAGGCAAATAATTCAATAAAGACTGATGGATAATCTTGAAACTGAAAGAAGTTATTAATTCACTCACATTCTAGGTTTAGCCTGGACCACTGCAACTTCCCCGAGGGAAGGTAAAGTAGAAAAGGGAAAGTGAGAAACAGTGGAGGAGGGAAAGAAAGGCTAAAAAATTGGAAAGGGAAGGGATGACAAAAAAGAATGGTGGGAAGTGGGAGCACAGGAGGTGAGTGTAAACTGGCACAAAAAGACAGAAAAACTAAAAAAGAGTGGAAGAGGTGTGACATGGGCAGCAATGCAATTTGGCAGAGAAAGAGAGGAGGTACATCAAACTATCTAACAAGAAACCAGTTGTCTGGAAAAAAATGGGCATGATGTGCGAAGCAACATCTGAAATGAACGTGCTAGAAACTAAGACCAACACTTTGCATCATCACTAATTTGATCACATTGTTACCAATTTAGCACGTGACAAATTAGCTGGAAAAGTCCCAAATTTCGAGCAAGTTTACAAAGGAAAGAACCCTTATTTGACATAAAACACAAAATATTCTGATACAACGCAGCCTGGCCAAAGGGCATCAACGTTCCAACAACCAGATACATCCACTGCAATTTATCTTAATATCCAATACAAGAAGATCAGCTATAACACGGGCCACGCAATACACTCTTTCAGTTGAAATCTCATTAAGTGCTGCAAAACTGTATGAAAATCATCTTTGAAAATGCTTGCAATAGGTAAGTGACCTTGAGGTCACTCAACATCATTGGTACTGGTGCCATTTGTGACAAGATTCATATGATTTAATATTAATCTTCCACCAGTACTATGTCTATATCTCGTACAATTTCCAAGATGTTATCAGTTATTTCACAAAATCTAAAGAGGTCACGTGACTCTCAACACAACCAGTTCCCTGGTAATCTATCATACATGCACCAGTACTCTTCAGTGTCAGTTGCATATGAAAATTTGAAGTGCCTAGCTTCACCCATTCTAAAGATAACATTAGGACCCCAAAATGTAAAAATGAGTCACGTGAACTGACCATGTCCATTAAGTGGTAGTTTGCCATCCTAAAGCTAATATTTGATATAGCCTGAGTACAAAATTTGACAACCCTAGCTTCAGAAACTCCAGACATGTTTGGGCCTCAAAATTTTAAATGGGTCACGTGACCCTGATGACTCCCCTTTCAGGGGTGGTTTGTTATCCATGGGCTAGGACTTGCCATGGTCAATCTATCTACCTTGTGACAGGCAAACGGATGCATATACCACAATAGCACAGCATCACCTGGTAAAAACTGGTGTGCACATTAAACTGGAGAAATAAGTCATGTAGGCTGATATGCAATAAAAATAACATGCAATTAAAAGCACATAATTAACAATAATAGCAACTGTGCATGCAGAATCTAATGAAAGTGGATAAATTAACAGTAGTTTTAATACAGACAACGGAACTGAGATGTCATAGTTAGTTACAAGCACGCAGCTCAACTGTATTGAATTTTTGAATACGTTGTAATAATTCAGCACATTACAGACTTTGCTGGTTTTTCATCCAATGTCATGGCTGGTCGTAATAAAACATAACCATACAACTACCACTGTTGCAGACAACTAACTGCTACTAATACTAATACTGCCATTGCATTTTAAGAACAGAATGCCCTCTGTGTAACCCAACCAACGTTATCACTGGAGAGAGCTGCAGTTATATAATAAATGACAGCTGTCTATGTCTATGACCAAAGCGCTGGTCTATGGATAATAAGTCCAGTGACAACAACCTGTCTGTCTGTAACGTCACTGACTGCCAACCAGGACTGTTCAACGTCATTACCAGCATGTTCAGTAAGCAACTCCGTTATCAGCTCAACAGAATCATCGAGTGGCTGTCGTCTAGAATAGATCTATGAAGTACAAACACACTGACATGCTGACATGCACACACAATCCACCAGCGCAATCACGTGCACTACTTAGTGAAGAGATTGTATAACAGTGACTCAATTACGAGCCTGTTAATTACTGTGACTTGCTTTTCAAGCAAACTTTCAGATTGACAACGACACAAATCACCAATAACTTCACACTAGCTGTTTAGAATGTCTGCTGCAGGCAAAAACTGTGATTTAAAAGAAAAAGCATTTCAAAAATCTGCACAAATGTTGCCATACATCTGTTTTTACTGAACACAGCATATCTGCCAAAGCAAACAATGACACTGAGTACTACAAAGTGATCAAGACAATCTCTCCACAGACACTTTGTAGTCTGATGCATGCTGCTATTACAGCAACAGACAAACACATCAAACACACGTACATAGCATGCAGTGAAAAGAACGCAGTCATGCCACAGAGATTACCATTCGCTGGTTGTCATACTCAGCTGATGAGCTGAACACTTGTTCAGCTGCCGCAGCCGAGTACGTTGCACCAAGCTCTCGTGATACAAATTCAACTGTCACATCATTTTGACCTAGTCTGTCATAGACCTGACATGACCAGACCGAGTCAGCGTTAAATGTAACATTAACACACGCTGTTTCTACATTGTTACAGAGTGCCCTACAATCAGACCATTTTTACGTCACAGTAATTTGTCCTGTCCCGTCCCCGCGGCTGACACCTTGACGCTGCTAATCAAGAGAACACCGTCGAACCCTCTTACCTGCCTGGGATTAACTCCCTGTTCATCATGTGGTAGGCGGACGCAAAACTCGGCCACTGATTGCGTCATGCACTACTGCACACGGTGGCCAAGTGCACTGACCACTCGGCCAGGGGCGGATCCAAAGGGGGGGCCACGGGGCCATGGCCCCCCCAAACCATGGATGAAAAATTAAAACTTCAGCTGCCGCGCACACGTGTTGGTACTGCAGATACCATTAATGACCATAAAACAGCTCATAAAC
>Ga0209780_1001734_pt1 | contig 14763 bp, 12 predicted proteins | sample WorMetexBAHAMAS2_FD_187384 | JGI IMG/M metagenome (GOLD analysis project Ga0209780, IMG submission 187384) | Marine gutless worms symbiont microbial communities from Max Planck institute for Marine Microbiology, Germany - Inanidrilus exumae... | ecosystem: Host-associated > Annelida > Digestive... | reverse complement strand
TGAAAGGCCGCTGACTGAAATAAATGTGATCGCTAGCTTCTGTGCTTAGAATTTGCGGATAAAATTTTGATATTTGCTGTTTTAGAACGGCGGCTTTTACAATGAAGAGAAACTGAAGCCAGTTTTCGTTTTTATAATTTATGATTACCGTACTGAAGACTACATAGAGGCGGAAAATCACGTGGCTCACATGGATCACCGCTACTTCCTGTTAAATGTAGTAGTGACGTCATAACCTGACCTAGAAAAGAGTATGACCCTGCGATATGACCAATCAAAAGCCGACGCTGGCGGAAACTGGCGTATTCGCGATATTTGATTGGATGCTATATGGCACGATTACCCATGACGACAGTGAGTCATAGGTTGTCTATATAAAAGCGGACGTGGCCAGTGCTGTAACCTTTCCGGCTAATATTGCGAACGTTGGTGATTTGACGGCGTTTTCGTCGATTCTAGCACGTGTTTGTTCGTTATTGTTCGCTTAGTAAAGGCTACAAGGTGTGTTATGGAAACTCGGTTTTTATAAATGCAGATGGTGATCAGATCATTTACTATTATTCTTTTCATGTGTCGTGAGTTAATGCCTTTGTTGTCTGACGCGTGGCGCGAGGGTCGTGGCGCGTGTAAAATTATTCCCCGAAACTGCAAGTACAGCTTCATTCATTTCTGAACTGGTAGCTTCAGGCCTATACGCACGTGGGCTACCCGGAAACCATACTAGCGTCGTTTGTTTAGCAGGCGAAATAAGTTTAAGGAGGCAAGGATAGTAGACTAGACTCCGTGTAGAATACTGCGTCAGTGCGTGGAATCCGTATTACAAGAAAGATACGGAGCTCCTCGAAAAGGCTCAATGCAGGTTTACAAAAATGGAAGGGTTAAGTTATGAAGAGAGATAAAGGTGTCTTATGGTCATTGGTCGCTACTTTTGAGTTTTTTAAAGATGTCTGAGGGAAAGTTAATTTTGCTGTATGGACTGATCCGCTAAGCACTAGGCCTCAATGGTTGGAGTTTCCTGCTGGTAATGCCACACAGTGTGAGTTACATAGACGTAGATGATGTATGGGCGCAGGCTCTGCACCTCTGCCAGCTTCTTAAGTTACTTTGTCATAAATACTCTAATAATTACTCTGTCATTATAGTCATAAATACCATTTATGTATTGCTCACGTTTGATGAGTAACAATAAAGATTTACTTATCACTATTGACTGAGATTAATTGTTGTTGATTGCTTTTGTGCCACCAGAAAATGGCAAAGGCTCCAGCAATCGGCATTGATCTGGGAACAACGTACTCTTGCGTTGGAGTGTTCCAGCATGGCAAAGTTGAAATCATTGCCAATGACCAGGGCAACCGAACCACTCCGAGCTATGTGGCGTTCACTGACTCGGAGCGACTGATCGGCGATGCCGCCAAGAACCAGGTAAGAAATACTCGGTTCTGATTGAACTGATGGTTTTCTTATCAGTTTTGATAGCATACGTACTAAATGTAATAGTGACACTAGAATAAACCATAACCATGCTCACCCTAACTGTTACCTTCAACCATAATGATTAAAATAGTTTTGAAAGTTCATCTGCTGGTTTGACGACAGTGCAATATGTTATGCACTTACTGTTTATGAGTAATGTAGCCAGTGGAGCAGGATCAATGAGGTGGCAGCATAAGTCGGCAGGGGAAAAGTGTGCCGTCTCTTGAGGCAGCATCAGTCGGCAGCCACGTGTAGCACAACGGGGGTCATAGTGTGCCATCTCTGATTGCCTTGTTGTCTGTGATGATGACAGATAAAAGTTCTGTTATCAGTTTTGTGCAACTTATCATAGTACATTTTATCGCTCCGTTAAATGCCAGTTCGGTCGACGAATTGCTTTGGTTATATTAGTTAAAAGCAGTAGTGCATAGGTTATTAACCAAGAAATAATGGATGTTTAAGTGTAAATTTTTAATTCCTGCATAATATAATAACCTGTTACCCTAGTGGGATATAATTGTACGGGCCCGCCGTGCAATGTTGACCGCCCATGTGCCTGGCCCGGCAATGACCAGCCGCCAACATGCTCGGCCAGTGGCGTTACAGACGCCAGCGTGCAAAACGGTACTTTCCCACTAGGCGGGCCAGTAATAATCAGCTTGCATTACAGTCATGTGGGGAATATATAATTTATAATTTTGGCGAGTGGTGCTGTAGTTTCATCACGTTGTGGTTTAGATGTTCGTGCACCACTTATAAAATCGCGAAACCAGTTTGTCTGCTGCGTTGGTTGCAGGTGGCGATGAATCCAGACAACACGGTGTTTGATGCTAAGCGGCTGATTGGGCGTCGCTTTGACGACTCTTCAGTGCAGTCGGACATGAAACACTGGCCGTTCAACATCATCAACGACGGTGGCAAGCCCAAGATCCGTGTCGAGTACAAGGGTGATAGCAAGACGTTCTTCCCGGAGGAGATCTCGTCAATGGTTTTGGTCAAGATGAAGGAAATTGCGGAGGCGTACCTTGGCAAGGTCGGTATTCTTCTGTTGTATCAGTCAGTAGACCATCGTTGGTTATTTAACACAGGTTGTACTGGTGGCGTTGTGGCACATGGGTAGAGCGTTAGACTTGTGTTAGACTTGCAATCATCAGGTCGTGGGCACAAATCCTGCTGCGGCATAACAACCTTGGGCAAGTCTTTCACAGTTGTGTGCCTCTGTTACCAAGCAGTATAACTTGGTACCGGCCAAGGGGCGGTAATGTTCTGCGGCTGGGAAGGTAACCGCAGGCCTGGTGGAAAGTAATGGCAGCCTACTGCCTGGTGGATGACTTAGTCACCTGTGGGCTGAGTGCCTGTACACCGGGATCAGCTACTGGCCCAACACTCGGTAACGATTATGGGAGGCCTTTACCTTTTTTGCATCAGTATGCAAATTTAGTGCTGTGTGATGCCATGTTAGCACAGGATGTACCATTGCCCATCTGTCCATGTGTCTGTAACAACTCAAGTGTTCTGCCAAAATTGCTAAATATGGTCACACAGAAACAACTCACGGACTCTACCCCTTGTCTTTCAATGCTGAAGACCTCAGTGAAATTTGATTGGGGATACCCCTAATAGGGCACCAAATACAGGTGGGATACGTTAAAATCGTGATTTTTTAACCAGTATCTCGCTGTATCTCAGAAATGGTGCAAGATAGAGACATTGTTTAGTTGCTATAGAAGGCTGGTTCTGTACTTCTATGTGCTCTGTTAGATGATGCTTTTTACAGTGATCTTGACTTGACCCCTATCTACCACCAGACCACCCCATTTTTACATTTTGAGTCATCTTTCATACAGACTTCAAACTTGGTAGGTAGGTTAGCCACTACTGATGACAAACCAATCCTGAAAGGGTAACTGTAGGTTTCAACAGGAATCAAAAAGTGTGCATGGCCTGTAATTTCAACGGTCTTATCCTAACTGGTCTTCTTAGAGACATGGGTAGTCACGTACACTAAATATGTTGTAGTATTTCTGAAGTGCTGCAAGGAACACTAATAGGAAGTGACACTTGTCCTGTCAAATAGCTGCAATCCCGATGAACTGAGTAACCTTAAAGCCATTCACCGATTTCCTTGCAAGTGGAATTTTTGAAATGGCACATGACTAGAAAAATTTGAATGCAGGCGTAATAGAGATATTGCTCTGGTACTATATCTTCCTGGATAAAGGGCTGTTAAAAGGGTTGTTTGTACCATTGTCGGGTTGTGGCTATATTAGCTTCAACTGATGTTGATGTAGTTGGTGTTGAATTGCAGACGGTGACTGATGCGGTGGTCACAGTTCCGGCGTACTTCAACGACTCTCAGCGCCAGGCGACAAAGGACGCCGGAACAATATCCGGACTCAACGTCCTCCGGATCATCAACGAGCCGACAGCGGCTGCCATCGCATACGGCCTCGACAAAAAGGTCGGCACGGAGCGCAACGTCCTCATCTTCGACCTTGGTGGCGGCACTTTTGATGTGTCCATCCTGACAATTGAGGACGGAATCTTCGAGGTGAAGTCCACATCCGGTGATACTCATCTTGGTGGCGAGGACTTCGACAGCCGCATGGTGAACCACTTTATACAGGAGTTCAAACGTAAGCACAAGAAGGACATCTCGGACAACAAGCGGGCACTTCGGAGACTGCGCACGGCCTGTGAGAGGGCCAAGAGAACACTGTCCAGCAGCACACAGGTTTATCGTTAACAGATAGTTTCACATTTTGAAACTGCTAAAGTATGTAAGTAAGTAAATTTATAGCTTTTAGTTATCGTCAAGAACCTCTAAAGTGCTGAATGCACTAGTATCAAGTGAACAGGTTCGTTATAAACACGCCTGAAACAGTCTGCGCTGACGGTCTGGTTCGGAATGAAATCCAGGAGGGAGTTTCCAGCCTGGCAACTGAAGAGGCCCGATGTCCTTGATGTCTCTGAAATGGCCTGTTTTGTGTCGGGTGGGATTTAGAGCCATAACCAGTCAATCAATTGTTGTTAGGTTCATACGCATTTTGTTGCGGATGGTTTCAGGCGAACATTGAGATTGATTCGCTCTTTGAAGGCATCGACTTCTACACCAGCATCACCCGTGCCCGGTTTGAGGAGCTGAACGCCGACCTGTTCCGCAGCACTCTGGAGCCAGTGGAAAAGGCGCTTCGTGACGCCAAGATGGACAAGCCGGCGATACATGATATTGTGTTGGTTGGAGGCTCGACACGCATTCCAAAGGTGCAGAAACTGTTGCAGGACTTCTTCAACGGTCGCGAGCTGAACAAGTCTATCAATCCTGATGAAGCTGTGGCTTATGGAGCAGGTATAGTCGTCCTCAGCCAGTTTACCTGTACATGGAATATGGTCGTCAAACTGCATGCAGTGATAACGATAATACTGCACAAAATTTACTTTATTTTTTCTGTGAGTAGGATTTCCCTGAAGCCAAGGAGATTGAGGGCTAAAAGTAGTCCTGCTATTGATGTGTGTGTGTGTGTGTGATTTTGTCGTGTTTGTTGTGAAGGAGTGTCATAGCATGTCTATCATGACTCCGTTCTATAGGATTCTGACCACGCAAAGTGTTCCATTTTTTCAGTATATAAGTAAGTAAGAATATTTGTACGCAGCGCAAAAAAGCAACAGTCACTATGAGCCAGTACCATGCAGAAGGGAGATTGGGCTCCAAAACCCTTAACACGTTGAGTTCCTCGGGCATTGTAAGTTGTAACTGTGGCACTTAATACCCTTTCCCCTCTACACAGCATCAGAACTATGATGCTATGATGATTGTCTGGAGGTTAGGACGTATTATGTGTCAAGTTGGATGTAAAACTTCTTCAGTCAATCAATCGGCACTGAACAACTGTTACAAACGGTGTAGTACCTGGTTAAATTACATGTATGCAACAATGTTTCCTTTGACACTGTGGGGTTAGGAAAGGCATCCACCTGTAAAAGTTGGCAACAATTATTCCCATTGGTTTTATACCTCCTAGACCGAAGGTGATGCGATGTTGTTTTTGCCTGCGTTGGTAGATAGTCACCAAACTTCGTCAGTCATACCCATGGCCACGGGATGAGGTGATTAAATTTTGCAAGGTCAAAGTCTGTGCGGAGGTATATGTGCTCTACTGAACCTTATAGTTTGTCAGCTTGGAGTACAAGGCTAGTTAAATGACAACTGGGAGAGAGCATTTGTTAGTAATGGCATCAGATTATTATTGTCAAGTGGTAGTTGATCGGGCACCGACCAAAAAGAGGTGTTTTGTGGTGATGTATTGTAGCCGTTCAGGCGGCAATCTTACATGGAGACAAGTCGGAGGCCGTACAGGACCTGCTGCTGTTGGACGTGGCTCCTCTGTCTCTTGGTATTGAGACGGCCGGCGGAGTAATGACGTCGCTGATCAAACGCAACACGACCATTCCCACCAAACAGACGCAGACTTTCACAACTTACTCAGACAACCAGCCCGGTGTACTGATCCAGGTGAGAGCCGCATGAAATGTGTCATTTTGCCGATTTTATTGCTTTAAAACATTAAATATGCATCATTGTTCTGTCATTTGGATTAAAAAGTACAATTGGAGATTAGTTCAGATTCAGTTATCGTGAAAAAATCTCACTGTAGCTCCTGACCAACCAAGATTAACTTTGGGAAAAGGAGCTTTGGGTTAGTTATTGATAAAAGTTGTGTTTGTAGATTACTTTATATCATGTGACAGTTAATTGGAATGTTTTTAATGCAGCTGTAATTCCGGTTTGTAATCGCACATAGAATAGTTAATGTTCTTCTGGTGCTGAAATGCCGTGAGTTGTTTGTGCAGTTTCACAGTACATTGTGCTGTTTATAGTTGAAAACTCGTGTGATGTCTAGCGATGCATGTGCCCTGTGTGGGCCCAGGGCAATCCCAACCCCACTCCCTTCACTTTCGAACCTTCTACTCTATCTATCTTTTAGTATCTTTTACTTTTCCCTTTCTTACTCCATCTGTTTTTTCGCTTCTCCATCGCTTACCATTCTACCAGAGTCCCATGTTTCCAGGCTGGATCTTGTAGGAGCCGACTGAAGCTGGCTTTTGTTTTTTGTGTGTGTGCTGATTGTGTTGTATGTATTTTTTAGTTAAGGATACATGATTGTTTTTGTCATATTTGATTTAGTTTTGTCTTGCGGTGTGATAGCTGTCTCCCCCGTTATAGGCACTAGCATAATAATTTAAATGAGACTCACTATCCCTTTTTCCTTTTTGGCTGAACAAGAAGACGGCCAGGGTTGAGGTTAATACATCGCTGGCCTTCCTTCACTGGGTAGGGATAGCTCTCGTCTCCACCCCTGACCTTTCATCTCTGATATAGCTGTATTTGTCCTGAAAAGGGACGGACGTTAAACTAGCGATGCATGTTGGTTGATGCTGGTAGGTGTATGAAGGTGAGCGTGCAATGACGAAGGACAATAATCTTCTTGGCAAGTTTGAGCTGACTGGTATCCCGCCAGCTCCACGCGGCGTTCCTCAGATTGAGGTGACTTTTGACCTGGACGCCAATGGCATTCTGAATGTAACGGCCGTTGACAAGAGCACTGGACGCGAGAACAAGATCACCATTACCAATGACAAAGGTAGAATTATCAGATGATGCTTTCATTTTGTGAGTTTTGCATTTAAAAACTTAACATGGATGCTCGCGCATTCATTTTAATAATGAGGTGCAAATGACAGATATTTTTCCTTGCAGTACATATATGTTGTTCAGCGTTGAGTTTTTAGGTAGACGAAAATTGGCAAAACGAAAAATACTGAAAACTAGAACGAAAAAAATAAAAAACGAAAAAATCCAAAACGATAATAACGCTGACAACAGTTCCCTGAATGCGACACTGCTGCGATTGGCCGACTGCACACCTGAAACACGCATGCCTTTGAAGCGGTTCAAGTTCCTGCAGCAGCAACTGTCCAGTTCTTGTACCCAGTCAGCATCTGCTGGTGTTTGTCCAAGAGACTAAACTTTCCAACTATGCTGCTGCAATGTGCTCTGGTACAGTTCTGAATTGCAGTGCTATCGAGTTCTGGCAGACTCGCACGGCTGAATATCCACTTCTGTCCAAGATCGCCATTGATCTGATTTCAGCCCCAGCGTCACAGGCGTATGCTGAACGCCTGTTCAGCGTATGTGGCGACTGACGGCGGGCAAGCGGAACAGAACGTCGCATATTTCTCAGAATGAACTTGAAGTACATTTTACAATGTGAACCCGGTGAACGGTCGTGAGTGTTTCATTTTAACAGCTGACTTTAACGGTGACAGATATGATTCTGAGTGTATGATAATGATAATGATTACAACGATAATCACGAGTAACTCGGTATCTGTGCTGTATACTGCCTTGTTGTTGTTAGTATCTAACAGTAAGTAAAACCAAGAATAAAATTAGATGAAAACTAAAACTGAAACGAAAAAATGCTGTAAAACTAAAACGAAAGTAAAACTAAAAATAACAAGAAAACTAAAACTACAACGAAAACGAAAAAATAATGAAAACCAAAATGAAACTAAAACTAAAAAATATTTTTAAAACTAAAACTAAAAAATAAATCAAAACGAAAATCACACAGTTCCGAGTTGACCTAATAAAGCCGGTCTCGGATGTCCGTGCATATGTACGTATGTCCGTTTACAAAAAGGCTTCGATTTTAATGAAATTTGGCATGTACGTAGAGGTCGATTGAGTGATGCATGACGGTATGCAGTATGACCCAATCCAGGTCAAGGTCATAAGCCCTTCAAAGTTGGAAATCCAACTCATTCAGTAATCGACCTCCGTTTAACAGCCATTGTTTAGTGAACCTGCTTTGGCCAGTTCCCTCTCACTCTATTCCGGCACATGGTATTTTGCACGCCGGCTGTCCATAGTGTTAACAGTGGTAAAGACTGACTGGTCTTTTCTTTCACCCATTTAATATAATTATCGATAGAATAAATGGGAGTTGTAGATAATCGGTCTTCTTTTAGGTATTCTTTGGATGGTACCACCCTTCAACTTGAGGAGCAGATATCCAGTTGCAGCTTACTGCTCATTTATTGACCCAAAATGGATGAAGGCTAAGTTGGCCTAGTTGGTTGACCTGTAGCAGGTGGTTTACCCACATACGTGTGACAATGTGCAGGACGTCTGAGCAAGGAGGAGATTGAGAAGATGGTGCGAGATGCGGAGCGATACAAGGAGGAAGACGACAAGCAGCGTGACCGTCTGCAGGCCAAGAACGCCCTGGAGAGCTACGCGTTCAACATGAAACAGACGATTGAAGATGACAAACTCAAGGACAAGATCAGCGAGGACGACCGCAAATCTGTGCTGGACAAGTGCAATGAAATAATTCAGTGGATTGATGGCAACCAGGTCGGCATGTGTAATTACTATGGGGTGCTTCGTTTGTTAGGTGGACTTTTCGACAAAGTCGACCTAATAAAGCCGGTCTAAAATGTCCGTCTGTGTGTGCGTTTGTCCGTCCGTCCACAAAGTGATTTCAGTGAAATTTGGCATGTAAGTAGAGGTCGATGATGAGTGATGAACGACAGTATGCAGTATGACCCGATCCAAGGTCAAGGTCACGTGCCCTTCACAGTTGGAATTCCGGCCATTTTCAACAGCTATCTACACTGCCATTTACAATGGGAGCTGGCAACTGATGACTATTTCTAAATTTGATCAGGCTGGATTTTTGATATTTCATCTAGTTTTTGTCATGTGATTGAAGTTAGCAGAAACGCCAGTTCTGAAGAGTCAACCGTCAATCCCGTACAGGGCTACTTGCTGTCCACTGAAAATCTGAAAGCCAAGTATTTGTCTCACTGACCCCTTTATTGAGCTGGTGAACATAATACCGTCCATCTCGTCTTTGGGATTTATGAATTCCTCCATTACTATGATCCATCCGCTTGCCCATTTCAATTTCCTTTACACCAACCCCGGGGTTTTGTAATGTAAGATCTCTTAAAGATGATATGCAACGATGTTTTTACCAAATCGATTAAAAGTAGTTTCTAGCTGCTTACTGCAATATAAACCCGTCTGTGTAACAGATTTTGATAAATTATGCCGTAAAATGCTAAAATGTACAAGTTTAATGGTCTTTTTGGTATAGTTATTCTTCGGCTGTTGCCGTCATGTGTGATGTTATACCAGGATACTTTTAGTTTTAAGAACCTATTTCTACGTCATTATGCATGTATGCTGTGTAATATCTCACTCAACACTCCAATAGCCTATTCCGTTGTTTGTTTTCCTGGTATGACGTCATCACTTGCAAAAGTAAAAAATCATCAGGTGTGCACTTTCTGGCACTTTCTAAAATTTCCCAATTTTTTGGTGTTCTAAATATTCAGATAGATTTGCTTTATATCAAAGACATACCATGGGCAGTTTACTTTAACAACCAAAGAATCATTGCATATCTTTAAATTGATCACATTTCCGTCTTTGATTACACTGTTGACATTTTTATGCCATCGCTAGCCAACAGTGTTGGCAAAGGCTTGTTTTTTGGGCTGTCCGTTCTTCCGGACTGATCTGGTTACCACAGTATCATGAACTGCTGAACCATATTGATAAAAAGTGATATATTCACCAGCCCCTGCTGATGACATGTTTAGATTCTGGAGGTCAAGGTCACAGCACGCTGTTGAAGTTTCGAGTTTGCTTATTATTGCTGAGTGATGCTGACAGTGTCTAGTTGTTAATGTTGTATGACTTCATATTATTGCCTCGTGTGGGCCTGGGGCAATCCACCCTTATCCCTTTACTTCCCCACCTTCTACTCTATCTTTTGGTATCTTATCCTTTTTTAGGTAGACTCCTCCGACTTGACCTAATAACATTAGTGGGTCTCAAATGTCCGTCTGTCCACAAAGTTCCTTCGATTTCCATGAAATTAGGTATGCAGGTAGAGGTTGACGAGTGATGCATGACGGTATGCAGTATGACCTGATCCAAGGTCAAGGTCACAAGCTATTGAAAGTCAAAAATTCGGCCATTTTCAAAGGCTACCTACACCCCCATTTATAATGGGGATGGCAAATGACCACTGATTCTTAAATTAGCGGGCAATACCTAAAAATTAACTGGGCGGAATTTTGATTTTTGTCCTAGTTTTGTGTCATGTGACTTTGAAGTTGACAGTAAGTAGGAGTCGACGGTGAGTCCCGTATGGGGCTAATTTTTCCCTTGTTGCTCGCTACATCGATTTTTTCATCTCTTATATAGCCATATTTGTGCTGGAAAGGGGCGTTAAACTCCAGTTGAACTAACTAACATGGTTGCGTTGAACGTTGGTTGATATAGACACGTGACGCTGCGTGTTGCTGTGATTGCAGTCGGCTGAGAAGGACGAGTTTGAACACAAGCAGAAGGAACTCGAGAAAGTGTGCATGCCGATCGTGACCAAGCTGTACCAGGGCGCTGGTGGTCCTCCGCCACCGGGCGGTGCCGGAGGCTTTCCAGGTGGATTCCCCGGTGCTGGAGCAGCTGGAGCTTCTGACAGTGGGTCCAAGGGTCCAACCATTGAAGAGGTTGACTAAAGATCCGGCAACATTCCACTGCGTGGAATCTCGCATGCACGGCAGTCGTACTCTAGATAATATGCAAAAGTACATGTTGTAGAACATTAGGTTTTCACTCAGAGAACACTCTTGACATAGATAATTTCTTTGGAAAGCAGGGTAGAATTGCTATAGGAAATCAAAATTCCATAGTGTGTTGATGTCTGTATGGCTGCTTCTTTAGTTCACCGTTGTTGTGTGCGATTTGAATGGTCACTACTGCGAAACTTCACTGCTTGATTAAAAGTCAATACGTCTACTTTTGTTGGAACTTGATAAAACGAACATTTCCTGTTCTAAAATCTAGTGCCAATCACGGTATGGAGGCTTGTAGGTAACAAAATAACTTGCCCTAATGTATATGCTTGTATGTTTCATGCCAGTTATTCTAAAGGCCATATGTTCTGATGGTCCAGTCGTTTGGGGTCGTCGGATTAACGGGCCTTCGGAATAGTCTCCCTTCAGAGTAGTGGGTGGTCAGTTTGCCATCTGTAAGGGCATGTGGTCATTAAAACTCGTACAGAATTCTCTTGTGCAAAATCTATCTGATACAGAATGCTTGCAGTACATTATGATTACTTGGTGATTGAGGTTTTCAGCATTGTGGGAGTTTGGTGTTCCATAGAGTGCCAGGATTACGGGGATTTAACATTTGAGGCCAACTGTTCACTGCTTCTTGGTTTTACTACCCACCTGACACAAAATAGGTCATTTCAGAGACATTCTTCCCAGCCTCTCTTGGCTTAGTACTGAAACAAGCACAACAAAAACATACATCCACAACGAAGGAGCACATAGATATGTCGGGAAGTAAAAGAATAAGAAGGAAAGAATAACGAAAGCAGGAACGGGAGGAAGATAAGTAAACAATTTATATAGCACCCTGCACCGAAAAAGAATTATGGCGCATTACTGCCCCAGGGCCCGTGTGGGGTGAACAGAAAAAGAATGTGGCACTATGAAAATGTTGACCATCAGGTTTCTGTTAGCTACTATACCATAGAATATTTAACATAATGGTAAATGCAACTTCATTACATACTATTGTTCGCGATTGCCGACGTCAGTGCTGGTATTGCATTCAGACGTGTCGGTTTGTCCACGCTGTAAAAGGAAAACGGCTCGAGCTATCAACACCAAACTTGGTACACGTATACTCTATGGCAGTAGGTCGCCATGCAGTGACACAAAGGTCAAAAGGTCGTTCGTTCGTTCTTTGCGGGCAGGGGTCCAGCCTGCTCTGGACCCCAGCGCTGAGACCATATAGCGGTCCAGTGCGCTTGCCCAGGGAGAGGAAGGGAATTGGTATAGACTAGCGGCAAAATCTGAAAAGAGGCCTAGAAATCACTTTAGGGGTGACGAAATGTTAGCAGCTGGCATCCATGTTAGCTAGTTAATATGACTCATACTGAACACTTTTGAGGTGGATGCCACTTAACTTAGGCTTTTATTGATTTTTAAAATAATAAACAAAATGGCCGCCTTAGCTGTTTTAGTAAAATTTCAATAAAACATGATATCTTTGACTGTATGCAAGCTATCATTATGAAATTTGGCATCCATGAACCCTGTTAGCTCACACAATAATTGAACAAATATAGAGGCTGTAGAGATAATATTTATCTGTTGATTACAAAACAATAAACAAAAAATGTGCTCAAATTAATATGACCGCCCTAATTGCTTTTTTTCTCATTTTCAACAAATCACCACCGACGTGCTATAGCTTCATTTCTAGACGTGTTACCATCATCACATTTGACTTGTTTCAACGTTTTGAGTGTATACATTGAGAAAACAAATGTAGTTGACAATACCCAATTTATTCAATCAATCGCTAGAAACAACCAATCCGATTCAAGGCAGATTTGGCTAAATTTAGTTACTGTGCGTCTGGTACACGTCTTCTACACACCCTGTCTCTAGCATTCATCACCCTGAAAACAAACACCGAAGAGCCATTTCCTGGCAAGTACCTTCAACTAACGCAATGCCAGTGTAAACAAGAACTCATAAGGAGATAAGATAGCGAACGTAAACTTTTTTTACAACGATATCGCCTATGTACTTCGAAATACCAGAAGGAGAACTTACTTCGTTTAACAAATTAGACGATGGCAAGTACCGGGAATGAAGTCTTTAATTTATGAATCTGCTACAGAATTTCCACAGACATAGTAATTTAAATTGTCCATAGTTATGGCTCTGTCAACCACTGTTACGCAATGCGCCCCGGAAACTACCAAATTCCGAAAATAACGCAACATAAGGGCCATTTCGCCGTTCAGGGTCATTCAAGGTCACCGATTTTGGTACCGGTCGAAAGCTCATGTACGGCTTCCTATATCAAGACGATAGCTAGGCAAGTACTGTGCATTAAGTTTTGAATTTATCAATCTGCTACAGAATTTCCACCTTGCAGTTATAGAATATTTATACCGTGGGCGTCGCGCGGTCCCTCTGCAGATGTTTACTACTAGACATAGTAATCGTAAATTGTCCATAGTTATGGCTCTGTCAACCACTTTTATGCAATGCGCCCCGAAACTACTAAATTCGGTAAAAATAACGCAAAATATGGCAATTTCGCCGTTCAAGGTCATTCAAGGTCACCGATTTTGGTACCAATCGAAAGCTCATATGCGGCTTCCTATATCAAGACGATAGCTAGGCAAGTACTGCGCATTAAGTTTTGAATTTGTCAATCTGCTACAGAATTTCCGCCTTGCAGTTATAGAATATTTATACCGTGGGCGTCGCACGGTCCTTCTGCAGGCGTTTACTACTAGACATAGTAATCATAACTGTCCATAGTTATAGCTCCGTCAACCACTTTTATGCAATGCGCCCCGAAAATACCAAATTCAGTAAAATAACGCAAAATAAGGGTAATTACGTCGTTCAAGGTCCCCGATTTTGGTAACACCCGAAAGCTCATATATGACTTGCTATTAGTGATTAATACTAACTTACCTCCTATCTTGCACAGTTTCTAAGAAATGGCCTCAGAAAACTCCCAAATCGCTATATTTGGCTACCCCTCTTGCGTTTAACCCGCCAACGGAGGGGTTCGCCTGGGACGATCTCCGTAAAATTTCCGTGGATGTCAACAGATGGCCAAGGTACCAAATGGCGAAGAAATATTGCCGAAAATTTCAACCGGCTGAGTAGGGTGCACGGACATAGACAGATGATAGACGGGCCGGCGACAGCATTATAGCGAACGTTAACGTGAAAGTTCGCTAAAACTGTGCTTCTGCACGATGTCGATGCCGCGCAGAAGCTGCGATGTACTGCTGGATGTCGCTATAGTGATGGAACTTGTCGGAATCCTTTTAATAATTCTGACTCAAACGACTCGAATTAGACGATATTTTGTACGGATGTGTTGATCACATTTTTGTGTTAGTAATAGACAGCATTGTGTTCACATTGTAATGGGTTATCATTTCATATACCTAAATCGCGAAATGATAAAATACTCACATTTTTTGTTTATTATTTTGTAATCGTTTAACCCGCCAACGGAGGGGTTCGCCTGGGACGAACCAACTGGGATGGACCAACTTGAGTTCAATGTCCAAGATTCTCGAGAAGTTAGCGATACGTCGCTTGCGGCCACACGTGATGTCGACTGGAAGGTTCAGCGAGTGCCAGTCTGCCTACCGT
>Ga0209780_1001733_pt1 | contig 14764 bp, 10 predicted proteins | sample WorMetexBAHAMAS2_FD_187384 | JGI IMG/M metagenome (GOLD analysis project Ga0209780, IMG submission 187384) | Marine gutless worms symbiont microbial communities from Max Planck institute for Marine Microbiology, Germany - Inanidrilus exumae... | ecosystem: Host-associated > Annelida > Digestive... | reverse complement strand
CATTATCAGTAACCGATATCATCTGTGATTTTGGATGTTTTATTACTTTGTTTGTTATTTCCATGTATTGTACATGTACATTTTCATTTTATCATTGTTCTATTTTTCTATTGAAATCTAGCGGTTTTTATAACTTGCTATTGAAACATTAAACTTACTTACTAACGTGACGACTGCCGTGCGGTGCCACGGGCAGCGCAACGCAACACATCTGATCGCTTTTTTGTCGGTCTGCCTAAAAATCGAAATTCACAAATGCCACGATTTCGTGGATTTCGTGGATTTCGATTTTTAGGCAGACCCCTTTTTGTACGACCTTTACGTCGAAAATTTTCATGTTTATTTGTTTACATCTGAAAGTGGGTGGGGCGGTCTGAAGGTCAGGTTAGCAAATTATCTTGGATTTGTTTGTGAAACTTGGGCGTTTTTTGCAGCAATAATGATCCGCGACACTGGAGCGGACTATAAGAAGGCGATCGTCGCCGTGGCGATCGCAGGTGGCGTCGGAGCGACGGTTGCTGGTGCAGGACTGCTTGCATACCGGTTGTGGCGCAGACGAACTTGTCGCGGTAGAGAAAAGAAGTCTGATAAACATTCAGAACCTGTGCACACGGTTAGTATTAGGACGATCTTTGTTTTGACAGTATGCAATAGTAGACGGTTGTGTCTCACGGCATAATGTTGTGTAATGATGCACACTGCACAGTAGTGATAATGCGACATCCAAATTTAGTGCGCTGAAGAACACAAAGGTCATTTTTGACTGGAGTTGCCCTTTACTGCTGCAAGATAGGTACTCATACAATTGCCAGTGTGTTTAATTAACTTTTGTGTGCTACGGCAATGATATATCGTCTTATAACATTTTAAGCTTCCAGATTTTTTGTCTCGCATTCTGTTATGCGTCAAAGTTTATTTAAATAACGCTTCAGCTGTATGTAAGCCTATATATTACTTCCTTCTTTAGCAGTGCCATATAATACGTATTTTAATAAGCATTTTTGTGGTGTCATGCACAGACTAAACGACAAACGCAACAGCTTATGTTCATGAACTTTATTTCATTCATTTACAACATCCATTTATAACATGCAATAGTCAATTTACTTGAAGTTAGTTTACTTGAACAATCATTCTGGCATTCAACTTTCCACATTTGTTTTCCACATTTTATTAAGGCGTCTGCCCCTGCAGAAGCGTGTTACTGTGCGGAAAATTGGCGGTCACATGTTTTTCGCCAACAGCGAATCAGATTCTTTCCGCACGGTAATTCCACAAAGTATTTTACGCATTATGCGATTCTGTAAAGTATAAATACTCTATAAACACATTGTGCAATAAGGCTTTGTAACAGTTTTTTTTAAAAATGAATTTTGTGTTGATTTTTTTGTTACTGGACAACTCGCGGATACGCCAACGTGCTGACTGGTTAACTTATGGATGACGCCTCTAGCAGTTGTTTTTTGTTCCTGTGGGTATTTTGAAACACAATGAGCAAATAAATACAAAAAGCAAATAAGTAGGCCTACTTGAAAGCGAAAGCTTACAAAAGAATTCAAAGCATTAGTTATTTTAATATATTTACAGGTACTTTTAGTGGTGACATCTGCAAGTTTTCTAGTCCATGACTTGACTAGTCGGCACATTCGCAATCTACGAGTTGATGTATGCTTTATTATTGTCTCTGGTGTTCTGATATAATACCGTTGCCACTAATGTAGTTACTGTTATTATTATTTGTTTGTGTTGAAATTTATTGCTTGTTGATTTATAATGATGAACTTAATGTTGTTGCAGGCGACAGCTTCACAGTCTGGTAAGTGCAGCAGTTTTCACACCTGCTAGTTAAATGTAAAACTTAGGTATGACAATAGTGTCCTTAAGTGGACTACAATAATTACTGAGTTGATGTCAGCCATTGTGTGCATAGTGTGGTCTTTAAGTATCATATCGGAACTGAGAGGTCACAGTTTCAATGTGCACATGACCTTGAGCAAGTTGCCAGCCTACTTTGTGCTCAGGTGAACTCAGCCTCCTCCTCACCAAGATTTTAAATTATTAGTAGTAGTGCTGGTACAGTTGTGTAAGATCTCTAAACCGATTAATGTTGTGCTGTCACTGTTTTGTTTGACCGATGAATGTTGGGTTTAATTATAATTTTTACCTTGACAAGCTGAGAGGCAGCAGCTTGGCTTAACAGTAGCATGTTGGTCTTGATCATCAAAGTTACTCGGGCCAGTTTAGTACTCGGATGGGTGACCATTTTGAACAGGCAAACCATCTGAGTATGCATCCAGCCACCCAGTTCAACTCAGTCTGGCCATCTGTTAGTGGGTAGGTACAGTGAGTACTAGCAAAAGCGGGACATAAACGTGCAAACCACGCAGTGAACTAGCCCCTTATGCATGGCCTTACAGCATAAGCTGGCGTCTGACTGAGGTAAAAGTGAGGACCACTGAATGACAGGCTGAGGAAGGACTTTACGCATTTTAAGTTTTTTTTTGTCTGAGTTATTTAAAATGCATCAAAAGTGTATTTCTGTTTGTCATCTCAGTCATTTGACATTGATCATTGAAACTCATGTATCGCTGAAAGGATACCTTAATGTTTTTTAAAAATGTACTAATGTACAAATTTGTACATTTGTTAAACTCTAAATTATTGTGTATCAGCTCTTGCTTTTTGCACATTATTTGCAGTTCGAATAACACTGCATATGGGAGACTCACACATTCATTTTATTCGCCATTTTGTTGGTACAATTGGGATGGTTAGTGATCCTCCAAAGAAGAAACTAATATTGCTGGAATTGTAGTTACTGAGAATTAGAGAGATAGATTCGTGTTAATTCTGTACTCTGTCTTGGTGCATCTGTGTAGTTTGTTGTACTGTTTACCATAATGTTGATGTCTGCGTGGCATCTTTTTCTCAATAAATTTCCTGTTTTGTTGTTGAGGTGGAGCAACGGAGAAGCCATTAGACCAACCTTCGGCTGTTGTCCAACCTGTTGCCAACGTCGGTCCTCAACCTACCATGCAGAAATCGGCAACAGATTTTCTGTCGACCTCCGGCACTTTTGAGAAGGTCCCTTCCCCTGCACCAGAGAGCTTTGAACAGATAAGCATGTCTCAGATGCAGGAGTCTCGGGTAATGCCGCCAGCTTCATCTACTGAACCATCAGTTGCTGCTGCAGAAAGCCAGCTTCCAGCATCTACATCTACACAGCCACCTGAGCAAACTGGTAAGACACTGATTTCAGCCTACAAAAGTTACAAGAAATGTACTTGTTGGCCTAAATGTTTGTTAAAGCAGAAGTAAAAAGGTAAGTGCTTCCCATACTCGTTACCAAGCGTTAGGCCCGGAGCTGATCCTGGGTACAGGCAGTCAGCCCGCGGGTGACTTAAGTCATCCACCTTGTGGTAGGCTGCCATTACTTTCTGCCTGGCCTGCGTGCAGGTTACCTTTCCAGCCACCGAGCATCACTGCCCTTTGGCTGGTACTCCTTTTATCGTCCCATGGAGGGTAGATGGCTGAGTCGACCGGATTGACCTGTTTACATACTAAAGCAGAAGTAGTCCCCGTAAATGATGACATAGTCGCTGCAAAAACTGAGCAAAGCATAAAGTGGAAAATAATATGTTTTCTCGCAGAATACACACACATGCAAAAATGGCCAGTCGTAAAAGAGAAACATATCAAATTGAGCCAAGAACTTACATACTGTTTATATTCGAACTGGATGATGAATGGTAAGAAAACTATTAGTGATTAAAGAAATATGTTCTTTGCCGTGACCTTGGTTGGGTGGACAGAAAGGTCATGGCCAACAACATATTTTTTTACATTATGTTAGTGAACATTTCTGTGAGTATGGGCATTGGACATGTGATCAGCAGGTCGCGGGTTCAATTCCTAGTTGGGGCATGGCTGTATAACGACTCGAGGCAAGTTGTTCACACCCTCATGTCCCTGTATGATTCGGTACCAGTCAGTGGATGATAACACTGTGCACCTGGGAAGGTAACCATAGGCCTGGCATAGCAATGACCATGTGTTAGTTCACTGGCTTCAACTTGAAAAAAGGAATGTCAAATTGGCAACCCTTACCTACAAAGCATCGGCATCTGGATCTCCAGCTTATCTGTCATCCTTACTCATGCTGTACTATCCTGTCCATACTCTTCCTCGGATTAGCTGCTTTTCCAGCGATTTCGTACTAAAACTAATTTTAGTTTGCATGCCTTTCATTCTGCTGCTCTTGCTATTTGGAATTCATTACCTTATCCTGTGAGGGCTTCTCGTACTCTGTTTTCTTTTATACCAGCTATCAAAACTCGCTATTTGCAGTCTTCCTTCTACCAGCCTCCACTAGCCGCAGTAGCTGCCCTGCACCCACACCTCAGATTCTACCTTAGACACTGGTGCCATGGTGCATTACAAATAAATGTTTGTCATGATTTCAGTGGTCTAACATCTCATGGGCTTTATGCTTCAGTGGAGTGTGACTTCTTTTACCTTTTGCACATTTCATATATTTGGACTGGGTTAAGTCCACGAGCACTTTCGAAAACCGCTTAGGAAAAGCGCTTAGCTGACACTTAATGGAAAGTAGCATAGAAAGTGCTTACATAATAAATATTTGACGACTTTGATCAGTAAATGTTTCTTAAACAAATACTTTAACCACCTGCAAGTGTATGTTTACTGTTCTTTTACAGCATACACAGCATAAAAACAATAAATAAATTATATTTTACAAATTGATCATACTTGTTTACCATGCAGCTCAACATACACTGGCTCACAGAATCAAGTTATTCGAAAGTCAACTAAGTGGAAAATTTTTCTGCTTACTTTGCTAGCTAAGCGCTTACGTACTTAATGGCAGAAAGCTCTAAGTGCTTAGTTTTCATAGCTCAGCGATCGCGGACTTAATGCAGCCTAGGTGTGTGTGACAGTGCTTATGCATGTTTGGTAGCAGCTGCTGAACCTGTGTCATCTTCATTATCATCATCATCTGCAGATGAAACCAATGAGCCATCAAGCCGTGTGCATATGAAAGAGAAAAACGACATCGTTATGGTCGAAACGAACTCAAGCAGTGAGTAAAACTGATAGGCATACTGTCACATTTGTGATTTATGTGAATTAATGTCAAATTTTATACACAGATTGAATATGGCAAGAACTGTGTGACTGCGATCATGCCATCTTTATGAATAATTTGCAATCAGATGGCCAGTACTTGTATCAAATTTGAGATGCCTTAGGTTAGTTGTTGCAAAGATAGGGTGGCAGTCCCGAAATTGAAAGTAACTTGATGTATATGTGACTGTTTTTAAGATTATTTATCATATTTTGGCTAATACTTGCCGCATTTGATTTATGTACAATGCATGGTGTGCCTACAGGCTTACTAGTAGCAGTAATAGTAGTAGTAGTAGTAGAACGAATGTTCACTAGCGTGACGTAAGTGCAATAATGTACTTCAAGTTCACGGTACAGTTAACTGCAGTCACGCTGACTGTAGGTGTTATGCGTATGACCGTTGGAACATCTTGAGGCGCGATCTGAAAGTGGTCAGAGACGGTGACGTATGGGTGCCATGCGATATGCTGTTCCAGGCCGACGTGGCTGAAGCTGCAAATGCACAACTTCCCAGGGTGGCATGGTTGACTCGCGGGATGGCCAGGTCCGTTGTTGACGACGATTGTAGCCGCTGTTGTCGACTGGCTCTTGAGCCTGCAAATAGCTCAGAAGCAAGGTAAGCAGGTGCCGAGCCGTGAAGGCAACAGTAAGCGAGTACTGCCAACCGGAAGGTTATCCGTTCGGGCACCCGTAGCCAATGAAGACTGCGGAGAAGGGGTGTCACGTGGTTGTGACGACGGCTCGCAAATATCAGCCATGCAGCAGCATTGAGCACCGTCTGTATCCTTTCAAGTAACTGTGGCTGTGGTAGTGGCAGTGGTAAAGTAAGTAAGTAAAGTATCGTCATAAATCATCTGTAATGCGCTCAGGAATGGCACATGTTAGAGGTATCACACAGTTTTACCTGCCACCCGCACGTATGAACCATCCTGCCTCTACTCACTAAGCATTCACCAGATGGCACCACCAAAGCGAGGTTGCGCACATCTGATTACAGCTCACTACTCATTTATCAACCTTGAAAAAAGGAAAAGGAAAGGAAGCGTATTTATATAGCGCCTTTTATATACTATGCATATCTCAAAGCGCTCAAGCATGGATCACACAGTTTTACCTGCAAATCCACCATGCCTGCCTTTTCTTTCTTATGCGTTCACCAGATGGCGCCACCTCTAACTGAGGTAAGAGACATCCAGTTACAGCTTACTACTCATCTATCGACCACAAAGGGATGAAAGGCAGAGTTGGCCTAGTTGGCTGACCGTGTATTGGACGATTTACCCACATAAGTTGTCACCCGTCAGCAGCGCAGGTCGAACATAGCACAGGGAAACTTCACCGGTCACAGACGAACGTTCTACCACTGCCACGTAGTAGTGGTTGTGGTGGTCGTGTTGGTGATGGTGGTTGTGGTGGTGAGCTTTGGCCGTCAGAGTATCACTATGCCACTGTTTGTAGGCTCAGAGGATGCTGACACTGGTGGTAAGCAGCCGGCGGCTGAAGGCGCTGGAATTTCTTCGACGTCGGGTCCTTCGAACATATCCGACACTGCAGAGTCATCATCATCAGCTGCAGACACCAGTTCAGTCACAGAGACTTCTTAATGTTATAGTCATGCGGCTCGAAACCAGTGGCTAGTGTTGCTGTGGACTCGTGTTCCTATGGCATTTTGTACGGTTTAGGCCGATTTGATTGAAATCTCATGAGAATTGATTTCGAACAGTTTGAATTTCTCTCATAATGAAATCGTGTGTGATCGAACCACTAACTCTTTCCTTGTCTCCAGCCTTATCCCACGAGAAGGAAAGGTTACTGTTTTGCCAGAAAGAAAAGTTTTCGTTCTGCAGAGATTTCATGGTGATGGGCCAATTTCTTTGTGTTCATTGCATAAGGTCCATTAACATCAATTATTTTACAGTAGAAAAAAGTGCTTGAGTTACAGAATGTTGTTTTTGTTTTGTTTGAAGCACAATGTCCATTAACTCTAGTTATCGTACTCTTGAAGCAAAGGCTCGACTTACAGAATATTGCTACAGACTTGGGAGTTTCATCAGAGCTTTGAGCCTGTGACATTTTTAACATTTTGTGGTCATGTTGGTTTTTATGAATGTAATGGTTGTAATGGATGTGATCTCAGCATCTGCTAAAGTGTATGACACTTTTTTGTTTAATTACTGTGAGGTCACAGTACACCGTGTTTGAACAATGAGAGTGGCAGTTGTGTCGGCTGAAATGTGTTACTTTGTTAATTTCACGTGTAACAAATTTTTAAAGTGTTAATTTCACATCTAGTGAAATTTTTAAAAATACATCACATTTTGTTCGAATAGTGCAACGTTGCCGCTTGTCATTTTGTGGAAGAAGAATGGAAGAATGCAAGCAATGTTATTTTATGTATGGTTTGTTTGTTTGTTTGAGTTGGCCCCCTGTCAGTCCCGGGGCTGTAAGTAAGTGGGTAAGTGTTTAAGTAAGTAAGTAAGTAAGTGACAAATTTATGAAGCGTCAAAAACAGAATAGGCTTTCCAATTCCAGGCAGGATGTCGTAAGAGGCAACTAAACCTGGCTTTATTTTTTGGTGTTAATTTTATGTTGTAGTATATTATGTTACGGATACATGGTTGCTGTTGTTGTGTTCTTTTCAGTTTTTCACTACTAAGCCAAGAGATTGGCTGGGAAGAACGTCTCCGAAATGACCTATTTTGTGTCGAGTGGGGCGTAAAACCACAACTCAGTCAATTGTTTGAGTTGAAAATCTGTCATCTTGTCATCGTGGAGGGTATAAAACCCAGAGGTGGACCAAAGATAGCCTGGACATGTTGTGGAAATAGGCAGCTAAGAAGGATCATTAACTGGGTCGTTATTGTTGAAAATCGGTGTAGTCCAGCTTGCTATAGATGCTGGTGGTCTGTGCTGTAGCAACTTTGTAATAATTGTTGGGTCGTTTGTTAGAATTGAATTTACAGATATACACCATACACCAAAAAAATTAAATGCATGCAAGAAATGCTTTTTTGTGTTGTCAAAGTGTTCAGCTGTTAGTGTACACGTCATTTATGTTTGTAACGTTGTATGTTTCACTTACAACAGTCGTAATCAGATGTTTTAGTTGTTGTAGAAAAGCTGCCAGTGTTACAAAAACATAAAGTGTCTTGGAACAATTTGCTGCTAATTGATTGTCCAGTGCTGTCCAGAGAAATTCTAAATTTTAAGTAGAACACCAATTTTCTTCAGAGTTTCAAAACGTTCTTAAATTTTGAATGTCAGCAGCATTACCAACAAGCTTAGATTGTCTTTTTTAGAAACTGAAATGAAGTTCAAAAACAGTTCAAAGCTAAATAGCTCACTTTTTACATTATCATTACTGGGAACTGCTTTGTGATGCAAGTAGGTTTTATTGTGGATTGTGGCCACGGTAGAGATAATATCTTATATGCTGAATATTGTTCTAATTGTTACAGGGTTACAGTTATGTGCATCACTGCATTACCAGTTAACATGATACCATGGTTAACTTTACTTACTTAGAAATACATACTGAGAGAATATACATAGGGTGATAGTGACGTAATTTCTTTATTTATATCTATGCCAGCTGTTCCTGCCGCCATGCTGTAGGGCAAGCAAATGTAAACACTTTGCAGTACTTACAGTCAAGTTGCTGATCTGGCACTAGCATCAAGTTTTTCTTGAACCTACTGATACACTTTTATGTAAATGATGCGACAAATCTTCACAAGTTAACTCTGCACAGTACGACATCATGCCGTACAATGTGGAGATTGTATCATTACCATAGATTACTGTGACATCACTTCACCCTATGTATTATTTTTGGCAGGTGAGGTGGGACAATAAAGCACCTTTGATTGCTTACTTTTGCAGCAAAATGTCTGCCAAATGTTATGAAAGTTGGTTGATATATGTCTAAGTTACTGCAAAACAAAGTAGTGACGTTCTTGGGACTCAGTGTATTTTAATTGCCCAATTTGGTACTTCAGTCGGTTGGTTGTGTGTGTGTATGTGTGTGTGTGTGTGTGTTTGTCTGTCTGTCCAGTCGGTACCTTTTGAAGAGTTGACGTCTGACATAGATATTTGGCATGCTGATTCACCTTGACATGATAGAGCATAGATTAAGTTCGATGGTCAAGGTCATAGGCCATGGTACAGGGGCGTGGGTTCACGGGAGGAAAACATTTTTAGCTATGGATGCACGTTATGAGGCGATCCAAAGGTATAGTCGTCTGAAAAGCAGACCTGAATTGGAAACCATAAATAAGTAACAAAGTGGCTGCTGTGATTTTAAGTGAGGGCTTTTCTAGTTCTGCTTGTAATGAAACTAATAACGTTAGCAACTTCGAATTTGTGATTTTCGGAAAGCCTGCTTTTGTCCAAAGCTGTCGCTCAAACGTCTGACAATATGTCGTCTTTCACCCGTGCTATTTGTTACCTAAACATCTTTCAATCTAACATCTCGTTGCCGTAACGCTGTATTTTGTGGTTATAGGTGCGGTGATTGAAAACGTGTTAGATAGTTTGGTTTGTGTGATACGGTGTTTTGTGTATGGCTATCTGCATCACCATTTTCATTCTATTGCCTTATTGTTCACCGTTTCGTGCATGCTGTGGTCTCGGCTGCCTACGTGTACAGTTGTGCAGCACACGTTAATGTAGTGGTACTACATCGAACTGTCGTACAGACTTTCGGCCACTAACTTGTTTTATGACAGAATAATTGTTTGGTGCTGATGACTGTATTGACTTGATCAACAACGTGTCATTTATTCCAAATGGCCCTGATCCAGAAGAAGTTGTGGAAGAAGATGAAGAGAACCAATTAAGCCAGTTTCAACTGAAGAATTATCGTTAAAACTGAGGTGGTGGTGGTAGTGGTTGTGGAGTTGGTGGACAATTCTGATTGATCAATTATGAACTTCGGTAAACCAAGTTCTCAATCTTAATAAAATCTGCAAACGAAATGCGATGTTCCGTTAACGCAATGCAGTCCAGTTGAATGTGACTCATGTGGTTACAACTGGTCGTCAATACATTGCACCATTCAAATGTTGTACTGTTGTCCAGGCAGACTCAGCCTTTTATCCCTTTGGGGTCGATTGATGAGTAGTAAGCTGCAATTGGATGTCTGCTATCTCAGTTAGGGGTGGCGCCATCTGGTGAACGCTTTCGAAGGAAAGGCAGGCATGGTGTATTTGCAGGTAAAACTGCGTGATCCATGCCTGAGCGCTTTGAGATATACATAGTATATAAATAGCGCTATATGACTACTCTTCCTTTCCTTTCCTTTTTCAATTTCGTCGTTTTTAATGAGGCATTAACCGCTAATTATTGAAATCCTTAATTGTTAGCTCTAGCTGATGTAAATACATTTGTCCAGAGTATCCTGAAATTCCGTCACAAAGTAACTTATATTTTTATTGTTTACAAATGTCACTACCTAGATTTGTGGCAATAGCCATGTTTTCAAAAAAGAGTACACAAAAATAAACAGTTTAAACCTATTGATTACGTATTTTGCTTGTAACAGGATGTGGAGAGGCAGGTCCAGGGGTACCGCGGGTGGGAGGTCCCCCGGATGCTTCTTTTGGGTTTTACCAAAGAGAAGCATTCCAAAGTCAGACCAACACAAAAAGATATTATACAACAGAAGTCGTGATATGTTATAGGAACTGAAGAAAGCAATTGCACAAGACATCACATTGAACTGACAAATAGGTCTTATGGTGGTTAGTTAGTTTTCACGCTGTTGTAGCACTATAGCGTGATAACTTGAATGAGTCGCCCCTATCTTTTCCCAACGCTGTCAACTCGTGATTTTCAAATTGGTTGTATTCAACACTGCACCGGAGAATATACTAATCGCAGTAGCCTAAATCAGAACAGCCGGAATAATGATATTTAGTTACATCGCGAATTAATGTAACGTATAAAACGTCAGTGTATATTGCACATCGTTGCCAATAATGCGCTGCATAGGCCTACACGAGTATTCCGAAAAGGACACGGTCTTTCGCAGATTGCATTAAGATTTTAGATTGTTTCGCACGTACTTTCAGAAAACCAAGTGATGTTTTTTCGACTTTTGAGGACTAGCTTAGATTTATTTAGTTACGATACAGCTGCAGAAGTAGGCCTACATACACGTACTAATTATGCGCGCGCAGACTATTTAAGTCGTTCAAAATGACAAGTTTTATCTCAACTCATTCTCATTTTGTGTGTAAATGACAGGCTTCTAAGCATGGAATATACTAGGCCAACATTACGTAGAAAACAAGAATATCGGTCCTCCTTATTGTCGGTCCGAAATAATACGCTGGCCGCGTCGCATGCTGCCCCTGGTGAGTCACGGTGTGTATGCGCCGCGAGCTCCATTGAGGTTAGAAAAAAGACAGGACGGACGGACGCCAGACCGTTACATTGCGCTTACCGCTGGACGCTGCCAGCGTAACAACGCAAGTGACGATTCGGCGAAATCACGGGATTAATTCCGGGATCCCTGGATGAAGAAAGTGAAATCTCGGTATTGGATAAACAGGCTGGGATTGCAAACCATACGCGTGGGTGTCGCATCGTCTCAGACGCCGGTGAATGCTGAAATATATTCGACATCATCCAGTCACTGACTTTCTTGGTGGCTTACTTCTTTAGTTAACAACCTAGTGATAGACTGTGAGCGTTTCACAGGACCGGACGGATATCGCAATCGCTCGTTATCTTATCGTCATCAGTTCATCTTTATCAGCGTCCGTCGTTAAGACGATTCAAGACTTCGACGCTGAGTTCAAACAAGGCCGAGTTGCTAAAAATAAGACGACAATCTTCCATCACCATCGCCGTCGATGTTGTCATCAATTATCAACACTTCGACGGGAAGCTAAAACAAGATGTCGCAGTCACATCAGTTTTTCGGTGAGTGTTCTTTGACGACCTCTGGACCAGTCGAAGATCTTTCGTCATCGTCCCTCATCATTTCTTCGTTACCCTCATCATCGTCATCATCACAAGACTCCGACGACGCTAGACTCAGACAAGAGACGACAACGCCGAGGTCGCAGTGACGTCAGCTTCCAACGGATCCTCGACAATCTTCCTGTACGTTCCGACGTGTTCGGCGAAAGAGCCGTCGTCCGTGAACTTGATCGGATCAACATGCTCGTATATACCGAGACTGTCCGTTTCCGACTTGCTGGAGCTATCATCCAGTGACCTCTTCTTGTAATCGTCTCTGCACGCAACGCATAACACCGCATATAAAATGGCAGTTTATATAGGCCTAGCACATCGTCGCCAAAGTCTCTAATGCGCTGCATACACGAGTACGCCGAAAACGCGTCACTTTCGCAGAATGCATTTAGACTAATTTATACGCATGTACTTTCAGAGAACCAGAGCGGCGCGATGGCTTGTAATATTAACTGAGGTTCGAAAGTTTGCTCACGTGTCTGAGACAAATATACTCTTACGTTCTAACGTATTCGCCGAACGGTGGTTCGTCGTAGAGGTTGACGCCTGCGCTGGCTCCGTGCTGTCTTTCCTTCTCGTGTACCGGATAGCGACCGCTGTGACGTCGACGATGTAGCGTCCAGGTAACAACGCCAATAATTAGCAGCAGCAGCAGTAGGCAGGTAAACGACACGCCCATGCCGGTTGCTACCAGCCTAGCGCGCAACGACGCTGGACACGACAAAATAAAAACAGCAAGTATAACAATAACAAGTCGGTGTTGGTCCTACTTACTGGCATTGTCGGGCCGAAATGTACGCCGGCCTCGTCACGTGCTGCCCCCTGGTGAGTCACGGTGATTATGCCGATGAGACAGGCAGACAGATGGACGGACGCCAGACCGTTACATTACGCTTGCCGCTAGATGCAGCCAGCGCAAAAACTCGGTAGTTTTTGGGTTCTTGGAAACTGTAAATAAGTAACACGGCAGATAACGGTGACATCATTCAGTCGCAGGCTGTGACACTACGCCTCGTTGAATACAGGAAGTAAACAGCTTGTGCACAGATAGCCTTCGAGCCGAATACTGTATTGTGTTCATTCCACACAATACAACCATCTAGTTAGGTCTGTCACGTCCGTGTATCTACCGTTTTTTACTGGCAATGGGAAATTTAAAAATGGAATATGAACATCCTTTTGCTATCTTTACCAGCAATTAAAAACGAAAAATGGACTTACGTCAACGGAATAGAGCTGCCACCGAACCAGTGACTCTATACACGACGTCACTATTGATTTACGATTACTTCTCGTTATATGTACTATACAGAAACGAAATTTAAACGTTCAGGAAATGCCAAAACATACATTAAACGGAAAATCATTCATTGCGACGACCAAACTAAAAGAAGCCAGCACTCCCTCGAAAGAGTGCAAAGACCCACGCCGGCTATGTTTCTGTAACTCATGACCTTGGCCTTTAACCTTCTGACCCCCAAACAAATTTGTTTCCAGGACTAATCGTGGAACATTTCTATATCAAGTACGGCGACCATAGATGCATCGGTCTTCTTGGGATATCGTGCCGAAAAACAGGCAGACACACATACACCAAACAGAGGTAAACACCCTACCCCGCGACTGCAGTATGCGTGGGTAATGACAACTCTTGGCGATTCTAATTGGTTACGTGAAATACCATTTTAATTTGAAATTCCATTTTCCATCTTGATTGAATATCAAAATAACGATAGATACACGGACCCAGTTCAGTTCGTGCGATGTATAAGTAAGTAAGTAAGGAAATTTATACACGGTGCCTATAAACAACAGCCACTAGGCGATGGTGCCTCGAACGATTAAATAGTATCCAGTGTTAAAACCGGCAGACGGGCATCTGAATAATAAATGAGTGGTTTATTTCGTATTCCAGCATTAAGCTGGATTGAAACAGAGATGCAACACGATATACATGATACGACACCATGCCGTACAACATGGACTGTGGGCAGAGCGTTCGAACGAAGTCTAAGGTGATGAGAGTGTCCACAGGTACCCGGGTGGATTCCAACGACGATGTCGACGTGGTCGGACTTCATCATATCTCCATGCCGGTCGATGGCGCTGACCCTCAGCCGGTACGTTCGACCGTGCAGCAGCCCGCTCACGTTGTACCAGTTGTGTTCGCGCTCGACCGGCGTCTGTTGCCACTCAGACCTCCCGCCGTCGTCGTCTGCAACGTCACACCCACCAAAAGTAAGTAAGTAGGCCCTAACTCAGTGGAATTCCTGCATCTATGGTCGCGTACGTAAAAAGCTGACGCACAGAATAACAGAAAATTAACCCCCCCCCAAAAAAAAATAAAATCCACAGGTTGACAGTAATGTAATTTGTTCATTCCTATCTATGCCAGATGTTCTAGCCGCCATGATGCAGGGCAAGGAAATGTACCATTAAACATTCCTGTAGCATTTATAGTCGAATCGCCCATGAACTTTAAGCCTAAAGTAAAAGCGTGACTGATTGTGAGGCTGATAATGTCAGTTGGTCATCATCATCATCATATTTCTTTATTGAGTCACATGACAAAACGCAAGTGATTACAATTACATAAAATACATACATGTATACAATGAAACATACGTAAATATAT
>Ga0209780_1001732_pt1 | contig 14766 bp, 14 predicted proteins | sample WorMetexBAHAMAS2_FD_187384 | JGI IMG/M metagenome (GOLD analysis project Ga0209780, IMG submission 187384) | Marine gutless worms symbiont microbial communities from Max Planck institute for Marine Microbiology, Germany - Inanidrilus exumae... | ecosystem: Host-associated > Annelida > Digestive... | reverse complement strand
CGCCCAGACCACCCACGTTGTCGCAGCGCCACATGGATTTGCATGTGTGGTCATACCCGCGACCCGATTATATATTCCAAGTTTCATCGAAATCCGTTCAGGGGTTTCGGAGCCCCGGGGGGGGGGTCAAAATTTGGCCTTTCCCATTACTTTGGCTAGTCGCTTTTACAACAGCTTGTACTACCGTACAAGCCGTGATTTGTTAAAAAAAACTTGTACAGTAGGATGTTGAATATCTCGAAATTCGAAATAGCAAAAGATAGCTTATTAAAATGACTATTGGATTTCAAGACCCAAAAAATATAAGACAGCCTTGAAATTTTGGTATGTCTATCATAGTATGGGAGATATTGAAGAAAATAGGCGCTACAGTACAGCCATGTTGGATTCCAAGATTGCGGCTACTGGGGGTTCTGATGTTCGTGATTCGGGAAGCACCTCAAAAATTGACCGCATTGCTTTGTACTATCAATATACAAAATTTGATGCTTTTCTGAACGATGGACCTCATTTTTGGTTTTATCTACTAGATTTGCTAGAAGAGCTAACAACTAGCGTTGTCAATTTGGGGCGCGCCATTGTGTGGGATAGTTGTGATACGAGATCTTCAACATTTCCGTCTGACCGAAGGCAAAACTAGCAGGCTATCATCAGTCAACGAGAAAGCGTTTCAGAAGTTCATCGCGTACCTGTACAAGATTCCACAAATGTGACACCTGAGCGGTGGCTCCGCTGACTGCCGAACAGCCAGCTCCGAGCACGAGGACCTTCGGCGGCGACCGATACAGCTGCTCGAACAGCGCGTTTGTACCCTCTCCAGCATCGCACTTCATCGTTCAAAACAAGCCGGTTGTCACCAACACGTAGCGTAGCACACAGTAACTATAGCACATGCACCTGCACTGTCGTTCCATCAAGTTTGCACCTGTTTCTGTTTGATTTCCTGTGAGCCGACTGTCGCTGCAACTGTTTTGTCTACCCTCGCTCATGCTCCCGAGTCTTCACCTGATTGAAGCTAAGAGAATTATTGCCAAGAAGAAAAAGAAGTAGAAAAAGAAGAAGAAGAAGAAGAAGAAGAAGAAGAAGAAGAAGAAGACAGTTTACTCATTTATTCAAGACACGCCCTTAACAGTCAAACCGATACACTATGAACTTGAAGAAGCCAGCACTCACAAGAGTGCAAAGATCCATGCCGGCAACGTTTTTGTGACTCGTGACCTTGACCGTTGACCTTTTAACCCCAAAATAAATGGGTTTCCAGGACTCATCTTGAAACATTTCTGTATCATGTTTGGTGATCCTAGCTACATCCGTTTTCGAGATATCATGCGGAAAAACAGACAGAAACACGGACAAACGGAAATAAAAACCCCACCGCCCCTGCGTGGGTAATAAAGTTCCTCCGGCGATTGTTTGGCGACCAATAAAACGCTACATTTACTTCAACTAGCAAAAAATACAAGTGTAATAGAAAACGAACAATTATTATTGAACCGTTTGATAATAGTTTTGCAATGGTTAGAACGCTGGATACCGTTGACACGCAAGAAGGTTTGCGGGTTTGACTTTCGGCCAGCTCGACTTCCAAGCAATGCTACGAAGATAATGTGTCTTAAGAGTTCGTCGGAATGCGGCATGGATGTCGACGAGCCTCGACGGGCGACAGTTCCAAATTGCATCCGGCACGCAGAGCGAGAAAGCAAATCTGCCGAACTGCGTTCTTGTCCGACAGACGACGGCAGATCTAGTGGATGACGAGCGTAGTGCATAGTTGACGCTGGGGCGTCGAAGTCCATCTGCTAGTTAGATCGCCCGTTCTGTGAACGGTCGATCTTATGTTTTGCGCATGTTTCTTTTTTTCCCAACTCACTTTTTCCGACGTCTGCAAACCGATATATTCGAAACTTTTCCACATGACGTGGCTTTACTCGAAAAAGAAGCGCTGCTATGCCGATTTCCTAAAAGTGCCCCCTAACAAAAATGAGGGGCGAAAACCCCCAAATTTCGAAAAAAAACAAGCGCTGCTATGCTGCTAAATCACGATATCTCGGCCCCGGTTAAAACGATTTCGACAAAATTTGGCATGGTTACGCAGTTTGACCCTCTTGACCGTTAAATTTTCGAACATTAAAAATTTCAAATTTTAAAAATCCAAGATGGCGGCGGCCGCCATCTTTAAAAATCGAAAAATCACCATATCTCGGCCGCAATTCAACGATTTCGACGCAATTTGGCACACTGATACACTTCGACATTCTTGACTTTTTCGATCGTTAAAAATTTGAAATTTTGAAAATCCAAGCTGAAATTTGGTATGTGAATTGATATGCATAGGAGCTTTAACATAGATGAACATCTAACTGAGCAGCATTGACAGCCGGTGTTCCTATTCAGTAAGCCAAGTGTGAACATTCATGTTTGTTGTTCATACATCAAATATTCACGGTCAAAACTGCACAAGACGGGCGATCTACAGGTTGGGAATTGACACGTTGATTGCCAACATTCTAGTTAGTAATCGTTAATTGTGATTGTGTTATTTTTGTCTTTATGTCGGTAATGGTGTGACGAAGATTGTCAAAAATCGCATTTGTCGAATGCAAGTTTCAACTTTCAAATCTACGGTGGTCCGTTAGTGCCACGAACAGTTGTTTTATTTTCGTGTTGTCGAAATGTTTTTTTCCGGTTTACATTTCGACAAAACTAAAATACAACAACTCTGCGTGGCATTAACGGGCCACCGTGCAAATCCGTTCGAACGCGAACGCAAATGCGAATGGAGCTTTTGCATAATAACAGGCAGGAACCGACAACACGTTGCGTTATGTCGACTGCATTTGTGTGTAAGCGAGCACCAACTGTGTCATTGCTGGAAATTATTTATTTGTTATTGTTTTCGAAGCTATCCGCTTTATGCATATGAATGACTTGTAGATTAGGGTTGCCAGGTGGTGGGAGATAAAATTCCAGACACTCTCTCCTCCCCTCCCTTTCCTTCCCTTTCCTCCCCGTCACTCCTCTTCTTCCCTCCTTCCATATTCCCAACTTTTCTCTCCCTTCCCCTCCCCCTATTAACGGCTAGTGGGCGTGGGGGAGTGCTACAGGTCCCCAGTGGGTTCGGGCGGAGCGCGGCCGCGCCAAACGCATTTTGGTGCAATTCAGGGCTCAAAATTTGCAAATGTGTTAAAGTTTTACCCGCGTGTACCAAAGGTCCATGCAATATGTTTAATGACATTTTTCCGGAATGCAGATTCTGTATGTGTTTTAAATGTAGAACAAGGACTTTCCCAGCGAACTCGCATTGGACAACAAGGCGTTTATAACGTTCGACAAATTTCGAATATGCTAAAAATGTTCGAAGTTCGAACATGTTACTGTCGCACGGATATTCTGCGCTCACGGTGAGGGTGGAATTTCAGCATGATCGTTGATGGGAGATAACTTGTTGCAGGGTATTGGTACGAAAAACCTGTTCCCGCACATCTCTACTGTGAAGGCCTGTATGTCGCCAGACAGAATGTTACTTGCTGCAACAACTCGTTGCAGCAAGTAACATTCTGTCTGGCGACATACAGGCCTTCACAGTAGAGATGTGCGGGAACAGGTTTTTCGTACCAATTACCTCCCATTTCAGTGACTTCATTCCTATCCCCATCACATACTCATTCCCATCTGCAACGGATGAAAGATCGCAAAACGGATGCACGCGCTAACACCGCCGATAACCCTCTGCCTCTGATCAAAAAAATTAATGAACTTTGGTCCAGTAACCCCTGAATTTTGCAAGCGGACGACCTGCATACTTGGCTTCGCAGCACATTTTTGGTTTAATCATATTCGCCAGATGGCGCCTATAGTCGGGCTGCGGGCCGGGCGGGTTCACGTTCTGCTTTGCCACACGTCTAGTTTAAAATGTCCTTATGCAGGTCAATCCAGATAAGTAGGAACTAAAAATTATGCGAAAACGTTTGCGCGTTCACGAATCAGGATAATTCAAATTTATTTTCGTTCATCGTCGGCGGACTAAGATGAAACTAACGGTGCCGGAAAGCAATGCGGCACCGTCCATCGTGCTGCATTCTGATATCGCATTTATCGTCGATGCGCGGATGTGTGTCGGCCTATTTAGTCGGCGACGGCGGCGTCGTGCTGGGCGCCTGATGAAAGTCTACGCGGGTTACCGTCGACCAGCTTGCTAATAAAAGCGGCGTAAAAGCCGTAAAACAGACGCCGAGAACACCTCGCCAGTACGACGAGCGCCAGGGCTCATATACACGGTTGCGCAAAAACTAGCAATAGGCCACCATTTTTATATGTTTCTGCAGTTTTCTGTTTGTCATAAATACTACGACGTATTATCTGATTTTGCATATATTTTAGGGTTTTATCTCTTACGTTTCTTTGTCTGTTTGTGTGTTATTTTGTTTGTGTAATTTGTGTATGTTTGCTGCCTTTATTGGCGTAATAAACGATGAATGAATGAATGAATAAGTCAACACGGCTCAGCTGCCGCCAACAGACTCGCGCGACGCGCTGTTTCACTTCCATACTATATATGAAAAAAACTGATTAAATACAAGGCAGCCAACTTTGGAATAATCTACCTAAAACCCCGAAATCAGTACAGTCCATGGATGCTTTCAAAACTGGTCTAAGGGATTATTTGCTCCTTGCATCGTAAACAGGCCACCGATCCATTTGAAACAACAGTTGTGTGTGTAATAGGCCTATCTATATTTGTTGTGTTTGTTGTGTAATTATGATTTATGATAATGCTACAGGATTCATAGCACTATGCACTCTTGCACCGCTTCGTCTTATAAATTATTGTAATTGGTGTGTACGACAATGGGTTACCAGCTCTGATGGGCTGATTAGCATTTCTGGCAACCCTTCACGCAGCTATTGTTATTATTATGTTATTCTTCTTATGTTTTGCTGCATTGTGGAAAATAAAACTCTCTCTGTCCCATTATGTTGTACACAATGGTGGACTCTCAGTGTGATAAATTGGAGACCGACGACCGTCGCCGGTTTATCACACTGAGCGTCCACCTAAGTTGACAACACTTGCTAGGATCGACGTGCAATTTCGAAATTTTCTGTCCAGAGTTTGGAACAACGTTCCAAAAGAAAGTACCTTAATTTTTGGAGATACGCGAATTTCCTTTCGGCACAGTGTAGGATAGATAGGAGGTAGCCTCTGTGCCAGATCAGTTCAGCCGTTTTGATAAAGCTCCGACTTGTGACGGACAGACGGACAGACAGACAGACAGAGGGTCACAGCTTGCACAGCATCGCGTGGGGGAAAAGGTTCACTACATTCTTATGTATATCTCATTCTTATGTATATCTCATATTGCCAAATGCCGACCGATTTTTAGCGTCGCCGGTTTATCACAGAGCGTCCACCTAAGACAACACTTGCTAGGATCGACGTGCAATTTCGAAATTTTCTGTCCAGAGTTTGGAACAACGTTCCAAAAGAAAGTACCTTTATTTTTGGAGATACGCGAATTTCCTTTCGGCACAGTGTAGGATAGATAGGAGGTTGCCTCTGTGACAAAAAAAGAGCTCGATCAGTTCAGCCGTTTTGATAAAACTCCGACTTGTGACGGACAGACGGACAGACAGACAGACAGAGGGTCACAGCTAGCACAGCATCGCGTGGGGGAAAAGGTTCACTACATTCTTGCCCGTGATATTGCCAAATGCCGACCGATTTTTAGCCTCGCAACGATATGCTAGTCCGATATTTGCTGTCATCGCGTCTGTCTGTCCGTCTGTCTGTCTATCGCAAACGAATATCTTACCGAAACGTCGCAGAGGCTTTAAGACCGTCAGCCAAGTAGCCGTTAAAAGGTATCACCACATGTCACACTATTTCGTTAAATGTTTGACATATCAGTTGACTTAAGCGCCATCTACACCAGCAACAATGTCGAAGCGACATAGTCGAATGCAACAAGTCGAACGATCAATTTTTCGACAAAGTCGAATTCGAATGTTGCTTCGACAAAGTCTAACGTTGCTTCGACATTGTTGCTGGTGTGGACGGCGCTTTGCAGTGGTCAATGCCCCGCGGTTTTACGCGTCACCGTGTAGTGTCAATCTCATTATTTTTCCTGTGCGACGCTTGCGCCACATAATATAGCTATCGTAACCATTTTCTGTCACACTCGTCTCTGCAGTCCTACGGCCAGAAACGTCGAAACGTTCAGAAACGTGGGACGGCTCATTGGCGCATCCCCTCCTTTCCCTTCCCATCCCCTCCCTTCTCTTATCCCTTTTCCCCTTACTCCCTTTCCTCCCCTCCCTTTCCTTGCCTCCCTTCCCCTCCCCTTTTGTAGAAGTAGGGCCCCTTAAGCTAGTCGAGCGTGGATGTTTGACGCGGCAAAAATACGATTAAAGCAAAGTAATAGCGCGTGACAAGGCTATCAGACACCATCAGGTACACTTAGGTGTGTAATGCTAGCCGTTGTCAGTAGTTATGACATTCGGCAGATGTCGCCACGGTGTGACATTTGCAAGTAGCGACTACCGGCATGTTTCACGGCAGGCAGCAGGTAGATAGGAAGACGATGGTTCGGTAGTCTAGTGGTTACAGCGTTTGTGACTCGATGGTCGTGAGTTCGATCCCGGCCGCCTCACTGTCGGTGACAAAGTCGAAACAAATTGAACATGTTCAATTTGTTTCGACTTTGTCGAAAAGACGAAATTTCGTTCGACATTGTTGCCGAAACCGGTAACATTGTTGCCAAAAACGGCAACAATGTCGAAGCAAGAGTCGACTTTGTACGAAAGGACGAAATTTTACAATAGAATCGTTCGACATTGTTGCCGATTGTGGCAACAAAGTCGAATGTTGCTTCGGCAAAGTCGAACGTTGCTTCAACAATGTTGCTGGTGTGGACGGGGCTTTAGTGGTCCAGACAGAGCAATCGGACAGGTGTCTACGTCTGTGTGTACATATTTTAAACTAAATTATCTTTGACCTCGATATATTTGGCATGCTGATTTATTCTGATCTTACATGGGTCATGTATATATAAGCATTTTAAGTAGGCTACTTGTGTTTGAATTTGTATGTGTATTTGTATTTGCGTTCTTTTTAAAAACATTTCTATTAGTTGTATTACGTAGCTAACTTTTCAGTACTGTATGTAACACAAATGCGTCTGACGTTTGTGCAACAAAGACTACTTACTTACTTACTTATGTTTGAAGGTCAAGGTCACAGAATTAAAAGTTGACTTTTTATTTCTTTGCGCTAATGGTCGGTGCGACATCGAGTGTTGACTTTCTACTATTTATTTATTTATATTTATATATACCTTTTTATTTAACTATGTTGCTGATGGGTATTTTATGTTCTGGAAATATATTTTTAAAACACACATAATCACTGGTTAGAACGGACTCATCGTAATCACGAGTACGATTAGTTTTTTCTATGTTTTCTTTCTATGTTAATTTTCTTTTGTGTACCTTGGTACGATTTACATAATAAATAATAGTTCTGTAGTCTGCAACGAGGCACCGACCATTAGCGCAAAGAAATCGAAAGTCAACTTTTAATTCTGGGACCACGAACTTTGTTCTATCTGGACCACTAACGTGAAAATGTCACATGAACAACACGTGCTCGACATTCGTAGTGCGAGCACCCGGGAGCAGTTCAAACATAGCCTAAAGAGCTGGCTGTTTGAGTGCGATACGGCAGGAGGCGCGTCTGAGATACTTTTGTATGAAGACGCACCTTACAAATTTGCCTTCTTCTTCTTCTTCTTCTTCTTCTTCTACTTCTTCTTCTACTACTACTACTACAGGTTGAAGTTGCGTACAAGACGAGCCCGCATTTAGTAGGAATAACTAACAGTGATAAACTCCTAGACTTCTAGGCAATGTCTCTTTATAACGCGTGTACGAGTTGTATCGTAATTCAATCATAATTGCGACCACAGCATATAATGAAAGGAACCGGTAGAGGTGGACAAGTCAAATTTTTCACAACCCAACCCAACTCACCACGTGTCAAAGTTAATAACGACTCTGTGCGAAAGCGATATATGACTCATGACAGACTGCATTACATCGTCAACGTTATTATAACACTGCAAAGACATATATGTCGGTCCTCCTTATTGTCGTGCCGAAATGTACGCTGGCCGCGTCGCATGCGGTGAGTCACGGTGAGTATGCCGACGGGAGAGACGGACGGAAGGACGATCGCCAGGCCGTTACATTACGCTTTCCGCTAGACGGCCTGCGAAATTTCAACACTTACACTCGTCGTTCTCTCGCTTCTTGCGTCAATTTTGGCATAAAAATTGTACCAAACCCGACCAACCCAACCCCCAAACCACGAGTTAACCCAACTCAAACTCGTGTACATCTCTGGGCACAGGAAACATGCTACGCTTGGTCAACTTGACTACGTTGGTCGTACTCTCGTATCGGTACATAAACTGCCTCTCTACGATGAAACAAAGTCGACATGAGGTTTACTTTACAACTCCTTGTCGTTTATTAGTTTTCGACAAAATGTTGTCACGAATGAGGCATATTATCCTAACGTTTTTAAGAAGACTGCTTTATAGACCTATCGCTATCGACTAGCCAGAATCGACATTAAGTCAATTTTATCATTATTATCTGCCCCATAGCTATAGCATATAGCATGGGACATATACTAAAATCGTTCTGCGTCTGTGCGTGTGTGTGTCTGTCTGTCTGTGGACACTTTGACGGTCGCATTTCTTCGTCGATTTTCACCAAATTGGACACGGACGTATAAACCCCCAAAAGTAAGAACGAGTTCGTTGGGGTCAATATCGCCCCATCTATTTCCCTATTTTCCCCTAAAATCCCCATTTTTGACTTAGAGGTCCTAAAACCCATGCAAAAATGAAAAACGCAATATATGCCTTAAATGTTCACGAATCACCGAAATTCCCGCGTCTTATAGGAAATCGGGGTCGGGGAACACGATGGTGACGTCAGATTTTAGAACGGAAGTCATGGACTTGTGAACTCGGCTATGGGGCAGATACCATGTTCCACGGAACGTATTTCTTGTTACGAATAAAAAAACGCAGAACAAAACAAGCCAAAACATTACTGTATTTTAACTGGTAATTTCCTCTTTTTTCATTCGATGGATTCCATTGCTTTACAGCATGCAGCCACTGTATTCGTTGCCGATTATAGCCAAACAAAAAGCCAACAAAAGCCAGTGCTATCCTTTACTTCGCAGAGGCATGTGAAATAATACAAATATCGTCAGTGCCTGTTAAGGCGGAAAGTATATTTACAGTGCTGCGGGTCAGAAGAGGACGTGATATTATCACACATCAGTACCATCATCAGCAACACGCGACAATGATCACGTTGTTATTACGATACAGATTGATATTGAACCTGCGGCGCTTCGATTACATGTATGGACGGTCGTGACCACAGTGCTCTATCGTCGTACTTCGCCATTTGATAGCATTAGCTGTGTTCCCAATGCGGCAATGTCCGGAGTGAACCTGTCATTGGTTGCGTCACGCAGCTGGTACACGACACTTCGTCTACGTTCAGTCCACTTTCATAACTCACATCGGTTTTGCCGTCATCGTGTGTCTGTCCGTCCGTCCGTCCGTCTGTCTGTTACAAATCGGTGTTCTACTAAGACGGCTAAACCTATAGGATCACGCAAACAACCAACGTCATATGATAGTCCGGGGACTCTAGTTTTCTGGTACCAAAGATGTCGGCGAAATTCCGACAGAGTCACCCTAACTGGAGCGACAAATAGAGGTCGGGTAGGTGCAGATCAGCGATTTTCGACCAATATCTCGCTATATCTGAGAAACGGTGCAAGATAGGGACATAGTTACAACTGAAGGCTAATAGGAACTCAGACTTCAAATTTAGTAGGCAGGTTGATCGTAGCAAGTCCTAGGCCAAGGATGACAAATCATCCCCGAAAGGGGCGTGATCAGGTCACGCGAACCGTTTAAATTTTGGTGGGCACCAATCATATCTCCGAAACGGCTGAAGATAGAGTGGTCAAATTTTGTACACGTGTAGTCTACATCAAGTCCCATCTGTGCCTAGTGCAACAATGCGTGCACAAAACTGTGTAGGTAGCGGAATAAAACGTGGCAGTTGCTGAAAGTGCTCCTCAATCTGACACGCAATCTGTTCGCGTTACTCGTGCAACAGTAGGTCAATATTTCAAATGATACAGAGCGTCGCATCGGAGGCTCAGCTATCGCCGAGACACGATAGCTTAGCCTCTTGTTTTACGGTCCCACGAAAGTGGAAGACTGCGTTGACCTAAGCACTGTAGTTAGGGTGGGCAGGCCATGCACTGGCTCTCGTGATAAACACATTGCCACAGCTGGATTTGATCATGTGACATAATAGCAGCGCAGGCTGAGACGGAAACCTGAATAATACAGAGATAATACATTCTGTTGACATACAAACCCACGCCTTAAATTTATTTGGGTACTAATAGCACTGTATCCCTGATCTTGAGATTCTTGATCCCTAAAACGATGACGCCCCAACTTTGTGCGCCTACACAGTTTGAGAAAACGAACTGCACACTGCATGTCGGTGTTCATCTTCAGCGCAATCGGATGCAAAAATACAAATAAACGCGGAATGGTATACGCGCGGTGGTCGGGCGGAGTGATGAGATCGATTATTCGGTGAATCAAAATGCGAGAAAATGAGTGAAAACGCACGCAAAATTGCGCGAATAAGGCGCTGTACAGCGCAGCACGGTCGCACACCAAAACAATAAATAATACTAATAGGATATTAACGGCGTCGTTGTGTGCGACTGCCATCTTTCTGTGATTTTTGAAAATTTCGTAGTCTTACTTGCTACGTTTCGCCGTTTCGAAAAGTCGAATCTGATTCCCTGACCCGGTTATATTTCCGATGTGTAGAAGAATGGTTTGACTAGCCGAAATGCTATTTAAGGTCACTAAGAACAGGCTGCCATTACTTTCCGCCACGCCTGCGGTTACCTTCCCAGCCGCAGATCATTACCGCCCCTTGGCCGGGTGTGGCACATAGGTGTGAACAACTTGCCCAACGTTGTTAGACAGTTTTTGCCCCGAATAGGATTTGAACCCACGACCTGTTTATCGCAAGTCCAACGCTCTACCCGTTGCGCCACCGCGCCACCATAAAGTCACTTAAGATAATAATTAATGCGAGAGTCGGCATAGTGTTCAACTGTAATTATACGGTACGTCTCTATCTTGTACCGTTTCTAAGATATCACTGTTTAAAGAGAGCATATGATGCCAGATGACACTAAGTAAGTAAGTACGTAAGAAATGTTTGATGGCAAACGTACACGCAACAATGAAACAAAAAAACTGAATAAAAAAACAGTAGCTTACAATAAAATACAAAGTACAACATATAATACATATAAATGGTAAAAATTCCATATAAATTATGAGTGATCATGGACTAGGAGACGGCGAAAAGGTCAGCCGCTGTGACAAACGGATGGGCGGACGAACAGACGGAATTACAATAGCACATACGGCACTTAATAGACTGCGTCACACGGTAAAAAATAGCAGTGTATGTCTACAAACACCACCACCAGGATATTCGGTGCACTTGAACGGCATGTGAATTACAGCCGATGATCTACACGTAATACTGGAATTAACAAAAAACGCAACATGGACAACGCCGTCTGTATACAAGACGACCGACATTAGTGCTGGGATTCCTCCGAAAAAAATGGATTCAAATATTCGGTCGAGTAAACATTCGAACATTCGATTAATATCCGAATACTTTGTAGCACTTTGTAGCAACTACAAAACGGCGTTGAAATGTGTAAAAAATCGTACAAATTGGTTCTGGTATTTTAAATACATGGATGATTAAACGAAATAAAATTATCATATGGATTATGTCACATCACTACAATATTTCGATTGTAGTAAGTAAGCGATTACTGCAGTCATTAACTTATTATTATTATTATTATTAGGCCCTATTATTTTTATTATTTTTATTTTTTAATTAATGTTACTATTATTATTATTTGCTGTAATATGAATAATGTAAAAAATGTTACAAACATAAATGAAAAAGCGAAAAACGGTATTCGCGTACCACAAATAGTATTCGAATCTTGTTTAACTCTTTCGATGCTGATATAAAATTTATTACTTTTCCCCGGTGCTGAATATATGGTAGAAGTAACAGTAAGTCATTTCTGTTAACCTGTCGACTCTTGTCGACATCCACACCCAGCCCCAAGGGTCGACCTTTATCGACATTGGCGCCGAAATAGTTAATATTCTAATATTCGATTGCAGACCTATCCGACACTACTAGCGACAATAATGGATATCGTGGTATCTGCAATTCTGCATTATGTCCGGACCGCCGATACCGAGTGATCGGGCATGGGAAGCATTCATATCTGAACGCGAGCACGTTGCGTTGTATACTGTAACGGGTGGACCGGATCACTATTGCGCCGTGTTTATCGCAGATTATGAGTCTTTGCAGCAGTCCACAAACCGATTCGGAGCTTGTAATCAGGGTTTTAACGTGCGCTTTGCAGAGCGCGGAATAGCTTCATAAAATATTTGCTGCCCTATCGTCCGATTCAGATATGGTACTTTCGTTTGCTGCGTCCAAGCGGCTAGATGTGTCATAAAACTATTTTGTTTCATCAGCATTAACGTGCAGTTTTTTGCTCTTAATGTCGTGAAAATTCGTATGGGATTACCTCACTACTTTTTCCGGTAGGGGGAACAAGGTTTGGAGATCACCGTGTCTGCATTTGTTTGTCTGTCCGCTCGCGTATCGCAACAAGAACATTAGCTAGCCTATCGCAGAGGGCCCGCGCGATGCATTACGCCAGTTGAAATCTTACGTGGGTAAGACGTTACAGGTCAGCCAACTAGGCCAACTCAGCATTTCATCCTTTCGAGGTCGACGAATTGAGTAGTGAGTGACTTTATCGGATGAGAGCCGGTCGCGCCATCTGGTGAATGTTCACGAGGTTGAGGTCACCGTCGATGGTGCCATTTGACAAGCCACATACGATTTCCTATTAGTCTTTGATTGCATTATGACTCTATCTGGCACCGTTTCCGAGTATTGTCACTTATTTCCCAAAATGTAAAGAGATCATATAATCCTGAACACGTCCCGTTGGGGTAATATATCATGCATGCGCTGGTTATCCCAGAATCGGAGGAGACAAGGTAACAGTACCCGGGGAAATCTGTGCGGGCTCCGGGGCTGTAATGCGCCCTAATTAATTTGTTGATTTCGGTTCTATATAAATTGTTTGTTTGATTACTTATCTTCCTTCCATACTTTCTTTCCTTACTCATTTCCTTACTTATCTACTTCTTCCAGAATAGACCCATTCCGTGTCCAGGTCGGAGGTCGTAGGAGGCGACAAAACCTCCTGGCTTCAGTTTCTTTGTCTTCATTTTGTGTTGTAGTATACGGATGCATGTTTGCTTTTATTGTGTTTGATTTATGTTTTACGTATTAAACCAAGAGATTGGCCGGGAAGAACGTCTCCGAAATGACCTGTTTTGTGTCGGGTGCAACGTAAAACCTTAACTCCGACAATCTCGAGGAAATGGAAGTTTTGATCTGTACGCCTGCCTGCCTGCTGCTCAACGGGCAGCTTGGTTGTTTGCCGCAAAAAAACGACCGACTACATACAGGATTAACGGATCACGGATATTCCATGGCAACAGACGTTCGCGGTCAACCCGACGTTAATGCATGCGTAGTTCCATGGTATATGCGCCCACGGGTCGTCCACAGTTTCCATTAGTTTTTACCGCGCGACGCTATGCTCGCGCGGTATATGCTGTCGTTGTGTGTCCGTCTGTCTGTCCGTCACTATTGCACAAACCGCTTTTTCTGGGCTACTCGGTTTTCGATTTTTGTTTATCCTTATTTTTCGTTTATGTGCCATGCGCCAGATTAGGCTGGTGATCTCGTCAGCTTTCGAGCGCACGTTAATCTACCGTATTGTATCGTATCGTATCGTCACACGCCTGTAATGTACTAAAACGGCTAAACGCATGATCATGCAAACAATGCCATACGATAGCCCAGAGATTCAGTTTTTCTAACGCCAAAAATCTCGACCAATATCTCGCTATATCTCAGAGACAGTGCAAGATCACACACTCGCACGGTAGTGCGAGAGTGTTGTAAGGACGACGATCAATGTCAATGGGAAAGGCCAAAATTTGACCCCCGCCACCCCTAAACCCTTTAACCGATCGTCACCAAACTTTACCTACTTAATTACGTCGTGGATATCTACCATCGTGCAGAATTTAATCCAGATCGGATAAGGGTTTCGTTTCTGCGCATGCGCGATTTCGCACATCAAATTGTTTACTCGGCTATTTTTTTCCGTTTTTTTTGGGTTCTTCAAATCGTCTACAGCCAAGACGCCCGCACGGATTTTGACACAAAATACGTCAAAAGACGCGGTTCCACGCAAGGACGTGCCTTTTGGGGGTCGCAAAACCAAAAGTTAAGCTTTACACCCCCTTTTCCCCCAAAAACCGCCATTTTGGGGCCCGTTTTCGACGGGACTTAGAAATTTTCGCTCGAAAACTTCTTTAACATTGGACATGTACTAAGTAAACGACCCTTAATCGTCATCGTAGCTCCATAAAAGTTGTATAGTGAATAGGCATATCGGGGTCGGAGATTCCAAAAAATGTAATTGTTTTCGAC
>Ga0209780_1001731_pt1 | contig 14766 bp, 11 predicted proteins | sample WorMetexBAHAMAS2_FD_187384 | JGI IMG/M metagenome (GOLD analysis project Ga0209780, IMG submission 187384) | Marine gutless worms symbiont microbial communities from Max Planck institute for Marine Microbiology, Germany - Inanidrilus exumae... | ecosystem: Host-associated > Annelida > Digestive... | reverse complement strand
GTTAATATTTCTAATATAATCTTACCTTAAAGGCGCGATATGACCTACATTGTGTTGAAAGCGCCGTTAAACTCCAACCAACCAACCTTGGGATAACCGTAGAATGTTTTTCTACAGCCCAGATATCTTCTGTTGCTCACACAAAAAGGCTATGGTGCAAAAGAACATAGGCTGAAATGTGCTGTTATGTGGCAATTTTATTTTCTTATTTAACACCACATCCAACCACACTCTGTTAAGAATGCGAAGTACAACAGTTCTTTGCCTTCGATGCTCTAACTATGTGGACTGAGCACCAGCAAGAACATCCAACGTGTGAACAATGCCACTCCACGAATGTCAAAGGTTTCTCTCTGGAGTCTTGGCACAGCCATGGCAAGCATGGAAAAACTAGCTGGATATACATAAACTGAAAACATGTAAATGAATGTCAGAACTAGGACATGCTTAGTGTTGAAAAAAACACATCAAACAAAATACACAGAAGTATTATGCACTGTCGTCCATTTCACACTGTTAGAAATAAACCGGTCAATAAGACGTATAATTACTGAACAGCACAGCATCACACTAGAAGAAGCCAGCACTCACAAGAGTTCTAGGACCCACTCCGGTAATGTTTTTACTGCTGGCTGACTGCAAAATAAATCCACACATGGAAAATCCGGTGGTCTGTCTGTCACGCACAGTTAATGTCTCATGGCAGCAGCATCGACTGCAGGGAAGTGACACAGAAATAAACCCGGTGTCACTAGCATGGCTTGTGCAGTGGGAATTGCAGCAGGGAAAACCCAGCGTGGCTTATGCATGCAGCCAGTGGCAATACTGCGTACTGTCTGAAAAATGACAGACTTGTTGTGACTCGTGACCTTGATCTTGTGATTCCAAAATAAATGGGTTTCTGGAACTCAATGTGTAACGTTTGTATGCTAAGTTTGGTGATCCTAGCTGCATTGGTTTTTGAGATATCATATGGATAAAAAGACAGACAAATACACAGACAAACGCTAGTGTAAACCATACCCCTGCAACTGCCGTCGGCATGGGCAATAAAACACAACAGAAAATAACTGTTTATCAAGGAGTGTTCAATCACCTTGGCCCACCCAGTCCACTCGTGTTGAGTATTGTACGTCCTGTTGTGTCCATTCGCTGAATAACAAGATGATCAAGAACCATCTTTTTCTTTGCCCGCTCCAAGATGTCCTCCTCTACAGAGTTCTTTGTCACCAATCGATAAACACTCACCTAGTCAACACAACACAACTCCGTTTACCTGGACAACTGCTTCAGTTACCCAACCCTAAGTTATACTTGAACCCAAAAGTCCACCCGAACAAACATTTGGGGAATTCCAGTGCGGAATTTTTACAGGCCGAGTGCCATTCCTGTCAACCAACAAACAGTATCAATGAGAAAAGCAGTAAAATGTATCAATGAATAATGCACAGCTGCTGCATAGTTGTAGCATGTGGCTGATCAGAATGAAACATCAAATACAGTGTAAACTACATATGCTCTTTATCATGGACAGTCAAAAAACAGCAAACAACAATAGCAAATACAAGAAAGCAGAGTATTCAACTAGAAATTGTAGTGACAGTAGTTATATTTATATAATGGAAGCAACACAGTTCAATCTTGAAATTTCAACTTCACACGCCATCATCAACATTATTTGACAATTCAACCAAGTAAATACAAGCAAGTAAACGTATTGGTAACTAAATACACCTGGTTCTTCTGACCGATCCTGTGAGCTCGTGCCTGAGCCTGAAGGTCGTTCTGTGGATTCCAGTCACTGTCAAAGATGATGACTGTGTCAGCTGTCGCAAGATTTACACCAAGACCTCCAGCACGGGTTGACAACAGGAAGCAGAAATCCTGCAGTTACAATATTACATACATATACTATGACGGCATTCAAATATCTGATATATACGTATGACACAAAAAACGTCTGTCTGAATAAACTATCATCGGTCGGTTATAAATCATTTAAATAAGTCATTTGACGTAAAATCTGTCCACAAATTAACACAGGACAAGACATAATGAGCAATGATAAAATACACAATGTTGTTATATAGACACCAAGCTATTCAGTTAACTTGTATTTACTTAATACAACTCAACTGCACGGGCTCTGCTTCCTGTGCATCAGTCACTGTCTGATCAGGCACAGCATCACCAGCTAACACTATTAGCACTGTCTCTGATGTCGTTATCACACGACTGATTGTTGTTATCACATGACTGGTTTTCAAGAGGACATAAGTCACTCCACGAAAAACGTGGTGTTAAGTTCATGTGTGTGTGGAATGGCAGCTATGAACAATTCAAGCAGAAACTGAAAATATTTCTGCCTGAGAGTTAGATGACCACAGCACAGAAATGGCACATTACGACAACGTATATTCGCACTTCAGAAATATTCATACTCACTTACTAAAAGTCTGCTCTTTAAAACCGCACACAACAAAAAGGTAAAAGGTAAAGGCTTCCCATACTTGTTACCGAGAGTTGGGCCCGGAGCTGATTCCAGTGTACAGGCAGTCAGCCTGCAGGTAAACTGATGAAGTCATCCACCAATGCGGTAGGCTGTCATTACTTTCCGCCAGGCCTGTGGTTACCTTCCCAGCCGCAGAGAATCACCACCACTTGGCTGGTACAAAGTTATACCTTCTTGGTGACAGAGGCACATAGATGTGAACAACTTGCCCAAGGTTGTTATGTAGCTTTGCCCCAAGTAGGATTTCAACCTACGACCTATTGACCGCAAGTCCAATGCTCTACCCATTGCACCACCTACTGTACACAGTCGAAATGTATGTCTTATCACTGTGACCGACCTGTGAATATTCCGCATTGAAATGATCCATAGCCTGCTTCCTAAGTTCACCATGTACCGATCCATCCAACCGCTACACAAAACCATAAACTACATTCATACTGGATATTGTCAAAAAATCAGCAACAACTGCACCAACAACAGCTTAATAACAATCAGCAAAATGACATCAAAATTCGCCTCAGATTCGGCCTTTGCCAATCATCATGCTTGTTTATAAATTCTATACATATAACCAACATATTACAGTATTTACTATTCTCTGGTAATCTTTTCATATTCTATGGTAATCTTTTCCATCTGGCGAATTACCACTACTGTCTGTTAGTACTGAAATCCAGCATTACAGTAACAACTTAATGTGATCACATCATAGTAGTGATACCTATTAATGCAACCAAACTGTACAGCAACATGTCACTGTATATAACAGGGACGCAGAAAGTTAATAACATGGAGTAACATGGAGTTTTCACAGTTTGCAATGCTGTATAGTACAGCATAAAAATGCTGATTGATTGAGTTAAGCTTTTACGTCCCACCTGACACAAAGTAGGTCATTTCGTAGACTTATTTCCAGCCAATCTCTTGGCTTAGTACTGAAAAAAACTGAAACAAACACAACAAATGCAAACATGCATCCATAACAAAATACACTACAACACAAAAATTAACCCCTAAAAAAACTAAAGCCAGGTCTGGTTGCCTCCTATGACCTCTGGCCTGGAAACAGAATGGGTCTATTCTGGAAGGAGTAGGCAGATAAGTCAGAAAGTAAACAAATAAGGAAGTAAGAAAGAAAGCAAAAGGAAAGAAAAAAGTAAAGAAGGAAGAAACTGAGGAAGGAAGTTAAGTAATCAAACAATTTATACAGTGCCGAAATCAGCAGACGAATCACGGCACATTACTGCCCTAGAGCCCGTATGGGGCAGCATAAAAATGTGTTCCACATGAAGATCCAGTGTTACAAATACTACTTAAATTCGTTTACAGACACATTCCACTCGTGGCAATTCAACGTGGATGACACTGGAGGTGTCAATCACTCTTCTCATAATGCACTACAATTACAATGTCACTACGAAACTGAAAGACTGACAGTTGTGCTGTAAGTAAGCAAGTAAGTAAATAAGTAAGTAAAATTTATTGGTGTATTGTAGCCATGAGGATAGATTAATTACATCAATTACAAATGTTTAAAATGGAATCACATATATACGAATAAAAAATTGAACTAGTAGATAATAGACGATCGACGCAAAATAGGCATAAAATTAGAAAATATAGGCAGTCGAATCTACATGCGTACACACGCCAGCATAAGCCACTGCAGCATGTGTTACTAGCAACCATGTGACTGTTACGGCTTTGGAACTGTGTGACGTGACCTGGACCTTTTGACCTATGGGTCAATGTATGCTTAGTGACTGCTATAGAGTATATGTGTACCAAGTTTGGTGTTGATAGATCAAACCGTTTTCCTGTTAGAGTGCGGACATACAGACAAACAGATAGACAAACAGACGCGACTGAACGCCCTATCCATGCCGGCGGCTATGCTGGCGTGGGTAATAACCAATACACATAACAAACATCATGTCTGTCTGTCTGTGTGTCACACGCCGGTATTGTATCAAAACGGCTAAACGTAGGATCACACAAACAACACCACGTGATAGCCCAGGGACTCTAGTTTTCTGACGCAAAAATTCGTTGGTGGATGACCCCCCATCCCCTTGTATCCATGACACTACTGTTCTCCATTATCACAGGTTCCATACACTAATGTTACTGCTCTTTTGACTCAACAGAAGTAACTGCAACTGGCATCTCTTGGTACCACAGTCAGCATCAACGGACCAATGCCCCTTCCCTTCATGAGTCCCATGGTGGATCAAGAAAAGATGAGGTCAGTGGGTGATTTTACCAGGTCAGAGTCAATGCCTCAGTTCCCTTCAGTGCTTCGACACTGATGGTTCAGTGACAGGAAGGAACCTTGCCATTTTCACTGAAGGCGGTGAGGCAAAAACCAAGGGGGAACCGGCTAACACAAATTCATCTGGATAACAGCCATTAATACAAAGAAGTAACAGGAAATGAAATGCCACCTGGAAGCCAAACCGCCTGAGCTGCATATACTCTGCGAGGATGTCCAGCATGCGAACCATCTGTGAGAAGATGAGTACGCGATGACCAGCCTCCTTCAGCCTCAGCAGCAGCTTGTCCAGCAGGATCAACTTACCACTGCTCTTCACCAACAGCTGTGCACATCATACAACATGCCTTCGATACTCTGATAAGTTTAGCTGGATGAGAGCGTAGGAAAGCCGAAGTAAAGGCTGCAGCATCACTCACATCCCTTGTGGATCAAGGAAAGATCAAATATAGTAGGTCATTTTCCTTCACTGGGGTCTGTGCTCGGACTGCTTTGACAACAGGGCATCCAGGCTGTAGAAAAACTACTCCCATTATCTCCAAAGGTTGTCTTTTGGGAAAGAAAAGTGGCTGAACGTAAAAAAACTGACTAACGTCAGTTGGTTTTTAATGGGACTTTCAACATAAAGAGTCTACAGCAAAAATCAGATCGAGTCATTTAAAAGTGACAAAATGCTTAGAAGCTGCCCTACCGTGTTACGACTGGAATGAAAACTGATAAACGTAGAACTAATAAACAATGCAGCACCAACGCCACCACCAATGTTAATTTCAAAACAGGAGTACATCCCCATAACTATACTCGATACTTGGGACGATGTCACATAACTGGTGTTGTCAACACTGCAAATATTATAATACACTAATGACACCAAGTACTTATAGTAGTTGACAGTCATTACTACAAAGGCTGCAGATGCTACGAAACTGGCATAGCATTTTGTCAAATGCCTTAGGCAGATTATTATGTAACTCAATCGCCTGATAGCAAAACCTTCTCTGCTGCCCACACCCTCCTCTCGTCCCTCTATTACACTTCTGTCACACATTCCCATCTCCATTCTGGCAGGAATTTACAGTGAAGCAGTGGCAGCTATTGTCTTGTAAGTAAACTGATAGTATTATTCCAATGCATAAATTTTTAAAGCTTCATCTACATACTTCCTACGTATCAAACTTAGAACAAATTCTGCTTAATACATCATATGCATGCTTCATCTATGCTTCAATGCTGTCAATTGGACAGGTAGGGCACCTGCCTGTTAAAACATACTTGCTTCACAACTTCCAGGTTCACTTTTGACAGTAAGAAAGCGGCAGCAGCAATATGCATAAAAGCTAACACAAAAGTCATTGATCAACAATAACATTTACAGTCTTCCACCAGTCAATCACAACGAAGAAATTATGTATAACATGTACACACTTTGAAATATGAAATCATTATTAACTGACTTAGTGAATAATTACTACCTCAAATCGGCTTTTGTTCAGCGTCTCACTGGTTTCTGGATATCGAACAAGGAAAGCATGATTGCAGCACTTCTTCAACTCCATCACAATGTTGATGAAACTGGAAATGGAAGATTTTGAACCTTTTGTCAGTTCCTTGTAGTTCTTCGTCAAAATCCACCTGAAATGCACAAAAATGCCAAGGCATTGTGCTTTACACATCACAACTAGGGCCATCGATGTTTAATTGTTTATTGCAAGATTCTTTCTGGTCTGTCAAATTTTCCTAATAGAAAGCTTTCAGCATTGTTCAAGCTGGTATTTTACTGAACGGTTCTCCTTACTGCTGACTGAGTTAAGGTTGTTACGCTAAACTTGATACAAAAATAGGTCATTACAGAGACTTTCTTCCCAGCCAATCTCTTAGACTGTTACTGAAGAAACTAAAACTTAACACAACAAAATCAAAAATGTACCAGGAAACCTGACGATACTACATGTATAACACAAAATAAACAATAAAAACTAAGCCCAGGTCTGGTTGACTTGCACGACATTCGGCCACAAAACGGAATGGGTCTATTCTCACAATCCAAGGGACCACAGAGACCCTGTTATTCCAGTAGCACTGTAAAGAGCAAAGATGATATGCAACATGATACAAAAACATGTAGCATTTGTACTCACTTATAGTACTTTTTCTGGACGTTTGACATCTCCACTCGCAGTATCTGTTCAACCTTTGCTGGCAGAGACTTCTCCACATCTTTCTTGACTCGTCGCAGCAGATACGGCTGCAGTTCGGCATGCAGGTTCTGAAATCCAGTCTTGTCAGCCGAGTTATGTCGACTCTCGAAGTCTTCCCAGCGATCATACCTATTACAATGCAGCAGATTTAGCCACTGGCAAATACACAAGCTCACACAGTTCGTTTAGCTGGTGCTTTTTTCCAATGTTACTCCAGGTCAAACCAGCTCCCACTAAAAACCTTCGGAGATAATTGACACACTTTTGACAGGCTGGATGCAATGCAAGGTCTTACAGAAACGGACAAGGCAAAAGAGAAGTGTTCATAACAAATGCAGATTTTGTGCACAAGCTGCCAGAAATGATCCAGTGGCATAAATAGAAGTTTGTATAAGGCCACATTCAAAATTTTGCTTCATACACATAACCATATCTGAAATAAAATTGAGTCTTTCAGGCAAATTGAGCATGTTTGAAAATATACATGAGATAACACTCATCAATGCATGGAGAAGCCATCTGTCAATCATCGACATGTTTTAGTTTCAAGTCCACTGAAATGATTACATTCAGACTGACATACAGAGTTACATCACTGACTGAAGTGCTTGCTCGTGAATATATATATTCCAACATTCCCAATTTGCCTGAAGTAAGACTTTCAGTTTTATTTCAGACCAGGTTACATGCAATAAATAATATTTTTTCATTCTTTCCTATTAAAACAATTTTATTTCAGAGTAAAATAATTTTATTTTGTATGTGTACACACGGTACAAGGCAAGCCCATGATGTCTGCAAATGCTGTACAGCACATAGATTGGTCACACATACAGTAAGTAATGCTAAACTGGATATCACTTATGGAATATTTGCTACAAAGGATAGGTAAGTAAGTAAGTAAGTAAAAAGTAAGTATGTGTTTATTTCAAACTGGCAGTCATTAGATGGAATAGCTCAATAATAACACAATGTTCAAACAGGACACTTACTAACAGTCTGCAACATTAGAACAAACACAGGCAGTTCATAATATCATAAGAGTTAAATATTCGCTCACAAAAACGGTATTAGTCTAGGCCTACTGATACCATCTCGAGCCATAATTTAAAGTTATGTTACCTATTAGACATGTTGCAAGAAAACAGAGGATGCACTTTAGCAGTGACAACAGAAATCGGTGTAAAGAAAAAGGTTAGCAAATGGCTGCCCACATTAATTGGGAAAAGTTTCTCTTTAAAACTGAAATTCAAACTGAGTAGTGTGAGGGCTGTCTGATATATGCCATCTTCACCTCATCTGCAGACATAACACAACACTGAAGCAGCAATACAAGCACAGATGGAGAAGATCAACACAAGTGAAGTCTCACTTCTTTGGCATGATAAAATGCAGCAATGCCCACAGTTCTTTCAGTGAATTCTGAAGTGGCGTGCCTGTAATCAGCATACGATGGTTTGTGTCGAAGCTGATCAGTGTTTTATAGAGCAGGGAGTCATCGTTCTTCAGCCGATGAGCCTCATCAACACCCAGCACTGCCCAGCTGATGCTCTGTAGAAATGACTGCAAATTCACACCACACTGCTTACAAAACATTTCACCAACTAATTAAATCACATGCTTATTTGCTCACATTAATGCAGTACTACAAGGTGTCATTAAAAGCAGGCCACTGACCACTCTATGTAAAAAGGTGCCACTGTACTTTTGCTTGTAAATCTGTGAAACGCTGACCAACTGTCACAATTCTTTCACATTCAGATTTGTCTGTAAATTTGTAACAGTCACCATGAGGATCCTACCACAACGTAAAAGTGTCACTATGCCACCTCATAAAATATCAGCAGCTTTTTGATTAATGGTAATAACGGACTGCTTTTGTGGCACCATTTACAGTTCCAGATACATACAGCTATTTCACCGTCACGTGGTAGCACAAAATAAAAAAAAATGATACAAACAAACAAGAATATAAGCATAAAACACACATGTGCAAACCAAAAGCCCAATATTTGACATAGAAACTTTTCTATTTCACGACACCTATTAATGAACCTATTTGGTCGACTATGTTCAACTTATCTTTCTCACTTTACTATGGTTCTCCACCAGATTTTGCAAAAATTATCAAGTTATGTAAGCTCTACAATCTGGCATGGGCCACCTCTATGTACTCGTCTGAAAAATCACCCATTTCACAAGGTCAAATGTTTTGCATTATTATTATGTACAGCACATACGTCACATTATTATTTGCAATAAGGAGTTAGAGCCATAAAAACAATACTTATAAATAAAAACTTCCCAGAGAACCTTACCTTATCTTTCAGTAGGATCTCGTACGTTGTAATAAGCACATTGAATTTTAATTTCTTGTTCCCAGGGTGACACCACTCTTCCACACGGATCTGAATAGAATCAAAATAAGAAAAAGCTATCGAACAATGTCAGAATTGTCAATTAGCAAAGACATCAATATTTATGGAAACAAAGCATGCACAAATATATTAATACTTATACTTCTATATCTGCAGAATGTGCCAGCAGAATATCAGTAAACTGTGATTAAAAGCTAAGGAAAAGATAAAGTCCTTGCTGAGACACATCAGCTCTTATGGAGGTGGTTACCTAAGTATGTAAAAACATTTATTAAGCGCCATTAGTCACATAAATAAATCGGAAGCACTGGAGTTTGCCACAGGAGGGGGGTATTAAAAACTACTTGGAAAGGGTATGTTTTAAGGTGGCGCCGAAAAGAGTTGAATGTATTGGAAAAACAGATAGAGTCAGGAAGAGTTCCAAATAGTTGGGGTAGCAGCATGGAAAAAGGGAGAGCCAAAAATAAGATTAGTGAGAGGAACTTGTAGGAGGTTAGTGGAGGAAGATGACCTAGGAAGACAGAAAGGACCATAAGGAATAAGAAGACGAGAGAGGTAAAGTGGGATTTCAGTAAGCATATCCTTGAAAGTAAGAGATGCAAGCTTGAACACGATTCGCCATTGAATTGGCAACCAGTGGAGTTCACAGAGTGTGTTGAACGAGAAAAGATGTAATGGCTTTTGTGTTACCTCCATCTCTGTAGCCCTCAGCTAACCATCAACCAAACGCCACAAGACTACAGACATGGGGCCATGCATGCAAGAAGCGTCCGAGATGTTTACATGGTAGTATGGTCTGAACTGTCACATCAAAATGAATGCCCTACTGTTATACTAAACAGACTAAACCAATTCAAACCAAAGATATCTGAAGCTGAAATCTGAAGGTGCCAATAAAAAACTCACGAACTGTTCTGGCTAGCATTTTTCAGATAGCACAAACAGAAATGACAATGAGAAAATCATCCTAGTCAACCGATGCAACAGCAGTGCAGCAGCAGATGAGCTCATGTGTCCTGTTATTCTACAATTAGCAAAATTAATCAACAAAACAGCCAAAATCAAACCCAGTCATTTAAACGTCACAAAATGCTTAGAAGCTGCCCTACCGTGTTACGACTGGTCACGTCGCCGATGTATTCGATGACGTTAATCTGCGGCGCCCACTGACGAAACTCGCGAAGCCACGTTGCCAGAGTTGACAATGGAACCAACAGCAAGAAAGGACCATAAACGCCATGCATGTTCATCAGCGCCGCCAGAAATGCAATCGTCTGCATCGTCTTTCCGAGACCCATTTCATCCGCAAGAATCGCACCATTTTCCCTGCACACCGCAACGACATCCCTTAACTGAATAGCTCGTGATTCAACTGCACAGAATATTATTTCGTGAAATAGCGAGGACCACTTGGAAATGCTTCTGGCACCAAAACTAGTTCAATTACAAACGTCTATTTGCTAATATGTCAAGAAATGATGTCAATATATTTTATGAAAAAAAATTATTTGCCAAAAACAAAACTTCAGCCAAACAAAAATGCAGTACAGACAAATATGTACCTGCACCAAGAATGCAATAACCAGTTTAAACCCTCAAGCTGATAATCTCTCAGTGTTAAGCCATCCTCACCACCAAGATATGGCGGCTGGTCTTTCAGCGGTAAAAATTTCGGCCGAAGTTTCAGTGCCTGCAACCATGAGTCAGCATTATTTACGGGCCAATTTATCATAACCAGCAATTGGCAAAATCAGCTCTTTACATTTAGTATTTATCAGAAGAGCACACATTTACTGCTTTCAATACCAGATGCGCTAAGCTAAAAAGTCAACCAAAAACAATGGTGCATACATCATACATGGTCTTTGGACCCAGTGGGTAGACAGTACGTGCATTGGACTGTGTAAAATTTGTGAAACTGAATAACCCACATTGAACTGAACTAAAGCTAAAATGTGTAAACTGCAAAAAACATAAAAATAAAGGATTTGTGTTGAATTAAACTAAAATAAAACTAAGAAAAATTATTGAAGTAAAACAGCTCCACATCTGCCCCATACTTCCTTCAATCCATTCACTGACTGATCAATGCCCAAAGGGCCTTTCACATGCTGACAAGAAACTAACCCTAAAGAAAGAGACATTGTTTACTCTACATCGGCTTTCAGACGCCAGTAAACGTTTTAGTTGTAGTCTGTAAAACACAGCAGTACTACTTCCATTTAACAGCCATTGTTCCAGATAAATGGGTCAGCCAGTTTCCCCGGGGTCCTCCTCCAACTGTTCGAGAAACGAACCTCTGGGGATTAGTGGAATGGGGCTTTTTACAGACTGGATATCCTTCCTGCCATTCAACCATCACTGTCAAAGCATCGAAGGGAATATAAAGCATTAACATTAACCCTAACCAGTGGCCTGGACTCATCCTTTCTTCAGCCACCATCGGACTATGATGAAGTGGCATTGCTCCCTTTATGCTGGACACACCAGTCATGAAACGACTTATACAAGATACTAATGATAGATACTACTGTACAATAAATGGGGAAATACAACACTGAGTTTTACTACATACTCGACACAGCTTATTTGGGGTGCAAGCAGATCGCAGCCGACAGTTGTATTCATCGACTGCCTTCGGAAACAGTCGATCGATGAGCAGACCATCTTCCTCGGTACAACACGAGTATGGAAGGCCTTCCCACTTGATGAGATAATCTGTGGACAATTCACCAGCTTCATTCCGCTGTGTTTTACAGCCTACAACATGCATGGACAGACACTTTGCAATGACTTCAATTTCTGGACATAACACATAAGCATTATACAGCAATTATGCAGGTCAACCTCTGTTAGCTGGCACTCCCAGTTAAGAACTGGAGGATTTTGTTGGAATAAAGTTTTACTGCCTGCAAGCTCTTGCTGACGGCAAACAATTTATATAGTGACAAAATCAACATGATTCATGGCGCATAACTGCCCAGGAGCCTAATGGTGTTGCTTAAACTTCCTCCATACCACATTCCAATTTCTGGATATCGAAAAAATTAGTAATTTTAACACATTTTAGCATTCAATAGTAAGCAGAATATGCTATAATACACAGCAACCTCAAACATCAAAAGCGCACATCTTTCTATAAGCCAGACAGTATACAACGTCTAGAAGGGGCATGCTACAAATACCCGACAAGCTGCTTACTTCCAACATAGCCCTCCATACCCTATACATCACGCATACACTAGCACACACCTACCAATTCCCCTCCTCTCCCTCGGCTAGCACACTGGATCACATCTGCGTGCGCTGGTGAGTAAATGTATTGATTTTCATGTCACACTCCATGATGTTGATTAATTGAAGTGTTCGTGAGGCACATTCAGTCAGAATGATGTTTGCTCGTAACACAAGAAGGCGGCTAGCTTTGATGTGTGTAAATCGTCTTGCAGAATGCTTTGATACCACTCGTTCGTTGTTCGTTCGTTATTGTGGGCAGAGCTCCAGCCTACTCTAAACCCCAGTGCTGAGACCTCATATTTCACTTGCACCGACCTACCTGACTACTGACATTCATCTCGTCTCTGAGTATGGTCGTTGCCCTCTGTGCTCACCTACTGATAGGACACTAACAGTTCCACGAACCCACAACAGATTTGGTGATAGAAGCTTTGCTGCTGCAGGGCCTCGCTTGTGGAACAGTTTGCCGATAAGTCTGCGGCAGATCTGTAGCTTTGGACAGTTTAGGCAATATCTTAAGAATCACCTATTTGGGACTTGAGAAATCACAGCGCAGTGTGACGCATGATTTTCTGCGCTATATATATATTCTTACTTACTTACTTACTAATTATGTTCTACAACTCATGTATCTAGCATCAAATTAGCAGCAGCAACTGCAACACACGAACATTTGTCATTTTTGACACATAAAAAATGCATAATAAAGCAAGTATCAAACATGTAGACTTAGTTTGCTAGCTAAAATACTACTAATGTCATGAGCCACAGGTCACTACAACCAGTTCAAGGCTTTTTTGTAGTTATTCAAGACTATTCAAGGGCATTTTTAAAGACAGACTGTGACATATTAATTTCAGACGTATGAAGAAGAACAATGATAATGATATTATGACAACAGCAACAGCAGCATTGGAAGCTGAAAATGACACTTACGGATGACTCTTTCCACGTGACAATACCGGTCATGCAGCTGCTCATCCATCTGTTGCTGGCAGGCCAAGTACTCCAACTCTTCAGCATTTGCATGTTTCTTCCTACCAACGCCATCAACACATGCACACTGCAATGCCAGAGATTTTCATTGACTATTTTAGTGTTCCAGGTCAAGCCGATGGTCTGCTGTGTAAGCCTGTGTGTCGTTCATTCGTTCTTTGCGTGCAGAGGTCCAGCCTACTCTGGACACCACGGCTGAGCCAGCCTAGCGAGAGGAGGGAAATTGGTAGGTGTGTGAGGTGTATGAGCACGTTGTGTATAAGGTGGAGAAAGGAACAGTAACCGTGAGCAGCTTGTCAAGTATTTCTAAGCGCATCCCCTCTAGGCGTGGCCTACCGTCTGGCTAAGCCCGTTGGCATTTATTCTGTGCCAGCCCTGACCAGCACTTCTTTAGCGCCTAGCCAGGGGACTTAGCCACATCTATCTGCTTCGGCTCTCACGCCAGCGTGACTGACACCTTGATGCTGCTAATCAAGGCATCAGCAACGGTCACACTTTATAGAGGACACCATCAAACCCTCTTACCTGCCCAGGCTTAACTCCCTGTTCATCATGTGTATAGGAATTATTAGAAATAATTCTTTGGTAGACAGACGCGCCGGGGCTGAGGCGTGAACCACAGCCACTGATCGCGTCATGCTCTACTGCACATGGCGGCCGAGTGCGCTGACCACTTGGGCACACGGGCAGGTGTAAGCCTGTGTGTCTGGACAATAACTTTTAAATGAAATGATCTTTGACCTTGATACCTCACACGCTAGTTCAACTGCAGTCAATCTAGGTCATGTTTACAGGTCAAGGTCAAAGTTCAAGGTAGCAGGATGAACAGCAACAGCCATGGCAAGCACAGTCCATGTGGCGAATGTGCATTCCAATTTGAATCAATTCATTCCACGTGAATCAATTCGTTTTCCAAAAAATCGGCCGTTCAATTCCACCGTGACTTTTCTGTTTGAGTCTGCAGTCTGTGCTAGTCACGCAGTCACTCCAGTTATAACTAGCAACTCATGTCATAATATTCGAATGTCAGTATGGTTGTAGTATAAACTTGGTCACGTGTTGTGCTCTTTGTGATGGCCATGTTATTGTTGTTTTGCCCACTTGATGAAATGCAAATGCCCATCTGTTACTTTTATAGTCTTTACAGCAGTTATTCTGGGTTCTGTTACA
>Ga0209780_1001730_pt1 | contig 14767 bp, 13 predicted proteins | sample WorMetexBAHAMAS2_FD_187384 | JGI IMG/M metagenome (GOLD analysis project Ga0209780, IMG submission 187384) | Marine gutless worms symbiont microbial communities from Max Planck institute for Marine Microbiology, Germany - Inanidrilus exumae... | ecosystem: Host-associated > Annelida > Digestive... | reverse complement strand
CAAAAATTCTTTTTGGCACGTCAAGGGCCGTGGATATAATAAGAACTGTGTATTATATCCACTGCCCTTGACGTGCCAAAAAGAATTTTTGCTGTTTTATATGTGTCAGTTATGGGCCTTACACGTAAGTTACACAAAACGACAGTTTTTTACATTAATATCAGTAACGGTCAATATCGATACTGGTGTTCACTATGTTGTGGATGATATGGCTTGTATTAATAAGTCATGTCATTATTAAGCAACGTTACTTTGCAACTGCTTTCTCCATCCCACGGAGTTTAGAATGCAGTAGTAGATGGAACAGGGCAGCTAATGGATCGTGGAAGACAGCAAACGATGTACATAAGGATATCTACAACTAACGCAATTTGTATTGATCTATTTTTGTATCGAGTGGGACATAAAACCTTAACTGAGTGAGTCTTAGTCATTTCAAGCATTTAATTTGTAATCGTTATGGCCTTTTAACAATTTCAGTTAAATGTATGACGTTTTTGTTTTCTTTACTTATTGCTTTTCAGTTAAATTGGAAAAACCAGTTTTAAAAATTCATCAGCTAGTAAGTGTCTGCATACAGCGTGTACTGAAAGTATTAAAAACAGCATTGGCAGTGTGACAAATCTCGCCACAGATTAACGCCTCTGATTCATTCTACTGCATGATTATGGCGCTTAATCAAATTTTATTACTTACTTAAAAACATCTAAAATAGACGCCTAATAAGAGACAGCATGAGGGAGAGTGACTACAGACTAATTAGCGTGAAAGTGTGCAATAGCAGTGGAAGTTAGTAACGATAAATTAAGGTGCGGTACAACCTAATTGTGTGAAAAGCACAGTTAAACTCTAGCCAACCAGCCAAAGATGCTAGTAAGTAGCCAGCCCTGCTATGGTATAGCAAGGGGTCGTCCGTAAGACGTTCAAATTTTGTTTTTTTTTTGTTTACCCTCCTCGCGTTCAGTGTCCATATTTGTCTGCTTTTACTTCACAACCTTTGTGGATGACCACTGCGCATGGTCATTATTACACTCGCCGCATCTAGCGGAAAGCGTAATGTAACGGTCTGGCGTCCGTCTGTCTGTCTGTCCCGTCGTCGCATACTCAACGTGACACACCACGGGGCAGCACGTGACGCGGCCACCGTACATACGGGGACGGACATGTTTGTTCAATATTAAGCTTTGCATCATACAACGACACTTAAAATTTAGAGCTGAACTTAAAATATCGTTTTGACGTTCCCCTCTCCTTCCATGTGAACGTTTTTTATTGATTACTCTGTCGACAAATGTCCATCCGTCGTTACAGACATAGCCTACTTCAGCAGAGAGTGTGCAGCAGAGAGGCGCATGCTAAGAGACAGGTGACGACGCCGGACTTGTGTGCTTGTTGGTCAGTACTTGTCTGCCACTCGACGTCCGTCTGGTCACCCTGCTCACTTCCGTTTCCGTCCACGAAACTCCAGTCATCGTCACCAGTCGTCAGCGCTTCGCTCGTCGTCCATCCCTCCTGACCGCCGGGTGTCACCGTCTGGCGGCCGCCGGTAGGGAACCAGCCGACAGCACCGCGGCGCACTTCGACGAGCATGGTCGACGGACGCAGCTGTGCGGCGCGGATGCGGTCGCCGGCGGCGCCGTTGCACTGTTCGGCCGTCAATCGGTAGATGGCGTGCTGTCTGTAGCTGCGGTAGGTCGTCAACAGCCAACAGACAATCTGCCCGGTGTCGTCAGAGTCGCCGGTGCCATGAAGGTCGACGGGCTCGGTGACGATCAGCCAGTCACTCGAATCTTCGTCACCCAACGTTGATTCCAGACAACGAAACTCTTCCACTACACGCTCGATATTCCGCCAGCACTACACACGCGTGCAGAAATCACAGTTTTTAGGCTTAGGCAATCGGATACAGCAGACTTCGCCCCATGCGCTCGGCGCTGCCACCTGGCGAACTCGAGCAAACATGACGTCGTTAGATTGATTCTGCCTCACTGGCCCCCTCCCCCGTCTAGCAATCTCTTTCAAGTGCAGCCCTATGAAGCGCCGTGAGCTGCATAAATTGAATTTGGTGGATTTTGACGAACAAACTCGGTGCCGGAGGTGGCGAGTCCGAGTCGAAGACGTCTGGATCTTCCCAGTTTAATGCCCGCCTCCAGGTATGTTCTACACGAAGACGATAATTACCAGGCAGCCAGGGTCGACGATGAGCTGCAGCGAGTGTGGATGAGTGCCAATCGTCAGTCGCCCGCGGCACTCGGCCGTCACGTTACAAGCCGTGAACCTGGCGCTGAACTCCAGACTACGATGTAGACGACAGTCGACGTGCTCGCGTCTTTCTCTGCACACGTTTAGCACGCCAAATGCCAGCTTCCACGTATAGGTGCAACGTGCAACCAGCATGAGGACCACAGGACGGGACCCCCAACTGACGGACCACCAGTCGTGTATATTGATCGCCCCCAACTGTTGGGACCCACTGCTAGCGTCCAGATTGCTGTAAGATACAGCACGCCTGGCCACTCGATCTGTCCGTGTGTAGCAATAGGCCGCTATCGCTAAATGCGATGCGGCCTAATAATCATCATGTATCTTTTACACCATCGTGAGGTAGTAACTTTAGAGGCGGTGGACACACGCAGCATTTGTTATCCTATTTTTATGTCTTAAAACAATTTCCTAGCGCAGTCGACCTCCATTACTACATAGCCTAGCTACAGTGCAGTACTGGTAATGTCATATAGTACTCTAGTCCGACAAGACACTCGAGCTGGACTGGAATCCGTATTTTGGGGCCTCGCTCGTACTGCGTTCTTTCAGTCGACACATCACTGCGCAGTGTGTGGATGCGGGTCAGAAACGGAGCAAAAACCTGTCGGCTACAGCAGCGATTTTGAAGTGTTTGCTGCGGTACGTGCTGCCGAGCGGCGGAGAGTCGTCCTGGTAGCGGAACCAGTCGCAGGTAAAGTGTCGAGATGATGACAGTTTGTCGGCGTAGGTTGGCGGCCAGGTCTGCACACAGCAGTTGCCAAGGAGACGGAACAGTCAGCCAGCAGAATACTATCGAAATTGTAAATCACATTCTGACCATACACAATGTACAGCTGTGTAAAGTGTTCACACAAAATAGGCCTAATGGTGCCGTTTTTAACGCGCGACGCCATGCTATACCGCTGTATCTGTTGTGACCCTGTGTTTCTCCGTCTGTCACAAGCCATTAAAGCCAGTATTGTACCTCAATGGTTAAACGTAGGATCACGCAAACAACGGCACAATAGCTCATGGACGCTAGTTTGCTGATGCCAAAGTGAAATTCGAAATCCAATGCGATCAACCAAACGGGGCGCCAAATACAGGTAAGGACGTAGGACGGTAGAGTAGGTTAAACTCGGCGATTTTTGTCTAATATCTTGCTATATCGCAGAAATGGTACGAGGGAGAAAGACTAACTTACGTTCTATACAACAGTGCTATATCCAATGACCTTGAGTGACCCTAAGTACCCCAAACCACCTATTTCCTGCATTTTGCGTCGTCTTTCATATCTTTGACATCATGCTCAAGTTCGCGATCGGCCTGTAAGTCTCCATACCATACCAGCCTTTCCAGAGAGATGATGACGTCAGTGGTACATTGGTACAAACTATACCCCCGAAAAGAAACATGGTCCGGGTGACGTCACGTCACCCGGACCATGTTTCTTTTCGGGGGTATAGTTTGTACCAATGTACCGTAGACTGCAGTTTGACGACGAGAATTAACGTTGTGTCACGAAAATGACAAAGTCTTAGTCTGCGCGTCAGACCTGGCTCTGACTGAGACGGAAGTGCAGGATAGACGGCGCACGCTTGACAAGCTGGACACAGGAGTAGCGTGGTCGACAACCGTCGACGAAGGTCCTTAACAGCATCTGCTGCCACACGGTCGTCGTCGTCGTCGTCGTTGAACTTGATGCAGCTGGCGACGACTGGCTATCTGCAGCGACGACTGACAAGTTAACTCTTTAGTAACCGCACTAACGTCTGATTAGGCAACATCGGCGCGTGCCTAGTGCCCCGCTGAGTTAACGGGACCTCAAGAAGCTAAAGGAATTAATCCACTGCGTGGCTGTTCTTCCCCGTTTTGTTTCTTCGTTACCTCTGCCACAGCAACTGCTGGGATGGTCGACCGTAATTGAAAAGCAGACCTGAACTAGAAACTGTAAATAAGTATCACGGTCGGCTAAAATATTGCTAAAGTGGTCGGTGCAACCTCGAGTGAGGGCTTTCTGTTTGACAAACCATTCCTCACTTGGTAGGGAGGTCCATATATAGGGTGCTGGATGTCATGTGTAACGCTAATGACAACCGATACTACAATACGTGCTCTGTTCTTTGATGGGTGCGGGTTACTAAATTTGCGCGCCTGCCTAGTCCCCCGCATGTACAAAACGTAACAAAGCACACCCCATCAAGAGTACTGCAGCACCAACTTGGTATTATCCGTTACGTCACGCAGACGTATACGAGGCATTCAGAACAAACTATCTGTCGGCGAACGGCCGCAGTATGCAGTGCAGCTGACCCCTCAGGCAGGGGGTCAAGGCTATGTCTCTGATCCCCCTCCAATACTACGTGACAGGAGCACATTTTCTTAACTAAAACGAACCAAAATGCAGGACTTTAACCAAAAATTTTCCGGAGGTGCTACACCCTACCCCGCGACGGGAGGGGCACGCCTCCAGAACCCTCCCCCTTCCCGGCCCATGTTTTCTGACTCCCAATATTTTCGACGCTCCGCCGTCACTGGTGCTCTGCAGTCACCCTCTGCCAGTATGCAGCGGTGATTGCGGGCGACGAATGGTTACAGATAGCTCCTATCGACATGCTTCATCTTGCTCTGCAGTCACCCTCTCATTCTTTTAGTCTACTTCTGACTCAACTCATCTCGCACATGTCCGAGATCGTCTTTTTACCGTCGATTCATCCACCTCTTGTCCACTCATTCACTCCTCGCTTAAAACCCACCTGTTTATCGACGACACATACAGAGAATAACCATTCTCCCACCTTGTCTGCCTCCCTCAGGACTCGGGCCTAATCTTCTGCGCTGCTTGGTTTCTGTTTTAGTTCCTTTCTCGTTATTTTATGCTTTCACCACCCGACAATGTCGGCGAAGGAATTATGTTTTCGGGCTGTCCGCCCGTCCATCTGTACGTTCGTCTGGACAGATAATGAATGTTACCACGATATCTCATGAACGGCTTGAGCAAATATTGACGAAACTTACAGGGAATAACAATTAGCCCGTACTAATGACCTGGTTAGATTTTGGAGGTCAAAGGTCAAGGTTACCGTAGAGATGGCAAAGTCATCTACGTCAACGCTAGGACGTGGAAGTCCGACTTTTAGTTCCCCGAGTTAGATAACGCTGGCCACTTGTCAGCTTTTCATTGCACGCTGAACATTTTGTAAGCTTATCATTATATCATATCGTATGCAGTAGGCATACCTGCAGTGATCAGCGACACGTTAGCGACATCTTGCACCTGGAAGTTCCAGCTGACGCAACTCATCACGCCGGCACCGTCAATCGACAACGTTCCATTGTCAATTGTAACCCTACAAGACCGGCACCAACAGACTTTCTATCTATATGACACTGAAGTCACCAACATTTTTTACCGCGCTACGCTATGCTAGCGTGGTATATGCTGTCGTCGTGTGTCTGTCCGTCCGTCCGTCCGTCACACGCCGGTATTGTACCAAAACGGCTAAACATAGGATCACGGAAACAACGCCATATCATAGCTTAGGGACTCGGCGAAATTCAAACGGGGTCACCAAACTGGGGGGCCAAACAGAGGTGGGGTAGGTTACAATCGGCGACTTTCGACCAATATCTCGCCATATCTCAGAAACGGTGCAAGATAGGGACATAGTTAGTTAGTATGGAAGGCTAATATGAACACTATGTGCTCTATCGAATGGTGCTATTTCCGGTGACCCAAAGTGACCCTAACTGCGTAAACCACCCCATTATCGACATTTTGTGTCGCCTTTCATATCTTCGCAGTGAGTGGAAATAGAGACTGCAAATTTGGTAGGTAGGTTGACGGTACCTAGTGGTAGCCCATGGATGGCAAACCATCCCCGAAAGGGGCGTGCTTAGGTCACGTGAACCGTTTAAATTTTGGTGAGCACCAACCATATCTCTGGAACGACTGATCGTCTCAGGTGCTAGCAACTTAGGTGGACGGTCAGTGTGATAAACTGGTGACGGTCATTGGTCACCAGTTTATCACACTGACCGTCGACATCTGTGTACAGCACAGAAACGGAGACTTGTGAAACTGGTTATGACCACAAACACCATGTTTAGGCCCAGTTTAGTATGTAAGCTATTTTTGTATATCTGATAATTTGCTGGGCCACGGTCGGCCGTCTCAGCACTCAGCAGTGCTGAGTTCTTAGTAAGGTATCAAAAAACTTATTATGTTGCGACCCGCAAATCAGTACGTACAACGGTACTTTCATGTGGCGGTTAGCGAAAAAAGATGATGAACCGCGGAGAAGTAAGGAAAAGAAACGTGAGGGTAAAAGCCACATGAACTTTTCACTATCATCTTTTACTGCAAAGTTGCGCCCATGACAGACAGCGGCCACGCACAATGACGTTTTGCTCACCACAAAGTACGAGTACAGCAGCAAAAAGCACACACGTTGCAAATGCTATTTTAACCGCCACTTTCCACTTCTGTCCATCTGTCCTTAAAATTTCGAATTTTGAAACTCAAAGATGGCCGAGGGCCGCCATCTTGGCGGACGGCCGCCATTTTGAAAACCGTTAAATCGCCCCATCTAAGGAACTGTTCGACCGATTGCCGGGAAATATGGCATGGACACGATATTGCCCAACTGAACTTTACTATAGGCCAGCCCCTACACTGCACTTACTGTTGTACGTAATAAGACGCGGCAAGATCTGTATAGTCATCCAGGAAGAGAACTGTTGAACAGCATTGTGTAGATGCGTAATGTTTGAGTCAATATTGGCTGGTGGAAGAAGAAAAAAGAAGAAGAAGAGTTGAGTGTCATTTGCATGAAGGTAGTGGTCACGGTAAAGGGAGAAAATGAGAGTATTGAGAGGGGTAGCGTACATGATAAAAAGAACACGACCGAGAACATAGCCTCAGGGAACACCATAGTAGAAGATGTACAAGGACGAGAGGTAACACGGAAGGAGTCAGTAATACGTAGGATTTAAACCAGTTGAGAACAGATCCGGGGATACGAAATCAAGATGAGAGGCGAGTAATTAAGATGTTATGGTCGATGGTGTCAAAGGCGGAAGAGAGGTCAAGAAGGCAAGGACCCGCTCCAACCTGGTGTAACTTCGAAAAGGACGACCGGTTAAATACAGAACAGAAAGTGGAGGTATAGTGTTTGACCGGATGCCAGGAGGCTGGTCGATTTCGATCCACGAGCCGTGAAAAGTCTGCGGCAACGACGAACAGACTGACGGTCGTTTGTTGGGTATGCATTCGTCACACGACTTGGCGCACGTCATCCTGACCTCGGTGCTCGTCTATAAACACATACGCACCCGTGCACACCCCGGCACTTCTGATTATCAATCAATCAATCAATTTTATTGAACAAAAGGACCGATCGGCCACTTACATGGATATGCATGAAATACATGTAGAAACAGTTTAAAATACACACGTACATCAAATAGTGGCCTGTGTGTCTTAACGGTAGAGCGTTCGCTCGCGATCCGAACTTACGCCAAGTTGGAGCGGGTCCTCGAATCTCGGCCGGTCCGCTTCCAGGTAACAGCCTTGGGCAAGCTGCTCACACGCATGTGCCTCTGTCACCAAGCAGTATAATTTGGTACCGGCCGATGGGCTGTGACGCTCTTTGGCTGCGAAGGTATGTTGTGTCACGAAAATGACCAAGTCTTAGTCTGCGCGTCAGACCTGGCTCTGACTGAGACGGAAGTGCAGGATAGACGGCGCACGCTTGACAAGCTGGACACAGGAGTAACGTGGTCGACAACACGCGTCGACGAAGGTCCTTAACAGCAACAATGCCCTTCACGCTGGCAGTGATCAATTAAAGATGAGGCCAGTGAGTGATAGTTGGGGTCAATGGTCTGAGTTCCTTTGAGTGCTTTGACATTGTTGGTTGGGTGACTGGAAGGGTATCAAGCCTGTAAATACAAATATATCCGTCCTAATACTACAACGGACATGCACGCTGGCCGCGTCGCGTGCTGGCCCTGATAAGTCACGTCGAGTATACGTCGCGTGCCTAATTAAGGTGAGAAAAACGCCGTGCGCCCTATTAACGTTAGAAAAAAGACGGGACAGACGGACGGATGCCAGACTAAAACATTACGCTTTCCGCTGGCCAGCGTAACAACCTGTGCCAGTGCCACTGATGCTCAAATAAAGTCTTCCGGAACAAGTAAAGGAAGATAACTAAAGAGGAACCGGCTAACACATGTTAAAACACGGCCGTTAAAATAGAGGATAGAAGGAAGAGTAGGAAGCCGTAAGAATAACGAAACAGGGTTTGGCGCAGTTGTACCGTTTTACGACACGGCGAAGCCCAGTATGAGCATGCTTCATAGTCGTCGAAACACAGCGAATGTCCGTCATGTTCGTCTCGAGTCATCGTCATCCAGAAGTAGCGGTTGGTGGCTTGGGACGTGGTCGCACCGGCGTCACAGCGTAGGTCGAAGGACAGGAAGGCAATGAAGCCGGCACTGACTGAGTAGGACGTCGGGAAGCGCAGGCACCACGCTCGCTGAAGACTGTCGTGCCGCACGACGGCGTACGTCTGTCCGTCGTCCGTCGACGACCACGCGGCGACGCAGTACATCCGCTGCGTCACGGCCACGCCGAGCTCCGTCGGCACACAGCGATGACGGCGGAACCGGAAGACGAGTCCGTCGTGGCGCGCGCACTCCGCCTCGAGTCGCGTGTCACCGACGTACGTGTCGCAGACGCCGACATGCCGCAGCGCGTTGAACAACCGGAAGTTGAACCCGCCGCTGAGCGGGCACGGCCGGTGCTCGGCGAAGAACCGCGAGCGGTCGATGAGCAGCCACTGGTTCCAGGTCATCGACTCGTCATCACATAGCGACCTGTTCAACGTCGTCTCCACTGGCGACTCCATCATCTGCGTTTATTCATCTTTATTCACCATAGTGGTAGAAACAATACAGCAGTACAGTAGAAAATATATAAGAAAGAAGAAAGACATGTTAACTTAACTAACACGCAAATTTCTACGACGTCACACAAGCATTCCAAACAATATATATATTTATTTGTAGACACAGATACAATAAGCAACATATAGAACAATAAAATGCAATAAAAAAAGCTGTGTCTACTGGACAGAAAGGCTCAAAGAGCACTTACAACTGCCCAATAATAATCCATCACTAAAACACAACGCTAAAAAAGAAACATCAATTAAATTTAAGAGAGATTTAAAAACACTGACACAGGTAGCTGATACAACTTCGTTTGGTAGATTATTCCACACTTGAACCACGCGAACAGAGAAAAAATTTTGACGAGCAAGAACTGTAGAATCGGGATAATACAATTTCATACTATGACCTCTAGTATTGCATGTTGACCGCTTAAAAAACTCACTAGAAATAATGTTAGTGAAACCCTTTAAAGTTTTAAAACACATAATTAAATCAGCCTTCAAACGTCTTAATTCCAATGATTCCAAGCGAAGTACAGACAATCGTTCTCTGTATGTTAAAGCATTCACATCAGGTAATTTCTTAGTAAAAGCTCGATGCACAGACTCCACACGCTTAACCATAGTAACTGATTAGGGAGACCAAATTGGAGTACAATATTCCAAAAGCGGGCCAACGTACGTGATAAAAGCTCTAATGTCGCGATATCAACAAGAATCGGCACACGTCTGTACAATAAAACTATCTATACTCATTTGGCTATAAAGGCGTCGAAGCGAAGTCTGCGATGGGCCAAAAATCTTCAAGATGAACTCTAGGCCAGCTTGCATGGCCATTATACAGACAGCTCATCCGATTCCACGCGGCACGCTAACATATGCCAGTCGAGACAATGCATTTACTCTAAATACGGCACACGCGACGCATATTCAGTTCACAAGAAGCGTCGCGCGGTTCCTCTGCAATAGCTGAGTCTCTTATTACTTCGCCCCGAAATATTGCGAATTTTTGATCAGCGTGTCTGTATGTTTGTCTGTCGGCGTCGATCGAGACGACCAGTCTTCGTATACTGCTCCTGTGTGTGGCACCATAACTTAACTATTGAACTAAGTTTACAAACTGAATCGATTCAAAAACGGGCGATCCGCATAAGTTTCAAATGCACCAGGAGCATGCCTGTTGCCTCTCTCCGTTGACTTGATGTATCGCCTTACAACTAACGCCTAGTTCTTAAGTGATGCTGGCATTAGTGACATTAAACTAGTCCTACCAGAGTGGTTCGGCGTTGACGACCGTCATGCCTACCTGAAGAACAGTGCTGCTGCGAAGCACAAACTCGATGCAGATGAATTTGCTTTCCGACTCTCCCAGCTGGCGATGTGTTGTCAAATAGCGCGTTCGTCCATCGTGACTGTCGACGACCTGTTGACATCGGCGTGTGAACGAGAAGCGCGAACGCCGGTGCGCGTGACACTGGTCGTGGCCGTCACGTGGGTTCGACGCACCTGTCATCTGACGCCGACGTGGTCGAGTCTCATGATCCTCAGAGCGCATGATACCACCGTCGAAGGACACCTCTGCCGACGTGGATGACGTCGAGGACGGGTCGTCGTCGTCGTCGTGCTGACGGACAGCGTGCTGACGCCAGTGCGTCCGCCAGTCTCGACGCGCTGTTCCGTGTTCAGCGCTGCCGTCTGACGCCAGGAAGTCTGGGAAGTTGCACGCCGTGACGTCAGACAAGAGTGGCGGAACCACCACCACCACCACCACCAGCAGCAGCGGGACAGATGCCATAACGACGTCACGTACGGCTCTATGTGTTCGACCTGATATCAGGTACGCTACCGCTCGACATCACCGACAAAATGTCTACAATGACGTTGGACGTGCTGGTGCCACGCTGTTTAGTAACGCTTGTGATACAGTACACCAGGGCAACATTTGACCGTATCCTCATTCGATATTCATACGCGGGTTTGCTGCACAGGGGCGTCAACGGGTCGAAGAAAGTGGGATGAACGACATCGGGAGTGGTGTGGATGAAGGCCACAAGGACAAAAGGGTGAGGTCACTGAGGAGACAGGTCTTCCTTCCTAATGGAGGTGGAGTTTGGCAAGCGACTATGCCCCTTCCCAGAAAAAAATCAAAACTTTCATTTAAATGACGTGTTTTGGTTCATTTTTAGTTGTATTATCCGTACGTTTGAATTTCAAACTGTCAAAAGTCACCTTAAAGTGTATTCAAATTTCAGAAAGTCAACAGTCCACTTTGGAATCAGCGTAGGGAAGCGGCCAACTGTATGTCCGACCGACCACTATTGTCCCCGTGAACTTACCGGATTTGTATGAATCTCAAAAACGCCCTCTGGTAAAGTGTCCACCCTGCAGTCAAGGCCGTGACGACGCCCCCGTTGCTGCATCAGCCACAGTCTGTCGCCGCCACAACGCGTCGCATCAGTAGTACCGGAAACCGTTCAGTACAGCAATCATCCGATGCAGCGTTCGGATGTTGACCGATAATCGCCAGGGACGAGAAAAAAACGCGACCCGCGGGACGCCGCCCATTCACCTGCACGTGCGTACGGCCATCATCGCGAGCATTCAGCATAACAGACGCGGAAACAAATTAACGGTGATGTGTAGCTTGCGATCTTCGTTGCGAAAACAGACATTCATTGCACATTAGATTACATTGCACTACACCGGCACAAAAACACGGCACTGTTACGCCTACAACCCGCTCAACACGACGAACACAAATCTATTTTTGTCATCATGTGAATGTGATTATTCGGCTCGAAGCCTACCTAGGCTTCAGCCGAATATTGGATCCACTTCACGGCGCGGTACTGGCGGTGTTCACGCGTTCGGCTATAACTCCGCCGAAACTGAACCGATTTGGATGAAATCTGGAGCACTCTGAGGACATTGTTGGTGCTGGCCCCGGCAGATTTTGGGCGCGATCCGCGCAGTAGCGACAGTTTGAGAGGCAGGCGAAATTTGTGTCCGGTAAATAACGCACGATTTCACCGATTTCTCGTCGGCCAAATTTCAAGAAATTTGAACACCACGTCGACCTGCGTGTGCCCATATGGCCGCGTGGTTAACGAACTCGGCCGCCATGCGCAGTAGAGCGTGACGCGCTCAGTAGCCGGGGTTCGTGCCTCAGCCCTCGGGCGCGTCCGCCTACCAAAGAATTATTTCTAATAATTCCTATGCACATGATGAACAGGTAGTTAATCCCGGGCATAAACTGTGACAGTTGCTGATGCCTTGATTGGCAACGTCAAGAAAAAGCAGACCGAATTGAAAACTGAAAGTAAGTAACGACAGAAACGCTGGCATCACTCAGTCGCGTGGCACTAGGTATCGTCGAATGCAGGAACAAAACAGCTTGTGCGTCAGTAAATAAGTAAACAGTTGTGTCACCTGTCGAGTACGCCGGTGGGAAACGCTCTCTTCGATGCTATATTGTATTGTCTCCACATACACTGCAACCCGTCTAGTCTCACATCTGAATATAGCTGCTTATTGCTGAAGTTGATCTGATCTGTCGAGTTGATTGCGCCACTAAATACTTGTTGTGGCCGTAGACAATAACAGAATTTGGCTTCTCCACTGTACGCTTTGGCAGTCCGGCTATTGTTACTGACCGAGTAGCGTAGTCTGTCGGTCTGTCACCTAGTGAGCCCTGCAAAAACGGCTGAAGCGATCGAGATGCCGTTTGCGTCGACGACTCTGGTGGGCCCAGGGAAACACGTTGCATATAGTGGACCGCTTCGGGCGAATACTGCATTGTGTTCATTTAACACAAAACAGTCTTCTAGTTTAAATCTGGCCTTACCTTGCTGATTGTCAGTGAAGTAACAATGCGTAAATTTTATGCTGCTGCAAATGCGATATACAGTCATGTTAAATTTGTTTCTGAGGTAACAATGCTGTTCTTAATGGAAACGTTCTGTTTACCTCTGTTAACTTCTAGGACGTGGATGCCTACCAGTGATATTTGCCGTTTTAGAGCTATGATTCTGTCGCTGTTACGCATGGTTGTAAACTGGCCAGCTGCTACCATTTATTATGTTGACGTTATTTGTAAGACGTTAACGTTACGTTACATCAGCCTAATGACTTTTCTGCTTTTGCTTTCATATTTGCAGACAGTAAAACATTCACGATATTGTTTTTCGGCGTGGGTAGGGCGTTCAGTCGCGTCTGTCTGTTTTTCCGCGCTCTAAAAAGAAAACGGCTTGAGCTATCAACACCAAACTTGGTACACATATACTCTATAGTAGTCGCTCGGCATGCACTGACCCATAGGTCAAAAGGTCAAAGGCCAAGGTCACACGGTTACGAAAACCGTTACAGACGGTCGCATGGTTGCTAGTGACGCGTGCTGCTACGGCCGTGTGCTGCTGCTGCCGGCGTGGATCTGCGTGTCGATGCGACTGCCTATGTTTTCTAGTTAGCATTTGTAATAACCCTGAATACAACGCTATAGGAAAATGGTTAGTACTTTCTTCAGCGGTAGCCAATCCTAATTTTGGCCATAAGTCATTGTCTTCAACACTTAGGCTAACAGGTATGTCGGTCCTCCTTATTAGCAGGCCGAAATGTACGCTGGCCGCCTCGCATGCTGTCCCCTGGTGCAGTCATGTCGAGTATGCGCCTCGCGCCCTGTTAAGGTTAGAAAAAGACGGGACAGACGGACAGACGGACGCCAGACGCGGCCAGCGTAATAAATAAATATGTGCTAGCCTATGGTCCATATTTATAGCATTTTTGGTTAATACTGGTTGTTATATTGCACTCCTGTACAAAAAAGCATAGTTTGCTGTATCACTCTAGTTTCGCAACGACAACATAGCATGGTCATTAATTAGATGTCAGTCAGTCTGCTAGTAGGCGTTGAAGTTATCTGTTGTCAGGGTAATGTGACGTTTCGTCGTCGACGGCGTACTCGTGCCACGCTTGATAGACCGCGTGCTCGTACGATCGTGGTCCCCGCGACGCGACAGAACGCTCGTCGTTCGACGATGTATCGCCGACACGGTCAACGAGTCCTCGTCCGACGGCTCGGTTACCGCCGGACGAGTGGTCAGCGCCGGCGGCCGCGTCACTCGAGCGGCCGGCTGCCGATAAGCGGCCGTGAACTGGTAGCCGTATGCCGCGTAGAGCCGCGGCAGCAGCTCGGCGAGCGGATCCAGCACGTGCCGAGTTACTTTGTCCCTCACCGGAGACTTGGGCCGACGACGTGGGCATTTGGCCGTGTGGACGACGTCGGTGGCGGGACCTCGACGAGGTCGCTGCGGCGTCATGAGCGCGTCTCGTCGCGACCTCGGCGTTTGATCGACGGCCGTGTCGCGGCCGACAGCGGCGGCGGCGCTGCGACAGCGCCGGTAGCGGTTCATCTGATGGCGCTCGGCCGGTGACGGCCCGGCGATCGGCGTCGCGTTGACCATCGACCGACTGAACACGCAGTCATCGATGACGCCGCCGAGGTCGCCGGCGAAGCCCGGTCTCGCGGCGCACAGGCAGGCCGCGCGACGAAGATTGAAGCAGCAGCT
>Ga0209780_1001729_pt1 | contig 14770 bp, 11 predicted proteins | sample WorMetexBAHAMAS2_FD_187384 | JGI IMG/M metagenome (GOLD analysis project Ga0209780, IMG submission 187384) | Marine gutless worms symbiont microbial communities from Max Planck institute for Marine Microbiology, Germany - Inanidrilus exumae... | ecosystem: Host-associated > Annelida > Digestive... | reverse complement strand
CAAATTCTAAGCACAGAAGATAGCTTTTACATTTATGAAAGGCCGCTGACCGAAATAAATGTGATCGCTAGCTTCTGTGCATTGAATTTGCGGATAAAATTTTGATATTTGCTGTTTTAGAACGGCGGCTTTTACAATGAAGAGAAACTGAAGCCAGTTTTTGTTTATATAATGAAATGAGATACCTGCCAATAGTATCAGGCCATAAACCCATGACCTGCTGACAACATTACCTTCTATCATCCACGTCTGCTTTTGCTGTTTAGTTAAAAATGTCTTTCCATTAAGTAAACCAGACAAGAGTGACAATGAACATTAGTGAAGCTGGTCAGGCCAGAGTACAATGTAATGCATATGCTGTGCAGTCTGCACAGCCTCCTGTATTCAAAGGCAGATGCTGTTGACCTGCACACAGGCCTGTCAGTCACTGCTTTCATAGCTACTGTTGCTAGACATTATGATGATTGCTGACTAGTTACCATCAGTGGGATGTAGTTAGGACTGTGGAAGTACAGACTGTGGCACTGATTTTACGAACATGTTTTAGCTTTCAGGTCGACCCTTCGACAGAGTCGATCTAATAAAGCCGGTCTCAAATGTCCGTCCGTCCGTCCATGCATACATACGTATGTGCGTCTGTCCATCAAAAATTTCTTTGATTTCAATGAAATTTGGCATGTACTACGTAGAGGTCAATGAGTGATGCACGATGGTATGTATTATGACCCAATCCAAGGTCAAGGTCACGAGCCATTCAAAGTTGGAAATCCGGCCATTTTCAAAAGCTGTCTCCTCCGCCATTAACAATGGGAATGGGAGCTGGCAACTGACCGCTTATTTGTAAACTAAGGCACAATATCTAAATTTTATCGGGCCGGATTTCTGATGTTTGTTCTAGTCTTTGTATCACGTGACTTTGAACTTGGCAGAAACGTTAGTTGTGAAGAGTTGACCGTCAGTCCCGCACGGTGCTAATTTGTTTACTTTTGACATAACTTTTTACTTCTTTAAATTTTAGCAACAACAAGAAAACATGTTGACCGTCGTGAAAACCCAAAATTTCACTACATTTGGCTCCTAACCTTAACGTATTAAGAACCATCATTCCTTGAAGGGGAAAAATGGCAAAAAATAAAAAAGTAAAAAAGAACAGTGTTAATCACTGATAACTAGCCCATACCGTCACCAAATTTGGTGGGGTTTGGCTAAAGAAAACGACGGAGATCGATGCAGTTGCGGTTACACGTGGAGTAGGAAAATTGTGCAAATTTTGACATATATCATACTGTATCTTGGAAATGGTACAAGATAGGCATATAGTTACTGTGGTGTTATAAGGTGTCCTATATGGGGCGTGGTTGGGGTCATGTGCCCCTTTAAGTGTTTGTAAGTAAGTGGTAATATCCACGAAATGGTACAGCATAGTGACATAGTTATAATAAAAGACTAACAGTATACAGTGTAACACCAGGGGACAAGAACAGTCTGACTGTGTGCGTTCGAAGAGAAGTTATAAAGGGAACAAAAATTGTGCAAATATATCCTGTTTACGGCAACAACAGCAGCCTTTTGTAGGCCTATGGCGGGCAGCTTGCAGGCTAATGATGCTGGTCGTATTAGCTGCCGCTGTGAGTGGCAGGATGCGGCTGCTGGAGTGGTATACTGCCCATGGCATTGACAGCATGATCTGAGACAAAGACTGGCAGCACAACACAGTCTTACTGTTCCTTATAGGCTGATTCAATGCAGTGTCTGTTTTGTTATGTTTAACGTTATTTCAGCATTTAAACATCAAGTTTGTGCACTATTTCATATTCAGCATTTTTTATAAACTTTGCTGTTATCACGATGACGAAACGAAAATGCCCAGATTGCTGCATGACTAAGTTCAAATGACAACAAAGCAATACGTCAGGAGTTATGTAAGGTGTGAATGTAAGGTGTGAATACTCGACGTCAGATGCAAATATGTTGGCATTTTGCTATGGCGCTCAGTGTGCGATATACTGACGATGCTGCACGTGGCAGTATGTCCTCTGAAGCAGCTACTGCTGCTGTTTTTGTGGCTAGTGCTGCTGGTTTGTAGGCTGACAGCATTAGGCATTGCTGAAGGTGACTTATTTATTGTGGAAAATGCGGGACCGACCTAACATTTTGTGAAAACGTGTCTAAAATGTGTTGTCATTGTAGTATAGTTTTGATGCACACAACTCCGTTGGTCACACATTTAATAAAAGCATATCACTAAGAATACAGACACTCAAGACTACAAAAACACAAAAATATAAGGCACTCCAGCAGCAACAACATGTCGATGGTGCTGCAGAACAATGGATATCCATGTCCATTGCATATGTATATTTATGGCACCTGACGTGCAAAAGCACTGATGTCTACATAGTACCAATGAGATTCTTGTGTCACTTGATGCCACAAGACATACCTCGCAACTTTCTTGATACATTTAGTTGTAGATTTCAACAGTTGCAGACTCTGATGTGTAAAATGGTCCACATTCCATAGTTCATTCATTGAATCCTGCATGCTGCTAATGTTTACCCTTACTTTGTTTGGTCCGCATTTAACATTCCTGCATTTCTCAGTGTCTTGTTTGTCGTAGGAAGATGTAGTAGATGCAGTTATCAACTTATATGCCAACTAATGACCTGAATGACATTAGCAGCCGGTGTTACAAGTCAGAAAGCTAACTGTGTGTAAGTGGAGTTGCCATGATCGAAACTGCACAGCATTGGGCAACTGTTGGGTTGGGAATTGACACGTTAATTGCCAACGTTCTAGTGTGACTTTGTTATATCAGTTGTTTTAGATTTCATTACTCGTAGTGTGATGTAAATTGTGATTTATATAGCATGTCATTGCTAAAGCCTCTAATGCCGTGCATAGATTAGTACTCATAAACTGTATTGTTTTTGTCAGACGGCCAACACCGGCAGTGCTGTGAGATGGGTCATGTGCCTGATGTTGAGTTGTCACACTTTATTTGCACTTGTTCTTTGTATTTTAGTGCGCGAGATGATTGCCAGTCCATATGAAACTCGCTCCGACAGTTTCTATTTTGTTGACGACAGCCTTGTCATGCACAACAAGGCCGACTATGCATACAACGGTGGATTCTCGTCGGCGTAGAAAAGTGAAGTGAACAATCCTTACGGCACTTGGCATAACATATGTTGACTGTGTGTTGCACTGGTGAGTTGCAGTGTGGTGATGTAGCTTGTTTGATTCAAGCCTCATCCTGCAAGTGCCGCAGCTTTTGGCCTGCCACCAGTCAGCAGGCATTAAACATATTTTTGTTAGTTGATGATAATTGTTGTAAATTTTGCATCTCATTTCGAAAAATGCATTCATGTTTCTGGCATTTGGTTGTTTTGGCTTTCTCTTTCAACGCCAATGAAAGTCTGTGAATGTTCTGGCGGCCTTATTGGAGGAAGTTATTTTCTGACGTGTGGCTGTGTTTGACTGCATAATGTTTGCACGCAGGTTGGCTATATTTATGGTGACACGGTGAGTGCATTCTTCAGAGTGAGAGTTTTTGTTGTAACAAACTAGTCCGATGATAATAGGCACAAACTAATAAACTATGAGTGAGTTTTTGTCTGCACAGCTGTGAATTAGATGTTCGACATAATGTCCACATATGTCATTTGTGTGTTTTCTTATGCAGTTGATGTAACATGAGATATGTCAATGTTGTTGATAACTTTCTCTGTTACTTAAATAAGTAAGTTAACTAATGCAAATTTATACTGCCACAGTGCATTTTAAATTGAGCAAAAGAAAGAAAGTGATAGAAAACAAATGAGCAGTTGCAGTTTACATATTTCCATGGAAAACTACTTAAAGAAATTATTTTGCTTGGATATTTCGTGCCATCTCTTAGGTATTGTCTTTTTTTGGTTTTTGATGTTAGCACCTCTGTCTTAAGAGCTATTTTCCAGCTAACACGGGTTAGTCGATTTCTCCTCTGTTTTCTTCTGTTACTTATTCCAGAAGATAACCTTTGGGACTAAGTGGCTTGGGTTTTTACTGACTGTGTATCCTTCCTGTCATCCAACCGTCAGTGTCAAAGCACTGAAGGAAACTGTTAGTCACTGAGTCACTGATTTATTGCCCACGCGACGCTATGCTAGTGTTGTACTTGCTGTCATCGTGTGTCCGTCTGTCTGTCACATGCCGGGAGTTCTACTAAGATGGCTAAACCGAGGATCACGCAAACAATGCCATACAATAGCACGGAGACTCTACATGTAGTTTGCTGATGCCAAAGATCTCAGCGAAATTCCAATGGGGCACCAAATAGAGGTGGGGAAGGTTACAATCAGCGACTTTTGACTGATATCTGGCTATATCTCAGAAACGGTGCAGTGTAGCGACATAGTTACTATAAAGTCCAGTAGGAACTTCTATGCGCTCTATCGAATGGCACTATTTTCAGTGACCCATAACTACCCCAAACCACCCCATTTTTAGGTCGACTTCCAAACTTTGGAAGTCGACCTAATAATATGGGTGTCAAATTTCCGTCCGTCCGTGTGTCCGTCCGTCCACAAAAAATTTCTTCGATTTCGATGAAATTTGGTACACAGGTAGTACTCGATGAGAGATGCACAACGGTATGACCTTGACCCGGATCCAAGGTCAGGGTCAAGGTCACGAGCCCATGAAAGTCCGAAATTCGACCATTTTTAAGGGCTATCTCCTTCCCCATTTATAATGGGGGCTGGCAAATGACCACGGATTCTTAAATTAGGGGGGCAATATCTAAAATTTAACCAGTCAGATTTTTTAAATTCGTCCTCGTTTTCCGTCACGTGACCTCTGAACCTTGGTCCAAACCACGTCTGACGGCCCTATTCTGCCCTAGCGGAAGTCGACCGTCAGTCTCTGTACGGGACTAATTTTTCACATTTATATCTCTTTTTCATATCCTTGTAGCAGATGGAGATAGTGACTTCAAATTTGGAACATAGATTGAACGTAGTCAGCTCTAGTCCAGGGATGACAAATCATCCCGGAAAGGGGCGTGGTCAGGTCATGGCACATAATGACTGTTGCTTTTTTGGGCCATGTATAAATATATTTACTTACATGAACCATTTAAATTTTTTTGGGCACCAACCATGTCTCTGGAACCTCTGAATCTAGCGTGATCAAATTTTGTACCAGGTAGGCTGTATCAAGTCCCAGCATATGGATGACAAATCACCCTCAAAAGGGGCGCAGTCAGGGTCACGTAACCCATTTTAAATTTTGGGGCCCCCATTGATATCTCTGCAGCAGCTGCAGCTAGAGTCAAATTTTGCACACAAGTAGACTACCGGATATATTATGTCCTAGCTTTCGGATGACAAATCATTTCTTAAAGAGGCATGGTCAGGCACACATGACCCATTCTAAATTTTGACGCCCGCAATCATATCTCCGGGACGGCTGAAGTGAGATTCGTCAAAATTTGTGTGCAGGTAGAATATATCATGTGTTAGCCTCGGGATGACAAAGTATTCCCTAATGTGTGTGGTCAGGGTCACATGACCCGTTTTTTTTAAATTTCTGCCCGCAATCATGTCTTTGGAATCAGTCAAGCTAGGCACTTCAAATGTCCTTTGCTGATTGATACAGAGGAGTACTAGTCCATGCATGATAGATAACCCCCAAAAGGGATTTGTTTCGGGTCACGTGACCTCTTTAAATTTGGGAAATAAGTGATAATATCTCGAAAACAGTATGCAAGATAAGAGACATAATTGCAATGGAAGACTAATAGTAAATTGTATATGGCCTATCGAGTGGTACCATTACCGTAAGGTGACCATAATTTGGGCACCACAATCTGGGATGCGGGGTCTGAGGGTCTGGAGGAACATCGTGAGCTCCCCAGTGGGGTTCGTACAGAGCACCTGCCGCCTGCTATCTTCTAGTATATGCAGATAAAATCTGAGCTAATTTTTGGCCACCGACGCATAAGCATACGGCTGCAGAGATAGGCAAATCTGGGACACCAAGCCAAAAACGGGACAAATGGGTGTCCTGGGAGAACTTTAATTTTTTTCCGGGACACGTCGTTAAAAATCGAGACTGCCCCAGAAAATCCGGGACGGATGTTCACCTTACATTACTAGCGAGTTTTAGTGATCTTGAAGGTTACTTTCGCTTTTTGAAACCTTTTCATCTCACACACCTCCAGAAATACATCATCTATTATCTGCGATATCTTTACACATGAACAGAAAAGCTCACATGACTTGTAATTTCAACTGTCTTTTCAAAAATCAAGTACTCCTCAAGGTCACAGCCAGTCATGTACACTGTAAATGTGGTAATATCTCGGAAATGGTGCCAGATATCGTCGTTGCTACAGACCACTAATAGGAAGTGACGAACAGAGGAAATTTTGGTGACCTTGAGTCACCTTCAAGGTCATTCCTACTGCAAGCCTTTCTTACCCATGCAAATTGATGCTAGTGCAGTATTTGCTGTCACCGTGAGTCTGTCCGCCGTCTGTCTGTCCGTCCGTTAGTCTCAAGTCGGAGTACTACTAAGACGGCTAAATGTAGAATTTTAGAAACACCGGGGATTCTAGTTTTACTACGCAAAAGGTCTCTACGAACTTCTGATTGGATCATCCACAACGGGGCATCAAATGCTGGTGGGGTAGGTAAAATTGCGGTTTTTTGACTGGTCAAGAGGTCTTCAGCTCAGGCTTATCATGGAAAGTTTGTGTTTATCCACCACGGTGGTCCGTGTCCACGACGGTACACTGGCAGAGGAAAATGCGGTGTCATCAATCATCAGTCGCACTTTGATGATCACAGTTATAGTCCAATTGACATCAGCAAGGTTGGTCGTATGAAATTCTGTTGATGTCACCCACGTTTTCTTATGTATATAACACGGCGCATCGCATGCATCACGTGCTGGCTGTGCGATAGTTGACCTTACTAGAACGATGCGTGTACAAAACTGCAGGTAGCAGAATAAAACGGCAGTTGCTGAAAGTACTCCTCAGACTGACACGCGATTTGTATGCATAATTCATCTACATCTCAAATGATTCAGAGCGTTGCACGGATCTCTCGGCGATAGCTGAGCTTCTTGTTTATGATATTACAGAATAATTTGCTGCATGTGATGTATACTGCTCACCGTGCTTTGCCACATTAGTCACTGACAGTTCTCAGATGTCTGGTCTTTGTGTTATGTCCTGTTTTTTTCTGCTTTGAGGTTCTGTGTTATGCTTGCCTCACGTTACACTGTACCGGTATGTTGTTCATTTTGTCAGTTATTTAACACTTGCATGTAGTATTTTTGGTCTTAAAATGAATTAAAAGTAACTCATTTGCTAGTTTGATGTTGATGTTGGTACTGACGACAGTGATTTTATTGATGTCATGAAGTAATGTTGGTGTAATTTAGTGTGCTGCTAGCATCGTTCACTGCAGCATATACTGTGATGTACAGAAATCACTGGATGTCTTATGATGTAACTGTCACTTTGTGCATTTAATGTGGACGTATGTCAGTGTCATAGTATACTGTTATCTGGCAACAAACTTAGGAAGACAACATTCCTATTCATTCCTTAGACATGTGTTTACTAATTTCAGTTGGTCGTGGAGGGGGCACATCTGATACCGTGGGCGGGAGGTCCCTCGGATGCTTCTTTTGGGTTTTGCCTAAGAGAAGCATTCCAAAGTCAGACCCACATGGAAAAGAGTTGTTAGGCACTGATGTATTATAGAAACTGATGAACAGCAGTTACACAAGATATCGCATTGAACTGATAAATAGGTCTTGTGATGGTTGGTTAATCTCCACCCTGTTGTAGGAAGTACCATAATAACTTGAATGAGCCTCCCCTACCATTTTCTATTTTGGGTTGTCGCTGAACAAAAAGAAACGAGGTGGGGAGGTTACTGTATCATTGGCCATCCTTAACCAGGTGGAACTAAATCTTCACCCAAGACTTTGTCCCCAATATAGCCTATTTTTGTGCCGAAAGGGGACATTAATCTCCCAACCAACCAACCAGTTTCAGTTTTTGTTCAACTGTCCTTCTTTACTCCACAATGAGCTGGGTCTGGCAGTAATTGGAGCATTTTTACAGGCAGGATGCCCCTCCTGTCATGCATTAAAAGCAGTGAAGCTAACTTGAGTCATTGACACCGACCAGGCATAATCATTCACTGGACCTTGTCCTTTCGTGATCGACCAACTATCACTCTTTGTGCCGGCTCTCCAACATCAGTATTGAGAGAAGTAATAACCCTCTCCTGTGCAATAGACAGCATCTGAACTATAATGATTGTCTGGAGGTTAGGATGGAAAATATTCAAAATAATTAGAACTGTTCTGTGCTCTAATGTGTACGACAGTTGTGCACTGTGATGTGCACATTGCACACATGTGAACAGTTCTTAAATTTGTGTGTTGGTTTAAGTTTATATTTCGTGTTTGTTTAGGTTTAGCATTTTCTGTGTTTTGTGTTGGGTTTAGTTTCTTCAGTAGCAAGCCAAGAGATTGGCTGGGAAGAATATCTCCGAAGTGATCCATTGTGTGTCGAGTGGGGCGTAAAACTGTAACTAAATCAACGAGAAAAGTCGCCATCATTGTTTACTTACCTGAACTAATGATTATGCTTGTACTGTATATTACCGAGCTAATAGATACACTGTGGTTCAAAAAAATCGCCACCTTATTCATGTGAATGTAGTTTCTACAAATGCTGACCAATTTATATGGCATATAGTGTATTGGGTTAATTTGCAACACAAAAGTTATCGATTTACCTACCTTACCTATGTTCTGCTTCTACACTACTTTGGGAAACAAGTCAAGTGCATAATGATAACTTTCAGTCCTGTCAACCAAAGTTACACATTACAGTTGCACAGTCTAAAACAACATCCAGCTTATCTGCTCAACCAGTCTTGAGTTCACGTTCAGTTACTATTGCAAGTTTTCAAAATGTCCTTTTTCATTGACAGAGGCCTGAAGTCTTTTGCCATTCATCAGTTGCATCGTCCACAGTGCTCTACGACAGTCAGTCAAGTGCTGTCTCAGATCGGTCACGTCTCGAACTGGCGTCTGATACACACGACCCTGCATAATGTCCCATATTTCATAGTCAACAGGATTAAGATCAGGACTGTTTGGAGGCCAGAAGTCCGGAGGAATGAATTTTGGGAGTTTCAGGCTGAATGAGCTCGATTGTCTGAAGTGCATGGTGTGCTGGCGCACTGAACTAAGCTCAGTGCAACAATTAATGTTTCCCAGAGTAATGTAGCAGCAGTACATAGGTGAGGTGGACAAATCAACAACTGTTATGTTGCAAATTAACTCTGTACACCATATGCCAAATATTAGAGAAATGGTCAACATTTGTCGAAACTACTGTCATATAAACGGGCATTCTTTGAACCACAGTGTGGTACTTCGCAGGCCTACCAGACTACCACCTTGTTCTGATCTGCTGGTGATTGATATATGATGGGTCTTGCTGTTGTTATTATGTGATTATTATGCATATGATCATATCAGTAGTTTGTACACATTTTGGAAGAGTTTTGTATCCATCATCACAAGAACACGTTGGTTGTGTACTCAGTGTAATGTACAAGTAGCTCAGCTGTCGCTGACAAACCCGCGCGATGCGCTGCGTCACAGCAAAAATTTAAAACAGCCACTTGACCATAACCACGCCCCTTTTGTGGGTGATATGTCATCCTCTTGCTAGAATTGATATAGCCTACCCTGTGTACAAAATGTGATGACTTTAGGTTCAGCAGTTCCAGTGATATGATTGGAGCCCCCAAAATTTTTAATGGTTCACATGACCTGAGCGTGATCTACGTTTAGCCATTTTGATACAATACCGGCGTATGACAGACACACGACGGCTAATACCCGCGCTAGCATAGAATCACGCGGGTAAAAACTGATAATGTATTAATGTTCAGCTGCCATGACATAGGTATCCACTATATAGACAGACATTTTAGTTTTGCCATACTGCTATATACATGCGTGAATGTGATTGGTTAAAATTGCATCGCATAATCATAGATCATTGTACTTTGACCTTCAGATGACCAATCTGAATAGGCAGCAGCTCTGGCTTTACCAGACCGGAACATTGTCAAAGTCACTTTGTTGTCAGGCTTGCAGTGTTTCTGAACGAAGATATGTGGTTCTGCCTGTTAATGCATATCATAATTACTTGTTCATTCCATACCTTCTGATGATGGTCAATATTCGCATGAATGTTGGACAAATATGTTTTGCATATCTGTTGACTTTTGTTGACCTTCTATGGTTCACTATCCACTTTGAATTTGGATTGAGGCATAGCCAGCTAGCCGGAGTGAATTAGTTCCAGTTGTCAACTTCCTATTTTATTTCTCACTGCAGAACATGCAACCTGCATGATGGTCCACGTTTTAACAGAAGCATACACCAGTTTGACAGCAGTTTTTGGCTGAACCTAGTTAGCCTACCTGTTTTACAAATCATTTCCTCTGTAGTTTCACTTCTCCCCCTTGACTATCACCCGGACTTTTAATTCTGAGCTACTTGGTTTTTGTTTTAAGTTTTTCCTTATTTTTATGTTTTGGGTTCCGTGCACTAGATTAAGCTGGCCCTTCCGTCAGCTTTGACCACACATAAATATATTGCCTCGTAGCCTGTTTGTTGTTCGTTCATGGGGAGTGATAGCTGCAAAATTTGTGTGGCGAGATACCCTTCATGGTAATGCAAAGTAAGAATCATCAGTAAACTTCATTCTTGCTTCATTCACTAACTTACTCCTTGGGAAAAGATTTTATTTGACCTAGATTGTGTTTAAAGCACCATTAAACTCTTAACCAAGCAACCCTTGAGAAAAGAACGTTGCTCCAGTCACGTTAGCTGTTCAGCACTTGTACTAAATGTGGTCTATATTTTTCACAAGTAATGAATAAATCATTTGTTACGAATGTCAGGTTGTCAACATATTTGTGGATTGTTAGTCATTAAAAAATCTGACACTTTTTAAAGATGCAAATTTAATTTAACATTTCTCATTGTAGTCATGCTTGATGTTCACATACTGCACTGTAGGATTAATAGTGCTGTGAACCTGTGATCAAAGCAGTAAACTATAAAATGTGTACAATATTTAAATGCAGTTCATCTTCAAGTACACTTATGTATTTGTAATTTTTCAAGATAGTTTATTAATCATCATTAAATGATTGAAATTTGCACAGGTAATAACAGCACTACATGATACCTTACTGTGTATATCTGTGGTTTGGTTGCCCCATACGGGCTTCGGGGCAGTAGTGCATTGTGGTTCATGTGTTGATTTTGGAACTATATATATGTACTTTATTTTGCATCAAGTGCAGCACAACAATACTGTTATTACAGTACAAACACAGACTAAAACACAAGGCTACAATAACAGGACACAAAGACAAAGACACACAGTATAAAAAACCTAAGAACACAGGTTAGTTGCCATGACTTTTAACACTACACCATATTTACTGCTCTCAACGAGTCCATCGATAAATCTTTCTCTTCTGCACTCAACTAACCTTCTAATACTACACAAGCCTAAAATATGTAAATTGTTTGTTTGTGTGTTTACTTAACTTCCTTCCTCCCTTCCTTCTTTACTTTCCTCTCGCCTTATGCTTTTTTCCTTACTTATTTGCATTTGCTTCCGTCCTTGTTTACTTTTTGACTTATCTATCTACTCCTTCCAGAATAGACCCGTTCTGTTTCCTGGCTTTGTTTTTTGGGTTAATTTTATGTTGTAGTATATTTTATGGATGCATGTTTGCTTTTGTTGTGTTTCAGTTTTTCAGTACTAAACCAAGAGATTGGCTGGGAAGAACGTCTCCGGAATGACCTATTTAGTGTCGAGTGGGACGTAAAACCTTACCTCAATCAATGTGGTACGGTTTATCCATAGCCTGTGTGCCTGCTGTAGATATTTTTTCAATGTTAATATTTTTACTATTTGCAGTTGTTGCTTTGTATTGATGTTGTCGGTATCATTCGTGTAATTGTTGTACTGTTGGCCCAAAGTGTTATACAGGGTATAGCAGTGTTTGTGCTTGCAGCACAATGGCAGAGCAGTGTTATACTCGATGCATTCACTAGTTTACATTGTCATTGACCGTGTAAGCTACCCCTCTTCCTCTACATGGCATACTGTTCTTCAGCGTCGCCGTTTCCACAATCAAATGCCGGTTTTCTTGAGAGGTTGCTTTCTTCCTTATGCAGGAAGTACTGATGTTCAGTGGTCTCAGATGAGACTCAATGGCTTAGAGCTAGGGTCTTCCTAGAGGTGCTTTCCAATCAGATGGGCTTGTGTATTGCCGCAGCAACTGCACAGCAATGGTCTTTGTTAGGAGCACTGCACGTAACGTGACCAAAAAATCACAAGCAGTGCACCATCAATGAGTGTATTATTATTCAAACTGCTTTAAGGTAGGCTATGTTCACTTTGTTGTGAAATAATCATTAATAATCTCTCTGCGCTGTGCTATCCGTACTCTAGTTCGTATTTCTGTAGTGCAGTGATAACACATTGAACATGACATTCGCAGTGCAGTGTCACGCGTGCAACAGACCTAAATGTGTCTTTACTCCGCTGTGGTCATATTAGATGTCAACAATGTGTCTGACGAGTGTAGACAATTTGTTACAGTCTTGTTACTCTTGTACTACTGACATTGTGATAATGATATGTGACAAGAACTGTCATTGTTTACCATTGTGTTTTGTTATTGCACTGTTAACACTTCTCGGTTGAACACTTGTCTGTTGTGTGTTACATTTGTATATCAAATACAGTATTTGTGACAGTTATTTTTACCTGTGCTAGTGCAATACTTGCTGTCCATTACAAGTTGGTGTTCTCCTACGACTCCTAAACCTACGATCACGCAAACAACGCCGAATGATAGCCCAAGGACTCAAGTTTGCTCATGCCAAAGATCAGAGCGAAATTCTAATGGGGTCACGCCCAACGGGGACACCAAATAGAGGTGGGGTATGTTAAAAGTAGCGATTTTCCACCAATATCTCGCAGTATCTCCAAACCAGTCCTTTGAATTCCTATCCCATATACTGATCTCAAACCTATTATCAACAAATATATTCATGACAAGTGGCAGCAAACATAGAACTTGCAAACAGAAAATAAACTGTACCAAATTCATCTGACTATACCGTCTTACTCCACTCTTCCTACTTCATATCAGTGAAAGGACCAAATCATATATAACTGATTATGCATTGGAGTGGACATACGTATGTAACACATTCTTATCTTATTGAACACAAAGGTCCTCCAAAATGTACAAACTATAATCAACTTCTCTCTGTCAAACACGTACTGACAGAATGTACTTCATATGGTTAACTTTAAACTCCGCGACGGAGCGGTCCCCCTGGGACGATCTCCGTAAAATTTTCCGTGAATGTCAGCGGATGGCCAAGGTAACAAATGGCGTAGAAAAATTGCCGAAAATTTCAACCGGCTGACTATAGGGTGCACGAACGTTAGTTTAGAGACGACAGACAGACGGAACGGCGATATCATAATAGTTCACGTTCGCTAAAAACCGAGTAGCTCGACAGAAGAAATGGTGTGTGCGGACAAAGGGGAAGTGGTATGTCATTGCTGTCCTGCGTTTATCCTAAAACGTCCTGCACGCATGCGGTATTTCTCAATCGTCCTGTGGTTCTCTTTGAGGGCCCTGTGGTATTTCTTACGGCATCCTGCGGTGGCTGCGGTTCTCCTATTGTACTAGACCGTTTTCAGGTAGGCATAGAGGTATAGGTTACTAATAGGCCTAGGTATATAGTTCATCGCCGTTCTGCGCTTCTCTTTGAAGGTCCTGTGGTTGTGTTAGAACGACTTGCGGTAATTCCTTGCCATCCTGGGTTCTCCTAAAACGTCTTGCGGTATCTATCAGTCGTCCTGCGGTCCTTTAGTGTTCTGCGGTATCTCATTGCTCTCCATGCGGTTGTCCAAGAACGTCCTGCGGTATCTTCTTGGCGTTCTGGACTCCTCGGTTCTCCTACGGCTACCGGTCAACTCGGCACACGACCAACTCGTCACATGTGATGAGTTGACCTTATAATTTTACGTGTGACAAGTTGACCACTGTCCACACGGGTGTGACGAGTTGACTCAGTTGACTCTTAGTAGTGGGACGAGTACTTGGTTACAGCTAACACCAAATTAAGCTTAGGCCTACTGAATAATGTCATGTGTTGTAGTTTTATTACGTTAAATTGTATGATTGAAGTAGGCCTACACGCCGCTAAACACGACACGCCTAACGTAATGAACTATAATAAAAATCAGAACTATACACGTGCGTCGGCATTTTATCATGCAGTTTGTATCCGCCTGCTATAACGTAATGATGGACGTGGTCTCTTTGTTAATATAATCGTTTAAAAATAACAAGAACTCATCAGGAGATGAGATAGTGGACGTGAACTTTTTGACTACCATATCGCACACACGTAGGCCTACTTCAAAATACCGAAAAAGAGACAAACCTACTTCGTTTAACAAATTAGACGATAGATAGGCAAGTACTACGCATGAAGTCTTGAATTAGCATCTGCTACAGAATTTCCACCTCGCAGTTATATAATATACCGGTGGCGTCGCGCGGTCCCTCTGCAGACGTATACCACTAGACAGTAATCGTAAATTGTCCATAGTTATGGCATACGCATT
>Ga0209780_1001728_pt1 | contig 14771 bp, 12 predicted proteins | sample WorMetexBAHAMAS2_FD_187384 | JGI IMG/M metagenome (GOLD analysis project Ga0209780, IMG submission 187384) | Marine gutless worms symbiont microbial communities from Max Planck institute for Marine Microbiology, Germany - Inanidrilus exumae... | ecosystem: Host-associated > Annelida > Digestive... | reverse complement strand
GTCATATATGCCAAGTAGGACTATACGAGACCAGCTGATGGAGATGTGGTCTCCGTACACGTGTGTATAACACTTACTTATTTAATTCCTTTAATTGTGAATATATTTCGAACTCCTATATTTCGAAAGTTAGTGACATTTTGCATTGATTTGTACTTTTATAGCCATAAAAATAGTCAGCCCCCTGCGGGGGCTAAAGTTGGATAATGCCGTCGTTTTTAGTAGATTCAGTTTTGTGATACCATGAATTCTGTGTTATATTGTAGGAATGTGTGCATGGCTTCACAGAAAGTGATATTCGACTTCAGAAGGACACTTTGGATAGGTTTATTAAACACCAGAAACCGCAGTGTCTGTCAGAACTACAATCCATTCTGTTGTTGGATGACAAAGAAACTCCTCAATCGTCTAATGCTGCCAGTGACTTGGCTGATACCAGTTCAGCTGTTAGAAGTCAAATGTCTGTGTCACACAGACTGTCTAAGAAATGTATTGACAAGGCATCATTTGTTAAACGTCAGTACTGCAGTGGTTTATCTCAACTTAAACAACGGCATACGTACAAACATGAAACAACCAAGTTGTCAGGTAAGAGCGTCTGTCATAGTGTCATTGCTTTTTCACTTAAAGTAAATGTGGAGTTTTTGCAGTTTGTTGTTCATGGAGTACATTTTGTCGTGTTTCTCAATAATTGTGAGTTGTGCTTTTGTTCATCAAAACATAGAACAATTCAGTATGAAAATGAAAGATAATGATGTTTAGGAGGATGACATCTTGTCTGATCATATTACTGTAAAACGTTTTATCCACATTATAATTAGCTTCCCACTTAATATGTTATTCTGAATGATTTCTCAGCCGTATGTAAAGGTCATTAGTGTCTACAGTTTTTTAAAAAATATTATTCAGTTTAACTGCTAATCTGCACTTATGTGTGGTGACTTTATGGTAGCTAATCGAGCTCCAGAAGAACAAGGTGCTGTAAAGAACAAGGAGACAGTTGCTCAAAATAAGATGCATTTCAGTAAAAGTCACTTTGATAGAAATTTTAAACCTGTGCCGGTGAAGAAACAGTCAGGAATCCAGCTAAAGAGTGGATCTGTCTTTTGTCTACCAGCAAAGAGTTCACACAGCTCGCGTATTATTATTCCAAACAAACGATTTCTGGAAGACGATTATCCTAAGATCAACATTTTGCCAAAGAAGCCGAAAGTTGAACCTTCGTCAACTAATGCTAAGAAAGCAAGTGCTGTTACTGTACCATCTACTTACAAGTGTCCGTCAAGTGTAAAGCAACTGTTAAAGTCTGACAGCGACAACACTGCTTTACATGTCGTTTGTAAACCTGACATTGGGGCAGAGCATGATCAACTTGAGTCTGAATCAACTCAAACAAAAGATTACACTTCAGATATTGACCAGCCAGATATGAAATTGGGCATCAACAACAACGATGTAGAAATGGTGAAGGTACAATCAGTAGATGAAGAGTGTTTGAAGAATGAATTCACGGCAGAGATAACTGAGAGCGTCAGTACAACATCCAGCAGTAGTATGGTAGCATCAACTGGGAGTATTCTTCAGAGACCAAAGTTGTGTTTGGATCAGAGTGCAGTGGATAGGTCAAAATTAGCATTTGCAGATTCGCTTAGGAACCAAATAGCTCAGGAGAGTCTACCAGACATCTCAGACACTTTGGATGCGGGAGATTACGCTTGTTCATTGCCTGCAACTGGAGATGCTGCCAACTCTGAAGTCCGTAGCGTAACTACGTCTGCACCGTGCAGTAATAGCATGCCTTTAGTTACATGCAAAAACTGGAACCCTAGCACAGGTAAATTTTGTACAGTATATTGTTGTGCACTATAGTATCATTGCGTAGCCTACATTGGAGATTTAGTGTAAGGGTTGAGCCATCCCTTCTTCGGGGGTCAGTTGGTGGTTCAAGGGTATGAAGTCCATCAGTGTTTGTCCTCAGCGCTCGTAGTTCTTTTTAGTGCTTTGACACTGTAAGATGGCGACAGCAACGGCATCAATTATTGTAAAAACAAGTGGTCGGAGAATTTTGACAAGGCCTCATCGTGGGGGTAGAGGGGCAGATTTTTCGCGGGTGAGTGACAATGCAGTGTGACACCAACCAGTCTGGAGCACTGCGTGTGTCTGTCGCATTCCCGCTGTTGCCGTTATTGATTTTTTGCTGAGTATTGTACCGAAGCACTGACTCCCAGTGCTTTTCAGTGGGCCCGACAACCCCCAAAATTGCCCCTTTTCTTTTGAGATTTAGACCCCATGTACTACATGTTTCCTTGGGCCCACACAAGTCAGCACCCAAACGGCATCTTAATCAGTTCAGCTGTTTATTTTTGCAAGGCTCACAAAATCGACCAACAGATGGACACACAGACGGACTGACTACGCTACTCCACGTGTATTGTAGGCCACACTCTATGCACTGAATGCATGTGATGTGGCCTCAATATCTTCCGGCACAACCTGGGAATAACTACTTTGTGCTGGAAAGTGGGCACAAAGGTTGAGGCATCACTTTGCTTAATAGTCAGTAGGTCAATAAACACTGAAGTCAAGTGGGTGCTTCTTTCTGGTTGGCATGAGTGCTCTGGGTTTGCTTCCACAGTCTTGAAGCTGTGTAAACCTGCATCACAAATCCCGGAGATCCTGAATAAGCTGGCGTCACTCCAGGAAACATGACCAGTTAAACAAAGATTGATACTAGTAGTAGTGGCATTTGCAAAATTTTGCTCTTCAGTTTTGGTCATTTTATGTTGCTATATTCCTGTGTGCGTGTGTGTGTGTGTTGTGTTATTAACTATATTGGTGGCGGATAACACTTCTAAATGTCATTAAATGTCAACTAAGCCGGGTTTTAGTTTTATTATGTTTGTAGTTACTTTACCTTTGGTAAAGGTATAAAGTATTGTGATCAACGTGTGTGTTTGTTTGTCTGTATGTCCACTCACATATCTGAATAACCGCAGTCCAAATGTAGTGTACACATTATCTGTGGCCAAGGCTCATACCTGCGAATGCGATATGGTACATACTTCCAGTTTTGTGGATGACATGACATCATGTTTTTTTATTACACTGGAGGGAATAGGCCAAACCAAAGATGACACGTATGTCTTATCCACGTCATCATGTGGAGGCACCAGTGGCATGTCAGGCATACCTTTAAAATATTATATCTTATATAATATCTTGCATAGCACTGCTGTATAATTGATTTCAGAAATTACCAATAATGTGTTAGAGAGGTTGCGAATGTATTAGATTAAGCCCTGCGAGTTCAACCAGTAGTAACAACAATATTGACAGAAATGACAGGTGCAGAAATGTGTTAATCTGTGGGCAATTCAACTTTATTTGCTTCATTTATATTGTGCCAAAACGGTTTGCTGTGGTATTTGTGCTGAATTGCCTGACTTTGTTTCATTTATTTTTACCTGTATAGATAACGAGTATTAGAAAAGAAAACGTTGTGTGGGTGTATCAATCATAGGTGGCATGCTTCAACTGTCTGGATCATGCATTGCTCAGCTAAAGTCTAAGTTTTCTCCCAGCAGACAGTTATCAAACAGCTCGAGTGAGATTCCAAGTTATGTAGCCGGTGATAACAATGTCAGTTCTGCGGACACTGCACGTTACGAGAGAGGGCCACGAATCAAGCATGTTTGCCGCCGTGCCGCTGTCGTGTTTGGAGAACGAGCTACATTTCCTATTGTGCAGTCATCACCGGAAATTAATCTTAGTGCACTGCCATCATACGAGAAAAAGCACGTGGTGCAACAGTCTGCCGGAGGTTTGTTGGCATAATCGCGTATTACTTATTATCAATTTTTCACTGACTGGATCCCGTCGTTTTGCTGCATGGCATGTCATTTGCAAAGCGGTTTGTTGCTTTTGCGCTTGTGTCCATTACACTTCTGTAACAACTACAACCGTTTTGTGGCTGCTGCTATACAGTTCAACCAGTGTCAGCTGGCATTTACAGTTAACAAGTGTTCAAAGAATATTGACGAGAGGCCACCCCGTGCAGGCCGGGGTACCGCCTTTCTTGCCTTTTCTCCTCGTCCATTCACTTCCTCATCTTTTGCTCTTTACTTTTCCTCTTTTTTTTCTTATTCACTTTACTTGTTTTTTTTCCATCCCTTCCCTTGCTACCAGAATAGTCACCACTCCGTTTCCAGGCCGGAGGTCGTAGGATCGTAAGAGGCGATTGAACCTGGGTTTAGTTTGTTCCGTTCATTTTGTGTTATCTGTATTGCTTAGTTAAGATGTATTTGGTGTTTTGTTGTATTTGGTTTAGTTTAGTCTTGCGGTGAGATAGTTGTATTTCCCTGTTATAGGTGCTAGCATAATAATTTAAATGAGCCTGTCGTTTTTGGGTGGCTGCTGAACAAAAAGGCGGCCAGGGTTGAGGTTAATATATTGCCAGCCTTCCTTCCCTGGGTAGGAATAACTCTCCACCCCTGACCTTTTGTCTCTGATATAGCCATATTTGTGCTGAATGGGGACGTTAAACACCAACTAACTAACCTGAAGAGAGGCCACGTCACAGGGGAAGCAGATTTTTCACTGGGGAAAGTCATCATGACGCTGGCCAGTCGGGAGCAATGCAGCAAGCTGTGGCAGTCACGCTGATGTTGTTATTGATTTATGATTTTTTGCTGTGTATACTGCAGCAGTGATCCGCAGTGCTTTTCAGTGGGCCACATAACTACCAAAAATTGCCTCTTCCCCTTGGGGGATCTGGACCACCGTCTAATACATGGTTCTCAATACATGGTTCCTTGGACCAAACTGAGTCTACCCTCTAATTGGCATCTCAGTCAGTTCAGCCGTTTTTGCAGGGCTCATGAATGTGTCCAACAGATGGACAGACACAGACCACGCTACTCCGTTTGTAGCAATAGACTGCATCTAGCTATTACTGTGAATGTGGCCTAAAACTGGAGAATTTTTGTTGGAGCAAAGTTTTTTTAGCCTGCATGCCCTTTTTGTTGACCTGCCCATGTGGCCGAGTGGCCAGCGCACTCGGCCGCCATGTGCAGTAGAGCGTGACGCACTCAGTGGCCGAGGTTAGCACCTCAGCCCAGGCGCGTCCGCCTATAAAGAATTATTTGTAATAATTCCTATGCATGTGATGAACAGGGAGTTAATCCCGTGCAGGTAAGAGGGTTTGACGGTGTCCTCTATAAAATGTGACTGTTTCTATTGCCTTGATTAGCAGCATCATGGTGTCAGTGCGCTACTGATGACCTGGTTAGATTTTTGGAGGTCAGAGGTCAAGGTCACAGCAGACTGTTGAAGTGGCAAGACATTCACGTTGATGCAGGGGCGGGGCGTGGAAGTTCATCTTCTGGCTTGACTTTAGAAGCATTTAGTTGAACTTCTGTCTTGATAAGACGTTGTTGCAATGCACAGAGGAATCTGATGGTGAAGAGACTGATGGATGCAAGCATGTTGCTGCCAGTAATCTGCATACAGCTGCTGCAGCAGCATCTGACTGTATCATGTCCGATACCAGCGCTGATGCCAACACAGCTGCAGTACCGTCACCATCTTTATCGGCAGCCCAATCTCCCAACCAGCACAAAGCTGATGAGACGGTGAAGAAGACTATGCGAAGGGTACGAACAACGCGGTGCCACAAGTGTGTCAACTGCGTGGCGCCGGACTGCGGCAAATGCTATTCATGTCGGTGAGTTTGGCAGCTGGCTTTTTATGTCTTGTTCGTTGAACAGTTGTTGAACAGACTACGACGGTATGCAGTATGACCCGATTCAAGGTCCAGGTCACGAGCCCTTGAAACTTGGAAGTTCTTTTCTTCCATTTTCAAAAGCTATCTTCTTCGCCATTTACAATGGGAGCTGGCAACTGACCACTGATCTTTAAACTAATGCACAATATCTAAATTTGTTTGGGGTGGATTATTTATATTTTCCAAGTTTTTGTGTCACGTGACTTTGAACCTGGCAGATATGTCAGTTGTGAAGAGTCGACCGTCAGCATCACGGGGCTAATTTATACGTAATGGCGTGTGGCGCAAAGGGGTAGAGCATTGGAGTTGCGACCAACAGGTCATGCGTTCAAATCCTACTTGGGGCAAAAGCTGCGTAACAACCTTGGGCAAGGTGTTCACACCTATGTGCCTCTGTCACCAAGCCGGCGGTGATGCTCTGCAGATGGGAAGACGTCATCAGAAATATAAATTTTCGTGATAAACTATAATCATAAAAGCTTGATATGGCATTTTTATCGATTTGTTGTCGTGGAAAACATTGTGGTTAAGTAACTGGCATATGATGAAATCTTTTTAGTTGTGGTTGTTTACATCTGCTGCTGCTCAGTCTAGGAGTAATTTGTGTCACTTTTCAGGGACATGATCAAGTTTGGTGGTCCAGGTGTTGCAAAGAAGGCATGCACGTAAGTGTGCTACATTTTGCTGCATGATACATAAGGCTTTTGAAAATCAAAGCTGAGAGCGATTGACGTTCTTTATTTCGTTAATGAATTGGTAGACAGCTAATCGACTAAGTGCAGTCTGTTTCGTAAGTCACGATATTGTGTTTGCAGGATTCTTGTACCACTGTTTAAGTTCTTTGTAACTAGGACAAGAGGTTTAGCTGTTGCAGAGGGATCATTCACCGATCTTGTCTTTTCAGACCTTTGTTACATTAATTGTAGGCTGTGTGATGGTTAATAACAATAGTCTGTTGATTTGTCATCCCCATGTGTCATTGCTGGCCATTGCTTTAGATGGAATCTTACATTCATGGTTACCGGCAACTTACAAGACTTGCAGTATATTGACTATTAGTGATCTGTAATGCTCTGCAACCTCATCACCAAATGGTAGTTGGGCGTCACATACCAATCTGTGTTATACTGATGACAGCATTATTACACTGGCTGCATGTAGCAGAAAGCATAATTTAAAGGTCTCGCGTCAGTCTGTCTGTCTGTCTGTCTGTCTGTACCGTTGGCATACTTACCATGACTCACCGGGGCAGCATGCAACACAGCAAAAATATATTTCAGCCCAACAATAAAGAGAGACAGACTTGCAGCACTGGCACTGCGGTAGGGCATTGGACTTGCGACTGAAAGGTCGTTGGTTCAAATCCCAGCCAGTCCGCTTTCATGTAACTTAGGTCAACTCAGCCTTGCATCCCTCTGGGATCACCAAGTAGAGTACCTGCTCTGGCTGGGGGTAAATGCGGGATTCTCACATCTGTCGGGTGTCAGGTAACACTGTGTGATCCCATATGACATATGTGAGTTTCCCATAGCGGTGAAAAGCTAAGTTGATGCTAACTGCAATACACTGTTTACTTACTTTGCTTTACTTGTGCAAGATACTGAGAAAGGTTTGTAGAAGCTGGGTAACTCAAGTCATGGGCATTGTCACTGTTTGATAGTCCATGTATCATACCCCATTCTATTAGTGATTGACTTTCTTATGATAACGGTTAGTGAAACTTGTTTAGCCCGCCACACTGCCTCGGGGGTGCTGAAGAGCTATATGTTCATATGTTCTGCTGATGTTACTATCTTTCATTTGTCTTGTTGGAGACCAGTTATCTCAGAATGTACTGGCCCGATTTTCACCATATTTTTAGAATAAGCATACATGTAGACGGGCATGATCAATCCCACCTTCTTTGTTGTGATCTCTCAAGGGACACGGCAATGATAATCGATTTTTAGTGTGAAACGGCAAAAATTGGCATACCCACCTTTATTCTGTGTGCTGGCATTCCACAATGGATAGGAGGATGCTTGCAGGATGGATGCTTGCTTTAACACCGCCAATGACCCGTCTGCGTTTGATAAAAATTTGACAAACTTTGGTCCAATAACCCCCGAGTTTTGCAGGCATGTTTGCATTGGCTGGGTCTACACACTGGCGTTTGCTATACTTTTCTAGTTGATTTGGAATTGAAGTACATGTTACGTTGTCACAATTGTAGGAACAGACGGTGCCTTGACCCACTCTTGCCAGACAACGTTTCATCAATGTTAAAGTGTTCGCCAGCTGCCGACAGTTTTCCTTGTTCGCCAGTTCTTGTCAAGAATGTCTTTCCTGATTCTGGTGATGGCAGCAGTTGCAAGCGTCTGAGTTTTGATCAGACAGTTTGTGCTCAACCAAGTCATGGTGCAGTGGAGTCGGAGGCTTTGACGGCTTCTCCTGGTAGGATTGTAAGTAGTGTCGGGTCGAGTGAAGTGTCAACTGCTGCATCGTGCCGGCGCAGGTCGCGGAAGTTTGCTGATGCGACAACGTGGTCTCAGTTTTGTCAGCAGAAGGCTGCCTCATTGAAGTCGCGTTCGTCGGAGAAGGTATTTGTTTTGCTTTGCAGCTGTGTACTGGACCTGTGCATTATTATCGTCGATGTGAAAAAAATAGTGAGTCTGGATTTTTCTCTTGGTTTTCAGGCGGCATCGCCTGCATGCAGTGCATAGATGCGGCATGTTGCTACAGATGTTGCATGTCTCGTGGTCTGTGTGTCTGTGTGTTTGGCACACGGGTGAGTTATGCAAAAACAGCTGAATCTATCGAAGTGCCGTTTCGGGACATACTTGTGTGGGCCCAATGAACCTTGTATTAGATGGGCTCCAGATCCAGATCCTCCCACAGGAAGGGCTCCATGTGGGTCCCGGGGCTGTAATTAAGTGGATAAGTGTCTAAGTAAGTAAGTAAGTGACAAATTTATGAAGCACCGAAACCAGAATAGGCCCTCTTTGTTTCCAGGCCAGAGGTCAGAGGAGGCAACCAAACCTATCTTTAGTTTTTTTGGAGTTTATTTTATGTTGTAATGTATTTTGTTACGGATGCACGTTTGCTTTGTTGTGTTTGTTGTTTAGTTTTTCAGTACTTAGCCAAGAGATTGGCTGGGAAGAACGTCTCTGAAATGAGCTATTTTGTGTCGGGTTGGACGTAAAACCTTAACTTAATCAATTAATCCCACAGGAATGGGCACTTGAGGAGGGGGGCATGTGGCGGCCCATTATAATGCACCAATACACGAGTGCATTACACATTGTTCGCCTCCGCAGCTGACGAGTGTGCCTGCCCAGTGTACGCGGCAGACAAATGTATTTCCTGCCTTGAGAGATGGCATGAAGGTGATGCGTCCTTTTGCCAAATCACTTTGTACACGTTTTGTTTTTATATCATATTTCTTATCTCCGGTTACTACAGAATCCCAAAGATTTACCGGGGGATTGCTCAGTTCAGACTGAAGAAATTTCTCACGTGTGATCAAATCTTTTGGCATATTTGTATGCAAATTTGTCTTTGACGTTGTGTGATGTGGGATACGAGACAGTATAAAAGATGATAAAAAATATCAAAAATGACAAAGAGTGAGCAGAAGATGAAAGGAAAAGATAAAAAACGAAACCAGATTGCTCAGAAGAAATGGTCCTTATGTGGTGTGCTACTGATGTTAATGCAGGCATCTGGTGCAGGGAAGCAGTGTCAATCTCGCGGTGTTACTGTCATATTGTCTAATTCTTCGTCATTGTCGTCACTCATGGTTTGCCTTCTGTGTGGCAGTCGAGGCTCCGAGGACACAGACGTATGTACTGCATAATGGCTGTGTTATCGTTAATCATTGAAAAGCTCAAATCTTTTTATTGAGTCGATGCCATTGTTTAGATCTGCACTTGTATTATTGTATTATAATTTACAGTTTTATGTTTACGTTTATTACGCACCTTTTTACGCACAACGGTATTTGTACTGTACTTTTTTATTTTGTTCTTTATATGGCTGTTCGGCCACTGGCCGCAAAGTTGATTATTAAACTTGACTTGACTTGAGGAAGGGCATCTGTGCAATATAACTTTGCTCTGGCCAGAGAAGGAGTCCTCGATGACATGTCCTAGGTCTCGAGGCACCTCGAGGACAACTTGGCATGTTCTTGACCCAGAAACAAATAAAGAAGGAAAAAATGAAACAAAAACCGAGTAGCTCAGAAGAAACGATCCAGGCAATAGTCTGTGGAGGTATGATCCATTGGATCTAGAAACAGTCTAGGTGACATCTGGAGGTGGGTAGAAACAAAAATTGTCTGTTGATGGATCATACCTTCGACAGTGGGTCCAGCACTTTCGGTTTCTATGTTTCTGTGAGTTAAACAGCTGTGCCCATTGGCCAAACTTGGGCCAGTTCCCACATGACTGTGCAGTGTGCTTAATACAAAACTGTTACCCACATCGACAGTAGTCAAGTAGGTAGGGTTTTCGGTGGCATTTATGTGTTTGTTTGTCTGTCTGTTTGTCTTTTTTTTCACACAGTATTTCAAAAAACAAGCTTGACATAGAAATGTTCCACTGCGAATCGTGGAAAGTGGAAACCCATTTATTTTGGGGGACAAAAGGTCACTGCCACAAGGCACAAAAAACACTGTTGTTGTGGGTCGTGGACTTGTGGCTTATTTGTGAGTGCTGGCTTCTTATAGTTGTGTAGTTGATGCCAGCCGGAGAAATCACTTTGTTCTTTCCTCATCAACTACCTGCATTTCTTTCAGTAGTGTTGCGTGGTGGCTCAGCGGTAGGGCGCTGGACTTGTGATTTACAGGTCACGGGTTCAGTTCCAGGCCGGTGGCTTTAACGTAACATAGGTCAACTTAGCTGTGCATCCCTCCGGGGTCACTAAATCAAGTATCTGCTTCGGTTGGGGAGTAAAGGCAGAATTCTCGCCTCTATCGGGTGGCAGGTAACACAGTGTGATCCCATATGGCATGTGAGGTTCCCGTAGTGGTGAAGAGCTAAGTTGATGCTAAACTGCTATACACTGTTTACTTTACTTTACTTTTACCAAGACAAGGATTGGCTGGGAAGAATTTCTCCGAAATGACTGATTCTGTATCCAGTAGGATGTAAAACCTTAAACCTTACTCAATCAACCTACATCCTTGTAACTAGTGTTTGAATGTTATTTCTGCTGATTACTAGACGTTGATGTGTTAGGCACTCATCTACTGCGCCGTCTGCTGCGAGCCGTTCCATACCTACTGTCTGCCATTGTCAGCGCGACCACGGGTGTCAGCGGATCTGTCAGACTGGTGCTGTGAACGGTGCCGACATTGTCAAGTCTGTGGTCTTCAGAAGGGCGATAGCACGGTGGGTATCACTGCTCTGTTGATGAATTATTAGGCCGCATCACATGCATAGCGTCGAGCGTGGCCCATTGCAACAGACGTCACGCGTAGCATGGTCTGTGTGTTTGTCTGTGTGTGTGTTGGGCACACGGATGTGTTCGGCTGAACTGATCGAGATACCATTTGGGGAACTGACTCTCATGGGTCCAGGAAGCATGTATTAGATGTGGGTCAAGATCAGACAAATCCATTTGCAACCGGGAGGGGTACGTCAGAACAGCAAGCATGTACTCTACGCGCTCTTGAACCTGCAACTAGTGAAGGTTGATGAGTGCATCAGTGATGTGGTCACGTAACTGTATGGTTGCTGTTGACGTCGATGACAAGCTGACGTCATGAACCATGTGTTGCTGCAGCCGCTGCTGAGTTGTGCTCGCTGTCTCAGCAGCTATCATCTTGACTGCCTCAGTCCTCACAGTTCTGCTGCAGACCGACCAAAGCCATACAAATGGGTAAACCTGCTTCTCTCAACCATATTTGTGCACTAACTAACTGTATGGTATACTGGAACTAGCATTGGAAGCCAGCATCAATGTTGTGACATTCTTTTGCTCAAGAGCCCGTTGATAAATTATTATGCTGGCCGCATTCATAGCATTAAGCATAATGTAATGGTCTGGTTTCCATCCCTTTTTGTCTGCCGTCTCTCTGTCTGTCATCATAGCATTGTGACTCATCAGGGGGCAGCATGTGTCAATTTTGGCCTATCAGTAAGGATGACCAGCATGTGGCCAGTGAGATGCCATGCCTAACTATAAAAGCTAAGCTCTGACCCTAGTCACCTCAAAATCAGTCGCATGCATTTACCCGACTCCCACCCCAACTACTCTGTCGAAAAGGGGAGGGGAAGGAAGGAAGGAAAGGGATGTGAAAGGGTAGGTAAGGGAAATGGAAGGGAAGGGAAGAGTGGGAAGTGAGGGAAGGATAAGGGGAGGGGAAGGAAGGGGAGAGGAGGATGGGAAAGGGAAGGACAGGGAAATGTGAAGGATGTGAAAGGAAGAGGGGAAGGGAAGGCAAAGGAGAGGGGAAAAGGTGTGGAGCTCTGGAAAACCGTTGAAAACCACGATTTTAACCAAATTTTCATCTTTGAGGGGCTACTGTACCGACTTACATTCCCAATCTGGGCCAAATTTGGCACATAAGTGCGGGCCCACGGTGTAGTCATCCATGCCAAATTTCATCGTGATTAGCTTATACTACTATGTATAATCACACATAATCATGCAAAAATGACCGATTTTGAAATTTTCAGGGCTCCTGTGCCCACACCCATAGATCGATTCGCACCAAATTTGGCATGCTTGAGTAGACACACTTACCAATTTTATCCGATTTGGTCTATTTTGTCGCCTTTGAGAATGAAACAAAAATTTTACAGGTTTTTTAACTTTGTCATTTTGTGCTGGCTCCGCCCACCATGGTAGAGACAAAGTTGAATACGGATGCTCATCTACAAACTATCCAACGATACAAAGATCGTTTCCGAATTCCAACGCGATGATGACTAAGTGGCGGTCACAAACTTTGTTATTCAGATGTGTGACAGACAGACAAACAAACAAAAAACATTGAACTTTTTGCCCCCCACCCCTGGCGGTGTGCGATGTCCGAGCTTCTCCAAACTTGGAATGATGATAGAGGAGGTCCGCACCATTCTTGCACCTCCAAAACATGTTTGACTCTGATTCAATTCACCTCTAGGGGGCGCTGAAAATTTTGGGTAATGTGCACACCCCGAAACTTAAAACGCATAACTCATTGAACGAATCTGCACAATTTTTTTACACATGAACTAACATGAAGCTGCCCACAATCGGTAAACATTTGGTAAAAATCGATTAAGGGATATGCCCCTGTGGTGCATTTATATGCCAGAATTTGGGTAAAATTTTCATTTTGGGGGCCCTATACCCCACCCTTGCATCGATTGGGGTGAAGGTTAGCATCTGCATGCCAAATTTTACCCCAGTCGGTTCAACGTGTCGCCCCTGTGGAGCAGAAAAACCTCAAAATTGCCCCCTAAGTAATCTAAATACCGGCGCTGCACGCAATGCTGCCAGTAATTACCTTGCCAACCAAAGAGGTTGCCACTGCCTTTATGCTGTTGCTCAGTGTCAGCCTGCTGAGGGTAGGAGGCTGAGTTGTCTTGAGTGGCTGGTGATGTACCAACATTGTAGCCCACAAGCATATTTGTCCGTACTAAGAGTACTGAGCTTGACGTAGATTAACGTTATTGATGTGAGCACCATGGTTACCACTTGGCGAAAAAGACTTCAAAGGTTGTGAGTGATATTTTGTGAAATGTTGTGTTAAGGAGCAGTTAATTAGTTTTGGGGATTGATCTAGATGTTGTTCTGATCCCAGTCCATGAATTTCTTTTGCTGATGGCACCTTTGTGAAGGTCTAAACTTTACTGAGTGCTTTCTGATTAGTTATTCCTCAAAACTGTGCGCATTTATGGTGTTTTGTGATGCTTGCAGTTGTGTACAAAGTGTATGCGTCTTCGTCCACAAGATTCGGAGACGTCTGACAGTCTCTGTTCCGACAGTATGTGCCTTTTGTGAACTTTAACTATAATTAGGTCGACTCTGCTGAGTCGAGCTAATAAAGTGGTCTCAGAGATGTCTGTCCGTACGTACGTACGTATGTAGGTACATACTTATATACGTACGTACGTCCACAAAAAGTTTCTTCGGTTTCCATGAAATTAGGCATGTAGGTAGAGGTCGATGAGTGATGCGCGCCAGTATGCAGTATGACTTGATCCAAGGTCGAGGTCACGAGCCCTTGACAGTTGGAAATCCTTTATTTTTAGAAGCTATCTCTCCGCTATTTAGAATGGGAGCTGGCAACTGACCACTGATTCTTTGGCACAACATCTGCATTTGATCATGCCGGATGTTTGATATTTGTCCTAGTTTTTGTGTCACTTGACTTTGAAGTTGGCAGAAATATCACTTGCAAAGAGTCGACCTTCAGTCCCGTATGGGGCTAATTTATTTTTTACTAGTCTTTAATTTCCAATAAAACATGTTAATTCTCATATTATATTACGTGCTGCTTGAGCTGTCAGTCAGTTTATCAGTAAGTGTACATATTAAGTTGGATTATTATCTGCCCCATAGTTATAGCATATAGCATGGGACAGATAATAAAATCGTTTTGCGTCTGTGCGTGCGTGCGTGTGTGCGTGTGTCTGTCCGTCTGTGGACACTCTCATGGTCGCATTTTTTCGTCGATTTTTACCAAATTGGACACAGACGTGTAAACCCCCAAAAGTAAGAACGAGTTCATTGGGGGTCAATATCGCCCCACCCTTTCCTCATTTTCCCCCTAAAACCCCCCAATTTTGGGGTGTGAATAGGCGTTTTCAAGCCAAACTCGCGAAATTGAAAAACGTGCATATTATCAAAACTACTGCATCGGTTACAACCAAATTTTGCACAGTGATAAAGACCACCAAATGCCCTTCGTGGGTGGTCACCACACACGCATTACAAATCCAAGATGGCGGACGGCCGCCATCTTGGAAAACTCGAAAAATTGTTATATCTCAGCCGCGGTTAGCGCGATTTTGACGAA